>Ga0183100_1000028_pt2 | contig 60367 bp, 48 predicted proteins | sample Biomet2_FD_127789 | JGI IMG/M metagenome (GOLD analysis project Ga0183100, IMG submission 127789) | Microbial communities from bioreactor (seeded with anoxic lake sediment) at LBNL, California, USA - Biofuel metagenome 2 | ecosystem: Engineered > Bioreactor > Anaerobic > Unclassified ...
TACTGTTCTCAGCGGTAAAAAAGATTTAAACGCAGAGAATCGCTAAGTTCTTCGCAAAGAACCGCAGAGAAATTTCATTAATAAATTATTTAGATAAAATATCAGATAATCATTACATTTTATAATTCCCATGCTATTCGCATTTCTGTTTGTCAAACATTTCTTTCAAATCCGGGTCATTTAATGAATATTTATCGTTCCAAATGATAAATTTATTCCAGCAATCGCATTCTTCCCGTGTTTTGCCATATTCATTCAGACATTTTTTATAAAAAAGTTTTTTACCCTTTTTAACCCAATATCCGGAGGAAGATGGTTGTTTAATAGATTCTCTGCCATTAATACAATATGTTATTGGAAGATAATACATCCATTTTATCGGTTTTCCCCTGTTTTTTGCCGGTAACCAGTCCGGCATATTTTTTACAAGATAATAACTGATGCTGTCCAAATCAGGATGCAATCCTTTTAGTATTTTTACTCTTTCAATTTTTCCCTTTTCATCTATTAATAATGACATGAACACCGTTCCTTCTGCACCATCTCTTAATGCTTTTTTTGTATATACGGCATGAGATTCCACATAACGATAATATGCTTCCTGTCCTCCAATAAATTCCGGATTATTTTCCACCACCAGCCCCATTTCCGTTCCGGATTTTTTATCATTTTCATACATGGATGTATCTGTCTGTGGAAAAAGTAAAACAGAATTCAGACAGAAGAACAATAAGACGATAATTTTTCTCATGGAATAGTTCTTTATGGTTTTTTATTCAATATTCATAGTTGACATTAATAAATAGTCATGTCATTGTATTCTTCAGTAATTTGAAAAATATTCAAATACAAAAGCCGACTAAATTACACATATTTTAATTCTCCAAACTAATTCCGGTAAATATTTTATTATCGGGATGTATTCTTATATAAAAGACATTTAGGCAATTCATTTCTCTTGACCTATTTGTTGATCAGATAATTTCTGATTTTCCGTTCTGCTTCCTGGCTGGAGAATAAACATTTATTTTCTATAATCTTTCCGTTTCTATCAATAAGTACGTAGCGAGGAAACGCTGTAATGTTATACTTTTCCTTAAGCATTTTCCCCCAATTTTCATTGGCAAACAGATTTATTGTTTTGAGCTGATGTTCTTTTATTACTTGTTTCCAAACATCTTCATGGCTATCCATGCAAATGCTGATAATTTTTACGTTCTCATTCTTAAAAACATCAACTAAATGATTTTCCTCGGGAAATTCCTTGATGCACGGCTTGCAACCAGCAAACCAAAAACAAAGATAAATCACATTATCCTTAAAAGTTTTTAATGAAACAAACGCATCACTTTCGTTTTTTAGATAAAAATCCGGTGCGCTATCGCCTTTTTTAAGGCCTTTGTCATGCTTAAGTTGTTGTTCGAGATAATTCTTTAGTTGGGTGTTTTTTATTGCATTTGTTATCGAAATATAATCATCATTTGGGATCTGATACAATCCAATCAACATGTCGAGTTCCTTTGCAAGCAGTATATCCGAAATATAAGGGCTAAAATGGGTAGTGGAATATCCGATAAAGTCCTGTAAAGAATTTATATTACCGGTGAATTTGTTTGCAAGCTGTGAAGGTTCAAAGCAATTATAAAAATAATCGCGAAGACTCAGAAAGTAATAAATGGATAAGATTGCATCTTCATTATTTAAGGGCAGTTCTTTGGTAAACGAAAAATAATCATCAGGTAAAGGATTAACAACATTACGCAATTTCATAACTATCGGTTCACCCATCTTCGATGTAAACGCATAATATTTCAAATCAAAGTTTTCGTAATTTACAAACCATTGGGGTAAATCACTTTTCTTTGAATAATCATTAAGAAACTTAAGTTCAATATCGGTAAGGCTGTCTAACGTGTTTTTGAACGATTGATAATTGATAGCCGTATTCGACAACATTCCTTTTCGATAAGATAAATCTTCGTTGTTGAATTGTATTTCCTTATTCCGGTAATAATCCGAAATTCCGGCATATTTGCCAATATATCTGATCGCTTCTTTTTGCAGATTCCGTTGAGCATAATCGACTTCGATTTCCAACGTGTCGGATGGGACAAGAAAACATGTAGCGTTTAGATCTTTCATGGGAATAGTTTGGGAAGGATCTTTTCCGGGCGAATCCGAAAAGAATCCAATAAGACGGATGTCAACCTTTTGAGGAATTTGAATTTTTAAACGAAGATATTTTATTCCATCGCCATAAAGTTTTAGGGATTCACCTTCAAGATAATCGTTGGGAAAGAAATTTCCAAATCCTGATGTCAAAAGGATAGTATCCTTAAAATTAGTATAGTTTACTTTGATTGTTGATACGGCATCAAAATTAATCCGTAATAAAACTGAATCTTGGTTTATCTGACAATTTGCCTGTAATCCAATAATCGATAAAAGAACAATAATAGCTCGTTTCATATCAGTTGTTTTTAATGTTTTTGAGGCAACTAAAATACAATTGTTTTAATCATATAAGCTAATTGGGCTAAATATTTTATTATCGGGATGTATTTTTTATTGGAAAGGACCATTCTTGTCCGATAAAAACATTGGAAATATTTCGAGAAATTATAATTTGTAAGGAGGATAAAAATGGCTTTTGATTCGTTAATTCTTCTTCATGCCCTTTGTGTAATTCTTTGTGTTCTTAGCGCTTAAATTTTAAAGTATCTAAACCACAAATGTTATAAAGGATTACACTGATCACACAATGGCTTTTCGGTTAGGCTCTATCATTCTTTTCCATAATAAAAAAAGAGGCTGTATTTATTTTACAGCCCCTTTTTTGGTTCAGCTTATTTTATGATTTTAAAATGTAAAGGCAGTTCTCCATTATTCCCAATTGCTGCAATATATCTTACTTCAGTTTGAGTATAATTTCCTGTAATTGCACTATGTCCTCCGGTTATTTCGGAGCGAACGATGGGAGCAGCAATTACATTATTATCTAACACAATTGCTATTGCACTATTAATATTGCGCTTTGTTACCTTAGCCCATAATTCTACTGATGATTCTTTAAATCGGATATCTATCTCATTATTTTTCGATGCTTTATCCTGATTCGATTTAACACTTTCAATATCTGTGCCTGATAGTAATGCAGCTTTATCTCCATTTGTTTTAAGCGCATAAAGACATACCTCAGAACTATCAAAATGTTGGCTCCATGCAAATTTGCATTTTTGATCGAGCCCAAGAGTGTTTAAATAATCATTGATTTTTTCAACTTCCATGGAGGAAGTGCATCCGATTTCTGCCGATGATTTATTAGCAGTAACTGTAGTAAACAATGAAAATAAGTGATTATCACCTTTTAAAAGTTCAGCTAAACTTTTATGATTGTAGGTTTCATAAAATGCCAATGTTCCCTTTTGAATCATAAGGTTTTCTATGGTTTTTAAGTCCTGGTCATTCATTAATGTTACCTGAATTTGATTCTTTTCAGGAATGATCGTAATTTCAAATTTTTCTGAACTAAAATCTTTCAAGCGGTTTGAAATAATTGTAGCCGATTGAGAAAGCGAAAGAGATGATATTTTACTATCATCAGATTGAATCAGTATACTGGTTTTTGGATTTGTTTTATCGGTAAAGCTCATTGCCATTATTCCAAAAATTAAAATTGCAATGAATGTATAAAATATTGTTTTCATTTTTTAATGATTTTAAGTTAATAGATATTTGATGCCTCTGGTTAAAAGGCAAATAAATAATAAATAGGATGAAAGGAAAATTAACTTAAAACCGGCAGGTCTTTAGCATTTTTAGAGAAGAGATGATAATAAAACCGGCAAATGCTTAAAGGTTTTATCAATAATTGATTTCTTTGATGAAAAATAATGGTTTGGACAATCTTTCTGTTGCCGGCAATTGTTTGGTGGTTTTCATTAAAGAAAATTTTGAGTAAAGAGACTCCTGTTTTTTTATAGGAAGGAAATTGGAAGGCATCAACATTAACAGCATTTACATTATTTGGATGAATTTCTGATATTAGTTCATGCTGAAATGTATTATTTTGTTTTACCGAGTTATCAGAAAAAGAAGAAATGACAAATAGAAAAAGCGCCATAGCAAAAACGGCGCTTAGAAAATTGATTATATTTTCCTTCTTATTTATCATAAGGCAAATTTAAATAGTATATCTGACATTTTATCAAAAAATCTTAAAAATTATGTCAGTTATTACTCTTTACATTAATTGTGCCAAACATTTTATAACCACAATTCGTTTATTTCTCCAACTATTTGCTAAACATGACAGGTTTCCAAAACCTGTCATGTTTGATAATTATTTACAGTCACAATGTATACTCTTTATGAGTTCGTTGAGCTTTTCGGGGACGGGATAATAATAGCCCGGTCATTATAAATAAAAATGTATTATTTTTTCATCAGCGTTCCGTAATTTTTTATCTTTTTCTGCATTGCAGGGCTTAATGGTTTAATCAGTTCGGCGTTGTACGATACGGAGCCGGTTTCTAAAGGTTGACCAAACAATCCATAGATTTGGTTTGAAGCAATGGCATACGTTCTTCCAATGGCAGCGAGTGAGCCAGCGGGCATATCAGCATCTACATCGGTAGTAATAATGGAAATCGTATTGTCGCTATTTTGTACAATATCGAATGTGCGGAATTGTTCAGGAAACTCTCTTAATGATTTCGTTTCAACTTCCCAAAAACTATTCTCAGGATGAGCGGGATCGGTAGATGGAAATGCAGTAACATTGTTGAGATGGCGATGACCACATACCCAAAGGATAAGATTGGGGAATGATTGGAGCTGAGCAATAAGGTTTTTCTCACTTGAATAGCCGGGAGGAACAGGTTTCCAATCCATAGGCGATCCCTGGGCAACTACACCAATAGGAATATGTGTGGAAATAATCATTAACTGGTTTGCATCCTGACCCGCCTGAAGTTGGGCCATAAGCCAGTTGTATCGGTCGGTAGTAAGTTCGCCATGTCCATAAATACCTTCTTCGTAAGGCGTTTCGGAAGCATCCTGGGTATCATCGAGCACAATTATTTTAAGGGGAACATTCGACTTTGGCACGAAGGAATAATTTGCACCAAATACATTTGCCGGGTCGGACTGAACAAATCCATGGCCTACAGGAAGTGAAGTTGTGGTGCTAAATTGATTTATCAAATCAGGTATGGTAACTGCATGGCGATTGGGATCGGAAGAAACGGTGGGAATAGTTCCCATTGTTGCAACTACGCCAGAGCCAATAATTGTACCATATTGAGTGCTTCCATCCAAAGTACCCGTAGAAAATGTATTCTTATCCATTGCATCGGGATCGTTAAATATATCGCCAAGTTGAAGAATGGAACTGCCAATTAATGTGTTTTCAATTTTAGTGTTCATCGGCTTTGAACCCATCCAAAAATGATCATGATTGCCAATGGTAGCATACCAGGGGATAGTTGGATTGAGCCCCGCAGCCTTGTATGTGTCCTGATAATGATTATTCGTACCTGGTTTTTGAACACCCGAAGATGGTGTTATTGTTTTTCCATCCATAATATCAATAAACCATCTTATCTCATTGTACTGAGCGCTATTTGCCATATCACCCAATGCTAAACCCAGGTCAAAGGGCTGTTGCTTGTGAAGATCATTAATTGTTTGAATGGTTGCATCAAGAACCTGTGTGCTATAGAGCATAAGTGGCGAATAACACGAAATGCCATTTTGTTTGGCATAGGGAGCAAAAAAGATGGCTTGTGCAGGTGATTCTTTATCGGTTATATGAATATCGGTAATAGTAAAAAAACGCAAAAGAGTGGAGGTTTTAGTAACTGATGCATAATTATATCCCGAAGGCATGAGGTCTATCCGTTTCTGACAAGGAACCCCCGGCCCATAATGCCAATTGCCATATCCATATTTTGCGAAATCGGCAGGGTTATTAATCTTAACTGTGGGTATTACCGTCGCGAAATCGGGAACAATTGTTCTGTCAATCGTTGTATAAACCTTCGATCCGTCAGGATTGTTATTACCACCATCATTTTTGTTGCAGCCATTGTTAAGCATTAATACGAGACTCATTATAATTAATGAGGAAATCCAGATTTTGTTTTGAATCTTCATGTTAATTAAATTAAAGTGAAAGCTTAAATTGTTTTATTGTAAAATTGTCCCTTTGCTGTTTGTTAAGTCGGTTAACGTTTGCGCAGCTCCATTGTGTTTGTTTTTCAATTACCTCCTTTGTTTAAAATTATCCGCGGACTAAATTACAATAATTTGAATTCTGCCAACAAAATAGGATAAATATTTTATTGATGGGATGTATTTTTTTATCAATAAGGTTAAAGATAAAGAAGGCTATGTTTTTCGGATGCAAACGATAATTCATCGACTGATATTAACGTTTGGTTTTGATTTTCCAGTGTTTTATTTATTCATTAATCCAAATAACCTGGTTGTTGTATTCCAATTTCGGATAGTCATCTTTTGATAAACAGGAAGTGAGATAATTTTAGTTAAATAGCTTTGTCCCGCCCTGCTTATAAGCCGCGAGAAATAAAGGACATCTTTTCCAGGATAGGCATTATCAACACCCTCTCTTTTTTTAACACTTTGAATGGCTTCTTCGGAGGTAAATGGCTCTTTTAGAAAAAGGACATCATATCTGTATTCTTCAGGTTTTGTACCAAAATCCTTTGGCGCTTGTTTTATTATTGTTTCAAGTTGATTATAAGTAAGTAATACAATCAGGGATTTGTAGTTAAAACTATCAGATAATGCTTTTTCTATCTTATTTGTCAATCTCTTCATGTCTTGTTCATCGGATTTAAACAAAACGTTCCCGCTTTGAATATAGGTTACAACATCCATAAAGCCGATAGCCTCAAAACATGTTTTTAAATCAGTCATTTTGATAATATTATTCCCGCCGACGTTAATGCCTCGTAATAAAGCAAGGTATTGAATTTGTATCATCGTTTTCGTTTAATTGAAAATGTTTTGTCCGATATTTCAGAGGGTTTTAATGGGATACACAACATTTATATAACCGCTATTGCATTTATTTTTCAACTATTTGCAATCAGTTCAAAATATTCCCATTCGCTAAATTACACTATTTTTAATTTCCTAAACTAATTTCAATATAGAAATATATCAGTTTTAGAAACGAATTTTATCTGTTAACGCTTATGGAGTTGTCTGTCTGAGCGACGGAATAAATTTTATTAATAAATCCAGGGGATTAAGCGGTATGTTCTTTTCATATAATTCGAATATTCTGAGCCGAATTGATCTTTTAATGCTCTTTCTTCAATTTTTATCCGATAGAGCATAGCAGTAGTAACGAGTATGCCAATGGTTAGTAAACTTATCCAATTGTTAATGGATATACCCAGACCAATAAACGACAATAACATTCCTGTATAGGATGGATGCCGGATTATCCCGTATAGTCCGTCTTGTTTTATCTTATGGTTATCCCGGATGGTAACATCCACGGTGAAAAATTTTCCTAACGACCAAATGGAAATAAATCGTAATATCATTCCGGCTATTATAATAAAAAGTCCAATGTAGGGTATGATCTGTAAATGACTAATAGGAATATTGAAAAAGATGGAAGAAACAATTCCCAGGGGAATGGCAATACCTATCGTAATCCAGATAATTCCGAGGGATCCTTTGTCTTTGTCTTTATCTTTCTTATCCTTAGTGCCGGCGCGTAACAATCTATTCAGTACTATTTCTGAAATAAACCATATAGACCAAGTGATTATAAAAATCATAACCGTATTAATAAGATTGTTGTGTTATTGTTTTTTATTTTTTCAGCTTATATCCCAATCCCATTTCAATAATTATATTTCCTTTGGGCTTTACATAATCTGAAATATCCATAAAACTCATACTATATCCAATATTGCCTGATAAAAAGAACCGGTCGTCTGCAAAAAACAAAACCCCTCCTTTACAATCCAATCCATAATTAAAATCTTTAAAATCAGATCCCGAATCAGGACCAGGAGATTTATAACTTACCGTAGATGAAGCCAGCCAATCAATTCTCGGCCCAATACATAAATAAGGTTCGAATTTATTAATCCGGTATTTAACTTTAAAAGTGGTATTAAAATTGAAGTAGTTAAAATAAAATCTTGTCGTAGTACTGCCATATTTATTGCCAGAAACATCAGAATATTCCATTTTTTCCTTACCACCAATTTGATAGAATCCGATTTTTGAATTTATTTCCCAATGGTTATGCTCCAGATAGCCAACGGCAAAACTTGTGGAGTATCCTAAAATTGCTTTATTATATAAATTATTATCCAAGATGTTCCAATCAATCTTTGAAATAGAAATGCCTGAGGATAAATTAATGTCGTTTATTACCTGGCAATTTGCCTGTAATCCAATAATAACAAAAAGAAAAATAATAGCTCGTTTCATATCAGTTGTTTTTAATGTTTTTGAGGCAACTAAAATACAAATATTTTAGTTATACAAACTAATTATGGTAAATATTTTTTTGCTGGGATGTATTTTTATTGAAGGAAAGCCAATAGCCAATGGCTAACAGCCAATAACCATAAATATTAATCGAAATTACCGAATTCGTTATATTTTTTTCTGCCAGGTAATTTTTTTATAAATGAAAATTCTATTCCGCTTCTTCGCTTGATAATTTCTTTTCCGGTGTTAATGTTTGCATCGTAACTAATGGTAAAGTAATACTTATTATAGTCGAAGCCAATAAATGCTACAAAATCCCTGAATGGAGTAGTTCTTACCATCGCTCCGGATAAAAAGTAAAAATCTTCTTTGTCCTTTCTTCGTAATGTGATGTATTTTACAACGTTTTTAATAGGATGTTTGGAGTGATATTCCAATTTGGAAATAAGAAAAGAAAACTGAGAACCAATAAGTAATTCATCCGACGCTTCCTGTTTTGAATAATAGATGAAGGGCTCCATTTCAAGACTTCTGTTGATTTTTGTTGAAATGCTTCCATGAAATACCGATTTCCAGGGCAGATGTTGGTCGGTATTCATAAAAGTATAGATGGGTTTATTGATATGATTTAAACTATAACCCAAACTAAAACCCGTTTTTGAAAAAGGATGATAATCGAGTAAACAACCTCCATTGAAATCAACATAATTTGAACTGTTACCAGCACCGGAAAGGTCGGGCGGAAGGGTAGGATCGTAGTTCAGTCCTGTATATTGGCTTAAAAATTGCAGATTGTCGTAGGAAATACTTTTACTTACCCAACCCACCGAAGCGCCTAAGGAGAAAAATAAACTTTGATCGGCATTTAAACATTTGGAATAGGAAGATGACAGAGCCGCCTCGGTAGTTTTTAAATCGCCATCGCCAGCTTTATCATTAAAAAAGAACAAACCAATTCCCCATTTATCTCTATCTAAGAAATTCTGGCATATTGATTTGTCCATAAAAAATGAAAACGTTTTGTAAACATTCCATTGATTACGATAATTGAGCCCTGCCGTAAAATATTTTTGGTTTTGACCCGTCATTGCCGGGTTGTACATGAATAGCGAAGAATTAAATTGCGAATGATGCACATCCTGGGCAATCAGATTCCATCCGGTGAATATAAATAATACTATGACTGATAAACGTTTCAATCGTTTGATGTTAATTTATTAGCGTAATATTCCCTTCTTTATGAATTTCTTTTCCATTTTTTAAAACAACCTTGAGCTTGTAATAAAAAACATCGGAAGCACTGTTGTTGCCATCCCAGCCTTTGGTTATATCATCCGATGTAAATACCATTTTCCCAAGGCGATTGAATATGGAAATTTTAAAATCCTTAACTGCATTGTAATAATCAATCACTTTAAATTCTCTGTCTTGTCCGCTGCTTTTCGGAAGAAAAGCCGTAGGAACAATTAGCTCAAAAATTTTAACATAAATAGAATCAGTTTTTTCGCAACAATTTTCATTGATTACCGTAACGGTATACAGACCAACCTCGTTAACCCGGATGGTTTGATTTGTGCTTCCGGTACTCCATAAATAACTCTGAAAACCACTTCCTGCATCTAAAACAATATCTTCATTGGGAAATATAAACGTAGTATCCATCCCGTTATTAATTGATAATTTTGGTAAATCATTAATGACCACCAATAATGAATCCGTATATCCAATTCCGTTAAAATAATCGGTGAGTTTTACATAATAATCTTTTAACTGGCGAAAGCTGTGATGCGGATTTCTTTCGGTAGAAAAGGTGCTGTCGCCAAAATTCCAAAGCACAGAATCAACATTCGCAGGGTTTACCATCGTAAATTGAGTGCTGTCATTAAAACAATTGAATGTATAAGTGAATTTAGGAATATAAAAATAACTCTGAATGAAATTGGGAAGACCTATCCGGCATTTACCGCCATTTAAGAAAATGCCATTATTGCTTTGATGATTGATGCTGTTAAAATTACATGCCAAACCAGCTCTTGTTGGATTATTTATAACTCCGATATAATCGTAACCATCTAAAGGGAGTTGCTCGCGGATAGAAGTGGCTACATATATTTTACCATCTGCGGCTAATTGCAATCCCAAATAATCAATTATGGAATCGGAAGCTAATAAAATCGGGTTATCAAAAACAGAAGAGCCGTTATCGATAGTAAATTGATAAAGTGTTGAATTAAACGGAGAATTCAACACATAATCATTGGTACTTAGATATAACATTTTACTGTCGGTGGAAAATTCAATGCCATATGCTCCGGTGAAAACAGGATTTGATGTAATGGCATTTGTAATTTTTCCGGTAGCTTTGTCAAAATCCAATAACTCAACCATGGCTTTACCATAAATAGCCTGCGCTATTTTACAACCGTCGGGCGATACTTTTAGATAACCTATGGCATTATTATTCAAATCATCCTGGGTATGTTCTGTGCCGGTTTCACTTATTACGGGCGATTTCAACCCGTCTTCGGTAAGAAGGTATGCAAGAAATTTCCGGGAACCCCATTCATGTACGATAATCCAGTAGTCTTTTCCATTTTCATGTTTTACTGCTGTAATTTTTTCGGAAATGGATGGTAAAAGCGGATTATTTTTATTTGCTATTGATCCGTTATCCAACATGTCAACAATGGTATAATTTAGTCCACGTCCATACGGATAAGGAAGATTAATACCTACGGTAAAAACAAAATAGATATTATCATGTCCTGGCTGGGGGATAATTATGGCATTTTGGGTGGCGCTATAATGGCCATCTAAATGATCACTGTTGGGTATTTCCTGAAAACTATTATTTATCAAATCCATCACTTCACCGTTTGTGGTAAAAAGGAAATTTCCGGATTTGTCGGAAATGGAAGCGCCTCCTTCCAATTGATTTATAATTGCATTATTCAATACCGAGGGAGGAATGGTATTGAAATTTAAACCTGCATTTTTACCGAAATACCATACGTTTGCTTCTTTATCAATAATTGCCGGGTTGCAATTAGTAGGTGTGATTTTATAACCACAACTATTCTGAGAAAAGATATTATTCTGGCAAATAATTACATTAACAGAGATAAAACAGATGAGTAGTTTTAAAGAAAAATATTCCAATATCTTTTTCATTATCGTTTGGTTAACTGCAATGTAATTTCTAATAGGATATGATTTTTTTTATTTCAAACCGGTCGTTTAATGAAATTTTTAAATAATAAATTCCTCTTTTGTAGTTAGTCAAATTCAGGGACAATTGATTGGTGCGATAATTATTGTATTTTTGTTTATATAGTATTTGTCCCTGGAAATTAAAAAGTTCTACAGAGGAAATATCGCAACTTTGTTCCATGTTTATTGTAACTTCTCCTGAAGTTGGATTTGGGAAAATAGCGGCTATAAAATTGTTATATTCATTAATTCCAACACACCCACTAAAATCCCAGAGAACGTTAAGCGAATCCGATGAGGAGCAATCATATTCGTTGGTAACTTTTAAATAATATGTTTCAACATAGATTCCCATTCCCGGGTTAGATAATGTAATGGAATGATCATTGGAAAACCAATTAGGTTCCGATTTCTTTGTCCATTCAAAATTGGTGCCGCAATGACTTACATTCAGATTAATAGTATCGAAGGGACACAATACAATAGAAGAAGTTGTTATTAATGATGCGTTTTTATAAAATTGGATTAAAGGTAATGGATAGGCGCTTACGGATTTTATTATAGTATCACTACAACCATGGGAAGAACTGGCGATAAGCGAAACATTATATGTGCCTGGGTTTTCGTAAGTATGCGTTGGATTGAGAATATTTATTACAGGCAAACTTCCATCTCCAAAATCCCATTTCCGCTCGGTAATCGTATCCTGATTTATCGTGCTTAAATCGAAAAAAGGAATAGGAAGATTATTGCATTGGGGCGTAAAGCTAAAATCCGAATTTGCATTTGAATATATCGTTATTGGTTTTACAATCGAATCGCAACATCCTCCATAAGCATAGGCTTTAAGTTTGACGTAATAGGTCCCCGTATTCGTATAAATATGAGTGGGCTCAGGAGTATTCATTATAGGCGGACTTTCGTCTCCAAAATCCCAAACCCAGTCGGTAATTTCATTTTGATTTACCGTACTTAAATCTGTAAAATAAACAGGAGAATTGGTACAGTTAAATGAATAGCTAAAGTTAGGATTTACAATTGTTGGAAATAATGGTGCATAAATTGTAACCTGGCAACCGTTAACGGATGTTAAGATACAGTCAACTATAGCTCCGGAGTCGGGATAATTGATAGTTATTGATTGGGAAGAATCTCCATTACTCCATAGATAAGTAAATCCAGGAGGAGCCGTCAATGTTGCCGAAGAGTCCTGAGTGCAATAACTAACGGTCATTTGTAGTTTACTACAAGATGCTGAAAGATATGCATAGCCAAAATGTGACCCCAACGAGCAATCTCGTGTAGTAAAAACAATAGTTATGTCTTGTCCTAAATATGGACTTAAATCTAAACCAACCGTTGTCCAGTCTTTCCACACAACACTATCGCAGGTTGACCATCCGGGTAAACCTTGTTGTCCATAAACATAATAATATCCACATGCAGAATCAAAAACCGCTCCATTTTTATTTGTAATTTTTATTGTAAAACTCGGTTGTTGATTTGGGGCATGACCATATGGGTTTTGAAGAACGACAGCGTATTTATAAATGAATAAATTTGTTTCGTTAGTAACTGTAATTGAGTATCGAAGTTGTTCGCCTTCAGATCTGGTATGAGCATTGCCCAATCTTGCTGAATATGATTCTCCTGGAGCGACAATTAACAAACCGTGGCAAGTGTTAGGATCAAGACTGTCAGTTTTAGTATTTATTACATGCCGATCAGGAACAATGCCAGAATGTAGTGCCGGATTCAAAAAAGTTCCATAATAACAGTGCCAGTTATTAAAATTCCCCTGGCTAAAATCTGAGTTCGGACAATTACTTTGAGACGTTTGCGAAAAAAGCTGGCTTACAACACAAATTATAAAAAGCGCTAATATTAGTTTTTTCATACCCGGCAGAAATTATAATTAATTGTGTATTTGTAGATAACCTTTATGTAGCAACAATCGTCTTTATTTTTCAAATGTTTACTTTTTTGCAAAATATTTTCGAGCACTAAATTATAAATATTTTAATAATCCAAATTAATTTCAGTTAATATTTTATAGACAAGATGTATTTTTTTATTACAAGGATTAAAAAGGATAATTGTTTGAAGTTGAACCCAGGGGCTTAGCCTTACTGATCCCGAAAAACTTGGTAGGGTTTGGGATTGTATTTGTTTCTGATGGATTATACGCCCCAGTTTAATAGTGAAATAATGATAAGAAAAGCAATTCTGATAGTTATTACTAACTGGACCGTTACTTTATTTAATTATAATAAGTTATCAGAATAAGTATTCGGATATACCAAAATAATAAACGCTTCTAATAGATGTAAAAATTGTCTGAACTTATTCCTACGTCAAATCTGCCATCAGAAACGGTTACGGTTTTTTCATTAATGATAGCTTTAAATTCAAAATACCCCGAGAGAATCACTTCAACTTGTTTTTTATCAACCAGTAGGTTTTGGGCTCTTTTAAAGGTGAGTTTTCCGCTGAGAATGTTAGCTGTATACGTAATGTTATCCATAGATATCAATACCTGATATGCTGAATTGGTTAAGTCCAATATGGTGTCATTTAATGTTGTTAAATTTGTATACTCTTCGGGTAAAAAATCTGATATTTTAAAGGTCATAACCATTTTTTGGTGGCTATCGTAATTATCAGGTTTTTTTTGTCCGTCTAAAATAAATGACATTTCGTTGTTTGATACACTGACTTTTGCAGGTACTGAAATATCATTAGATACAAAAATTTCTCTGTCGTAATAAGCTCCAAAAGTATTGTAACCCCATTCCGAATAAATGGGCAAACCGGGAAATTCTTTATCGTTTATAAAAACCGATTTTTTAAGTTCATAATCTTTTGAACATCCTGTAAAAATCAATATTATTATAGTAAAAATAAAAAGCTGTTTCTTCATCTGTAAATAATTTTTAGGTTGGGTGGGATTCGTTTCGAAATTCAGAATTGTTTCAATGCACTTTTGTGTTAAGCGGTATTTGAACATTTAGTTGAAACCCGGCACCCCATAATGGATTTGCCAAACTGGATGATTCGGAAGTTAAAAATACCGAAGGTAAACATACTTCAAAACTAACTGAAGGTTTTGATTCCCTACCAAGCCTGAACCCGGCAGATGCATATATTGATGAACTAAAGGATTTAGGGTCTCCCATTAGTTCTTTCACATCTTTTTGAAAGGGATTCATTGCATGATTATCAAACGTTACATCCGTTTGCGATTGTAAAAGATAATTTATTTCTGCCCCTAATTTAAAATATAAACGAAACAAACGTGGCCTAAATGGGAAATATCGGACCTCTATTGGGATTCCAATGTAATCGGACATCTGCTTGATTTTTTTTACTTTTAAGTATTCGGTGTTAATACCATCCTGACGTATACGCAAATAAAAATAATCAGCATTATCCGACCAGTAATCGTTCTTTCCAATCGAACTATTAATACGCGAATAATGTATTCCAGCCAGCAAACCAAACTTTTTATTTAATGTGAATATTTCGGGCTTTATTCCAATAAAGCTCTTGTTCATTGAACTGGTAATGCTACTCGATGAATAATCGGTAAAATAAGAAGACATGTCTTTTCTTATGTAATCCGTATTTGACAAATCGCTTTCAAAAAATGTTATTCCTGTTTCAAGACCTAAATACGTTTGTTTTATTTCCTGAGCCAAAGAAGTTACCGTACAAAAGAAAAGAGAAATGAATGGAAGAGCTAATTTTATTTTCATTCGTATATAATTTTTTTTAATGTCGGAGAGTACTCACATGTTGCTTTTTTATGCGTGTTTTTTTATTTAACGAATGTACCTGCTAATTATTATTTTACCTGAAGTATAATTATTACATTAACAACATAAAGTTATTTCGGCTAGCGTTTGGAACCCTCAATATTCTTTTTAACACATGGAATATCCACAAATGAGTAAAAAAACGAGGAATATGAGGTTGTATAAATGCCTGATTTTGTTGTTATGTAAATTGTTTTTATCCAGTAGTTAGTTTTCTTACCAATCCATATTTCTTATTTTTATATAAATCCATTGCCAATTTACAGGCAATCAAAGAAATTATAAGATAACTAAAGATTAAAATATAAAACCAAAGGCTAATTTTAACCGAAGATAAGAGAATTACAGCCGTCATTGTAACAATTGAACTTACCGATGAACTGATCCCTTTAAGTTGAAAAGTTGATTTAACTACCATCGGGAAAAGCAACGACCATACAAAAGAGGTACAAACCAAAAACAAAAGAGAAGTAAAATAGAATAACAAAATGAACTGATAATCATTCCAGGTGAGCAACAAAATAGGTAATGTAATTATCATGTTTGCTACCAACGGGATTGTCATGATATGCAATGAAAATTTAAGCAAATCTTTATACTCGCCCGACCGTAACTCATAATTTAGCCATACATTTTTCCAAAAACCCCACAGGTTGTTAAATACGTAGGTAAACAAAATTAAAGGAGTAGCAAACAACCAGTAAATAAACTTTCCGTCAAAAAAATGTTTTCCATTGGTCTTAACCATGATTAAATCAATCACGAAAGCGCATAGGATAAATAAAAATCCTTTAAGTAAATACGATCTGGCTTTGGGATTATTAATTAGTAATTTCAGATAGATGCCTCCGTGTTGTGAAATATTAATTAACTCTACTTTTTTATTTTCTATTATCTGACATTCCGTTAAAAAACCAACAATGAATAAATAAATAGGAATAAGTAATCCTAAATATATGATATGGTTCAAAAACAAATCAGGATACAGAATTAGTAAAGGAAAAATGAGTAGAGTTATGATTACAAAGACAAAACCAGCATTTCGCAACCTGTGATCAATGGGATATTGAATGATTCGCCGGAACAAATGAGCCGAAAATAAAACGCTCAAGCCGGAGCATAAAAACTCGAATTTTGAATATTCAAGATGCCATGAGCAGGTAACAATAAAAAGGATGAGGTAGAAGAAAAACGGCTTTGTAATATCCGAGAAAACAGATAACAGGTAATGTTGAAGCTTTGACAGAGGATAATATTGGGGAAAAAATTGCTTTTGTGGTGTATAAATTGGAATAACCATTCGAACCAGTGTAACCCCGGCAATGGCAAGCAGGGCATAATTGATCAGGTTGCCAGCGGTAATTGCATCCAGTTCTCCATTGTCTGCCCTGTTTATTAATTCTGCAAGAAGCAGTCCATAACCCCAGGCCGTAATGATAAAGATCAGATTAACTAAAATATTCAATGGATTCCTTAGCCTTTGAAAAGCACTTTTGATTTCGATAAAAAGCAAATACCTTATCATATCCAATCAATTTTCTCGAGTCCACTTCCATTGGGCTTTAGTATTTTCAAAAGGGCAGAATCCAGTTCTTTCGCTCCATTTTCTGTAAAATCTTGTATAGTCGAATTAAAAACCAACTTTGTATTATCCAGGACGCCAATGTGTGTTGAGATTTTTTCCACGTAAGTTAAATCGTGCGATGAAATAAAAATTAGCCTGTCCCGTCGACAGTATTTATTGAGGAACAAAACCATTTGATTAGCTACCAAAGGGTCAAGACCGGAAAAAGGTTCATCCATGATCAGAATATCCGGGGTATGTATTACCGCAGCGCAAAAAGCTATTTTTTTCTTCATTCCTGTGGAATATTTTGAAATGGTCTTCTTTAAATCCGATTCGTCTTCAAAAAAGTATTCAAATAAATCAGCAATTCGCTTTTTTAAAGTGTCGGAAGGCATGCCGTAAATTTTTCCAACAAGTAAAAGAAATTCATATCCACTAATTTCTTCAATTAGTGCAAGGTTTTCGATCAATATTCCGATCTTACGTTTGTTATTCTTATCCAGTTTATGGTGGTCTTTTCCGAATAATGTAATGCTTCCACAATCCGGTTCTGCCAAATCAAGTATTAAATTGATTAATGTTGTTTTGCCGGCACCATTTTTTCCGAGCAAACAATAAACCTGTCCATAATCTATGGTAAGGTTTATCTTTTCAATTACGATAGTCCTCCCGTAGGATTTTGTAACGTCAGTTATCTGAATCATTTTGTTGCTTAAAAACGGTAGCTTGGTTGTTCATTTGCTACTTTTGTTTTATTTATATTTTTCGTCTTTCATTCCCAGCCTTAGAAATCCTACGGGCATGGGCGATTCTATGATTATGGGTAATGCGGTGTAAGGATTAACAAACGACAGGGAAAAGGCATGGAGGCGAATCCGCCGGAGTATTTCCTTGCTTGCCCCGTATTTATAATCGCCGATGATGGGACAACCGATATCGGACAGATGGACGCGTATCTGGTTTTTACGGCCTGTTTCCAGTTTTACTTCAAGCAGGGTGTATCGGGTAAATGTTTTAAGGGTGCTGTAATGCGTGATGGCCAGTTTTGCTTCCGGGCTTTCGCGAACGGAGAATATCTTTTCCTTGTATTCTTTAAGCCAGCTTTGGACGGTTCCTTCTTTTTCCTTGGGTGTACCTTCCACAAAAGCATAATACTTTTTCTCCACATCCGGCCAGATGGCTTTTATCTTCTCGGCAGCTTCTTCGCTTTTAGCAAATAGTACAATTCCCGAGACTTCTTTATCGAGACGGTGAACAACATAAGCGTGGTTTTTTCCCTTGGTGTTTTCCTTGATGTAATGGTTAACGGCTTTGAAAGCAGTATCTGTCCTTTCGCTGGTGCCGCCGGAAGTGAGTAAGCCAGCCGGTTTATCCACGGCTATGTAATTCTCATCTTCAAACAAAACAGGAAAGGGAGCCTTGTAGCGTCGAAAAGTCTCATTTTTCTTTTTTTTGATGATTTCAACCGTATCATCCGGCTTCAATTCCTGGTCGGGACGTTTGCTCCGAACACCATTGATCATTACTTCTTCGTAACGGATAATTTTTCGTATGTGCGATTTGGAATCCGTATCCAGTGCTTTCATTAAAAATGAAAGTAAATCACTTGTTTCTTTTACAGTAAATTTCATCTCTTTGTTTTTTTTGGCCTGTTAGCTATTAGCTAATGGCAAAAAGCTAATGGCCATTTTTACATTCTTGCTCTGTCGTCAAACATTCTTGTTCTGTTGTCAAACATTCTTGTTCTGTTGTCAAACATTCTTGCTCCGTCGTCAAACATTCTTGTTCCGTCGTCAAACATTCTTGTTCCGTTGTCAAACATTCTTGTTCCGTTGTCAAACATTCTTGTTCCGTTGTCAAACATTCTTGCTCCGTCGTCAAACATTCTTGCTCCGTCGTCAAACATTCTTGTTCCGTCGTCAAACATTCTTGTTCTGTTGTCAAACATTCTTGTTCCGTCGTCAAACATTCTTGTTCTGTTGTCAAACATTCTTGTTCCGTCGTCAAGCATTCTTGCTCCGGCATCCTGCTTTCTGCCTACTGCCTACTGCCTACTGCCTACTGCCTACTGTATTTTTTTGTAAAGATAAAAAAAATTGGCAGTAAACAGCAAACAGAAATATAGAATCTGCTTACTGCCTGCTGCCAATGATCAGCGTTGGCTTATTATTGCATAATTTCGCTTAAGGGTAAACCGTATTCTTCCACCATTTTGATGTTAAGATGTTCCAGATTATCCAGAACCGGATTATAGATTGCAGGTATGGTAGGACGATAAACGCCGGTAAGATTGATCTTGCCTTCGAGTATCATTTCCACACCAATGGCAGCCGGAAGGGCAACGGTACGTGCAATAGATGTATCGGTAGCTAAGGTACCAAAATCGAGCATGCGTGAACGTATCACTTCTTTTTTGCCATCGGGATAGGAAGCAAGGAAGGTGTGTTGCATCACTACCATGTCGCGTTCGTAGAGTCCGAGTTGCATTTTTTCTATCATCATGTCGCTGGTAATTTCAAAAGGAGAGTCTACCTTGCGGTTCATGGGTTTATTGTCGAAATAACCAAGCCATTCGAGGGCATTCACCGAATAAGCATTTACATCGAGGTGAAGATAATCTGCCACTTTTTGTTTGATGTTGGTAGCATCTTTTGCGCCTATTTTTTGAGCAACAAATCCAGCATAGGTTAGTCCTTCAAGATCTGTTTTGTCATAGGAAATAAGTTTCATGACCTTTAACGCATCAATAATCTCGCACCAGCCCTGAAAACGCATCGTGCCACGGAAAATAGTAGTAGCTTCGGGAATACCGTAAATTTCCTTATACATAATGGAATCGCGGTTAGGATAGACTTCCAGTTTGCCTACTTCAGGGAAATCAATAATAGCAGGATTACGGAAAAGATTTTCGGTGGGAACTTCAATAGTTTTTCCATGTTTCAGGTAAACGGCATCGTTGTTTCCTGCCATCACTACGCCTTTGGGGCTCCACGAAAATTTATATTTAAAGGGGTTGGTAGCGGCTTCGGGTGCAGGTAAGGCTCCGCAAAGTGAATAAAACTCTTCCACTTTTCCGCCTTTTTCGTGAATGTTATCAATGATGCGCATAGCCGACATGTGGTCAATACCCGGATCAACACCCATTTCGTTCAGCAGGATGACTCCGGCAGCTTTTGCTTCGGCATCTAAAGCCTGCATTTCGGCTTTTACGTAAGAGCAGGTAACCAGATGTTTTTTATGTTTAATGCAGTACCGTGCAACCATGGGATGATGGGCATAAGGTAACAGGCTTACGGAAACATCATGTTCGGAAACCATTTTGTCTAATTCGTCGAGTTTATCTACCGTCCATGCTACGGATTTTCCAAGCGGATTACCGGCTATCATTTCGTCGGCTTTCGATTGGGTACGGGAGGCAACGGTAACCTGTATGCCTTTGCTTAATAAGTGAGTTACGATTGGCTTCACCACCAATCCTGCTCCGAGTATTAATACTTTCTTCATTTTTATAGATTTTTAAAATGTTATTTTTGAGTAAAGCTAATTAAAGTCTTATAAATATTGTTCGAGGTATTTAAATTCGGGAGTTAATTCGCCTTTATGAAGGATGAGCCCTTTTTTGAGTGCACGCGGCAGGTTTAAATCTTCGAAAGGTACATCAAATTCCGTATCGGCTATAGGTTTAACGAAGTTTACGAGCACATCGCCAAAGCCGGAGGATGAATCGCGGGGCAGCTCGCTTGGCAGAATGTCCACAGCCATCACCTGTATTCCCTCACCTTCGTGTCCCATCGTTATTTCATGATTAAAGGGATTATACACATAAATAGGATCTTCAATAAGGGTGCTTTTTACTGTACTTTCTATCGAACCGTCCACATCGCAACTGATGTCGCCAATAACGAGTAGTTTGGGCCGACTGGCGGCAAATGCCCGTTTAAGATAATCGCGGGTAATAATGCGAGGATAGTGTTCGTCCCAGTACATGCAATTCATTAGTACCGAAAGATGGGGAATGTATTGGGTAAATTTACTCTGATAATCCTGGGGATTGTTGTAATAATGATGAAGATCGAATTCCTTGGTTTTATCTTTGTTTTCCGAGAGGTGTTCTTCTTTAAAAATCACTTTGTAGATGATGTTGTTCGGCAGTTTATTCCGGTATTTTAATTTAAGAAGTTTTTCTGGCGAAATATCTTTTACAGGAAGCAGTCCCAGGATTTCCTGAGCGCCCTGGGATACGTTGCCATATCCGGTAAATCCGACCACAAAGGGGCGCAATACCTGATGCATGCCTTCTTCGGCAATTTCCTGGCCCACGCCGGAAATATCCTGCTTGGCTTCTTCCAGCGAGTGATAGGTATGTGCCTGCCGAATTTTCAGAAATGGAGTTTCTACTCCGAATGACTTCAAACGTAAGCCTAATGCCCATAATGTATTTATCATCCCGGCCAGTCCGGCATATTTTCCGAAGAAGATTAATCGTTTTCCTTGTTCATCAACAATTTTTTCGTAATCAATGAGGTTGCATTTTAACTCCATCATGCGTTTCAAGATGGGCATATTGTGTTTCTGCCCTTTGATGGTGTGCGAAAAAAAGACGTACGTCTTTTCCTTTTCAAAAAAAGATTCAGGAATTTCCTTAACGCCAAAGATAACAGAACATTTTTTCAAATCTTTTTCGATTAATGCACCTGCTTTTTTATATTCATCGTCCTTAAAAACCCTTTTTTCGGAATTTTGTACAATGAAATCTAACTTTTTTTCTTTAACCAAACGCTCCACATGTTTTGGCGTAAGCGGGGCGCGCAATTCTTTTTCGTACCTGTCTTCGTGGCGTATTCCTATAAAATTACTCATTTTTTTAAAAATTGTTGCTGATGATTTATTTTTTATATAAGGTGGCAAACTTACATCAAAAAATGATAATAAAACTATGGGGCAAACTAAATTTTTTATCCATTTCATTATTTCCGGGGAATAGTTAATTTTGCAAACCCAAAATAGATTGTCATCAAACTCCAGTGTATAATAGTTTAACCCCTGAGCGTTTTGAAGAAAAGTAATTTCAAGAAAAAAATCTTCCGTTTTGTCAAGCGACTTCTGATTTTCTTTTTTGTTTCCACCATACTTGTAGCATTAATTTATCGTTTTGTGCCTCCGCCAATAACTCCCTTGATGGTCATCAGGGTTGGGGAACAAATTGCTGATGGGAAAAAAGTAAGTTTGCAGAAAGATTGGGTTTCGTACGATAACCTGTCCAATAACCTGATAAGAGCTGCCGTTGCTTCGGAAGATAACAATTTTGTTGATCATTATGGCTTTGATTTTGAAGCTATCCGTAAGGCTCAGCGACTTAATGAGCACAGCAAAAAACTTAGAGGCGCAAGCACTATTTCGCAACAGACGGCTAAGAATGTTTTTCTTTGGCCCGACCGTACCTGGTTTCGCAAGGGATTGGAAGTGTACTTTACCGCTCTGATCGAAGTGTGCTGGGGTAAAAAAAGAATTATGGAAGTTTATCTCAACGTGATAGAAATGGGCGATGGCATCTATGGGGCCGAGAAGGCTTCGCAGATTTATTTCCACAAATCGGCCAAAGATTTAACACGTTCGGAGGCAGCGATGTTGGCAGCCATCCTGCCAAGCCCTTTACGGTGGAGTCCTGTCAATCCACCGGCTTTTCTCGTTCATAAGCAACGGGATATTGTATGGACGATGCAACGGATGGGACCGGTGAACATAGAATAAATCATCTATCTCTATTTCATTAAAAATTTTACCTTTGCAAAAACATTAACTGATAATTTTTATTTATGAAGAAATTAGCCGTTGTAGCTTTTGGAGGTAACGCCCTTTTACGTGGCGACCAGCGAGGTACCATTGACGAACAGGAAGCCAATGCTTTGATGACCAGCGAACGTCTCCTAACCTTGATAAAACGCGATTATGATTTGGTAATAACCCACGGCAATGGCCCGCAGGTAGGCAATATAATTCTTGCCAATTCGGCCGGAGCCAAATTACATGGTTTGCCCGATATGCCTATGGATGTCAGCGTGGCTTATTCCCAGGGATTTATCGGATACATTATTGAACAACAGTTGCGTAATGTGCTCAGAGCACATGATCTGGAACGCGACATCATCACCATCATCACTCAGGTACTGGTGGATAAGGATGACCCTGCATTCAGCAATCCTACCAAACCGGTAGGCCCGTTTTATAAAAAAGAAGAAGCCGACAAAATTGCCGCCGAAACAGGAGCCATTTTTAAAGAAGATGCCCGTCAGCGTGGATGGCGAAAAGTCGTTGCTTCACCTCAACCATTAGGTGTGTTGAATATGCGTTCGGTTCAGAAATTAGCCCGCGACCATCAGATTGTTATTGCTGTAGGTGGCGGCGGTATCCCCGTATATTATGTAGCCGAAAACAAACTTCAGGGCATAGATGCTGTTATTGATAAAGACCTTGCTTCGGCTTTGCTTGCCGTGAATATCAATGCCGATAAGCTTATCATTCTTACCGATGTCCCAAAAGTTTGTATCAATTACAATAAACCTGAACAGAAACAAATAGACAAAATGTCGGTTCGCGAAGCCCGTCAATATCTTAAAGATGGTCAGTTTGGCGAAGGAAGCATGGCTCCAAAAGTAAGAGCTGCTATCCATTTTGTAACTCATACCGGTAAAGATGCCATTATCACCAGCGCCAATGTTTTGGGAGTGGATAATGGAGGAACAAGAATTTCAATTGTTTAATTGTTAAATGATATTGTTAAAATTTGCAATCTAAAATCTAAAATAAAAAGAATATGGGCTATAATTTAAGAAACCGTAATTTCCTGAAACTTCTGGATTTTACACCCGAAGAAATAAAATATTTGCTTGATCTGGCTGCCGAATTGAAACGTGCCAAACGTGCCGGTACCGAACAACCCCGTTTAAAAGGCAAAAACATTGTTCTGCTTTTTGAAAAAGACTCAACCCGTACACGTTGCGCCTTTGAAACAGCAGCCCTCGATCAGGGAGCACATGTAACTTACCTGGGACCTTCCGGTTCGCAAATGGGTAAAAAAGAATCCATGAAAGATACGGCCAGGGTTCTTGGACGTATGTATGATGGCATAGAATATCGTGGCTTTGGTCAACATATCGTTGAAGTTTTGGGCGAGTACTCCGGCGTCCCGGTCTGGAACGGATTGACCAACGAATTTCATCCGACTCAGATTCTTGCTGACTTCCTGACCATGATGGAACATAGCGACAAACCGTTGAGCCAGATTTCTTATTGTTTCCTTGGCGATGCCAAAAACAATGTCGGAAATTCGCTGATGGTAGGTGCTGCCAAAATGGGAATGGATTTCCGCGCCGCAGCTCCCAAATCATGCCAGCCTGATCCTGAACTTGTTGCTCAATGTCGTGAAATAGCTAAAACAACCGGCGCCAAAATCACTATCACCGACAACATAGCCGAAGCCGTTAAAGGCGTTGATTTTCTTTATACCGATGTTTGGGTTTCGATGGGCGAACCCATGGAATTATGGGGCGATCGCATCAAATTATTGCATCCTTATCAGGTAAATAAACAAGTAGTTGAATTGACCGGAAACCCCAAGGTGAAATTCCTGCACTGTTTGCCGGCTTTTCATAACAGGGAAACTGTAATTGGTGAACAAATTTATAAAACTTACGGACTCGATGGCATGGAAGTTACCGAAGAAGTTTTTGAATCGCCTAACTCGGTGGTATTTGATGAAGCCGAAAACCGTCTTCACACCATAAAAGCCGTCATGGTAGCCACCTTAGGCTGCTAAATCTGCGAATAATGAATATTAATATTTAGTTGTTTTTTAAACCCCTGGGGTCTATCAGACCCCAGGGGTTTAATTTTTTTTAATTATTACAAATAAATGAAACCCACTTTACTAATCATGGCTGCTGGTGTTGGCAGTCGTTATGGCGGACTGAAACAATTGGATACGTTCGGACCTTCGGGCGAAACCCTGATCGACTACTCGGTGTTTGATGCCATGCGTGCCGGCTTCGGCAAAATTGTTTTTGTTATCCGTAAGGAAATAGAAAAAGAATTCAAAGCTTTTTATGGCGAGAGGTATTCCGGGGAAATTCCCGTAGATTATGTTATGCAAGAAATTGACGCTATCCCAGCAGGATACAGTTATAATACCCAGCGAACAAAGCCCTGGGGAACCGGACAGGCTATTTTGCTTGCTGCCGGGATAATCAACGAACCTTTTTCGGTAATCAATGCCGATGATTTTTACGGAAGGGAAGCCTTTGCTGAAATGGGTAACTATTTATCATCCCTCGGCGACAATAGCCATACCGGCTTTGCCATGGTTGGATATAAACTCTCGGAAACTCTTTCGGAATTCGGAGGTGTATCGCGTGGAAAATGTAATGTTGACGGACGATCCCGGCTAAAAGGCGTAACCGAAATTATTGGGATAGAACGTCGTCCCGAAGGTAGCATTGCCTACAAAGATAAAGACGGACAATGGATGCCGCTTGCCGGCGATAGCATCGTTTCGATGAATACCTGGGGATTTACACCGCGGATATTCGATTTTCTAGAGCGCGACTTCAAAATCTTTTTAAACCAGAATGCCGATAATCCTAAAGCCGAATTTTATATCCCTTCGGTAGTAAATCATCTGCTGGAAACCGGCGAAGCCCATGTAAATGTACTGCTAAGCAACGATCGATGGTTTGGCGTTACCTATCACGAGGACAAAGCCTGGGTGAGCGCCGAAATACGCAAACTGGTAGCTAAAGGAATCTATCCTGAAAAATTATTTGCATAAAATGATAAAGTCCGCCGATTCGTAAAACGGTGGACTTTATTATTTTCCCTTTTCGAAATAGTGCAGGCTATAAATGATATCAATAGGTCGTTTCACTTTTCTTGCATTTCATCAGTAAAGAATCCACGCTCCATTTTCCGCCTCCGGCTATCATGGCTGCGATGGCGAGTCCGAGTATCAGTAAATGATATTCAAAACCTTCGGGTTTACCAGGCTGCATATACCAGTTCATAAAGAAGCCATTATGCAAATGAGCAGTAAGAATGATGCCGATAAAATTGCCAAGCATGGCAAGGCTGAAAAATCGTGTGGCTACTCCGGCGATCAGCGCCAGCGAACCAATAGATTCAATAAGAATAACTAAAAAGGCAATAATCCATGGCAGGTGCATGCCCTGGGTAAAAGCATCCATGGTTCCGGTAAAGCCGTAGCCTCCAAACCAGCCCAATAATTTCTGAGCTCCGTGAGGAAACAGAATTAAACCTAGGGTCAGACGAATAATCAAAGCCGACCAGTCGTTCGAACGTGTTGAAAACAAAGTTGTGCATTTCATCTGTTAATAATTTTAAGTTAAAACTGTATGGAACTCGTCCCGAAAACCGGGACTCGTTTTACAATGTCAATTTTTAAGAATTATCATTGTATTTTCCGAATAAACAATTAATTGAAGGATATTGTTCATCGTTTGGATAATAAACTGAAAATACAGGAATGATTTTAAAATAAGAAAGCATCCTAAGCTAATGCCCGGATGCTTCTTTTATAAATTACAGGATATTATTTCGCTTCTTAGTAATTAGTTAATCAGCGTCGACAAATTCTTCGGAATCAATGTATGCTTGTTTTTTGCGTCCGAATAGGGAAAGAATCTTACCTGTACCAAATCCGAGAATCAGAGCGAGGACTACTGTAATTAAAATTCCAGAAATCTGGCTTGCAGTATCCAGTTCCGGAACAACAGCAATAGCGGCTAATCCTCCAAAGATGCCTGGCAATCCATGCAAGTTGGTTACACCGCAGGTATCCACCGCTTTAAGAAGTTTTTTCTGTCTATCCTGAATAACTGCAAAACCGAGGGTGGAAATAGCACCGGCTATCACTCCGATGATCATGGCGGAGCCGTGGCTGGCATGATCGCAGGTGGAACCTATGGCAACACCACCTGCGAGAGCAGCATTGGCAATGTCGGAAATGCTAATCTTTCCCCGAATGGTTACGGAAAGGATATAGGTGATAATGGTGGATCCGCAAAGGGCAAGAAAAACGTTGACTACCGTATGCGGGATAGCTTCCACGGGAACAAGAGCGGCACAGAAACTCGGCCAGAATATCCATAAAATCATACTACCCAGCATAGAATAACGGTCGCTTGTTGCATCAGCTTCAATAGACTTGTCCAGCTCGGCTTTGGTTGTCATTGCCATGGCAGCGCCTAAACCAAATAAAGCACCGAAGGCATGAATAACGATAGAACCACCCGTATCGGCGACTCCATGTTTCATGACGTTTAACCCGTTTTCCATCACTATAAATTCGTTAAGTTTATAAAATGGGATAAACAACAGGCCAAGAATAATATATTGATGTATTTTTATCCTGCCCAACAAGGCTCCGGCGGCTATCAGTAGACTGGCAGCTCCAAATTCGGCAAGGATTAATTTTTGAATCTCGCCGTTTGCTCCTCCAAAAATGCTGGAATCGCTCATTATAAAATACAAAGGAAGTGCTGTGCTTACCAACAAAAAAGTGGCGGTGAGTGTTGATCGTCCGTATTTGCGGACAAATACCATCAGAAAGCCAAAGCCTAACAGCAACATTGCCATAATGTGGATGGCACGTTCGTACTGCTGAACTTCCAATATGGATGAAATACCTGCTATTCCGCTCTCCTGGGCAAAACAACTTGCTGAAATGAAAAGCAACAAAAATAATACCGTTGCCGTACGTACAATTGTTCTTAATTTGTTCATTGTTAATCTTTTTTTGGATCGTAGATATTTTTATTGATTGATTTATTTTAGCCGTCAAATGTACAATATGCGCCAAAAGCTCAAATGAATAAAAACAAATCTTATAAAAATTAAGCAAACACCTTAATATATATTAGGTAAAATACGTAAGTCGTACATAAAAAAATAGCAGGAACGTTTCTTACAAATCATTCCTGCTAAAGCATTAAGAGAGATTGTCTATACAAAACTCAGCTTAAGCATATTGGTATGTCCTTTTTCGTTCAGTGGTGTACTGCCGGCATGAATAATAACATCGCCATCGGAAATCAATTTTTTTTCTTTGAGTAATTTCTGAGAATAAGCAATAGCCTCGTCAATTTTCTCAAAATCTTTGCAATGATAAGCCCGCACACCCCAAACCAGCGACATTTTCCGCAGTATTTGCTGGTTGTTGGTAAATGCGAAAATATCCGATTGTGGGCGATGGCTCGATATGCGGAAAGCGGTATAACCGGAATGGGTAAAGGTAACTATGGCTTTGGCATGGGTTTGAAAAGCCATTTTGGTAGCATGATAACAGATAGAGTCGGGGAGAAACCTTGATGCCGTTTCAATAGGCGTATGTTCGTTATGATAAAGATAGCCGTTGTTTTCGGTCCAGTCAATGATTTGCTGCATGCAACGTATGGTCAGCGCCGGGTATTTTCCGACGGATGTTTCGCCGCTAAGCATCAGCGCATCGGCTCCATCCAACACGGCATTGGCTACATCGGTAGCTTCGGCACGGGTAGGAGTGAAGTTGGTAATCATGCTTTCCATCATCTGTGTGGCTATGATTACCGGTTTGGATTTTTCTATACATTTAGCTACGATCTTTTTCTGAATTACCGGAACGCGATCGAAGGGAACTTCCACACCCAGATCACCGCGGGCAACCATCACCCCATCGGCTTTTTCGATGATGTTGTCAATATCATTAAGCGCTTCGGGCTTTTCTATCTTGGCAATAACGCCCGCATGCCCTTTCTTCTTTTCAATGAGTTTTTTAAGTTCAACCACATCGTTAGCCGAACGGACAAACGATAAAGCAATCCAATCCACATTGTTCTCCAAAGCAAAGTTTGCATTAAGAATATCTTCTGCGGTCATACTGGGTTGCGAGATTTTGGTGTTGGGAAGGTTCACTCCTTTGCGGGATGAAAGAGGCCCTCCGTGTATTACCCTGGCTTTCACGGTATCTTTACGGTTGGTTTCCGTAACTTCCAGTTTAATTTTACCGTCATCAATAAGAATTATTTCACCGATGGATACATCCATTGGAAATGCCTGATAGCTCATGTAAATTTTTTCAATTGTACCAAGGCATTTTTCGGTAACAAAAGTAACAATATCGTTTTCATTCAAATCTATACGGTTGTTTTCAATTTCACCTATACGAAGTTTCGGTCCCTGAAGATCGGCGAGGATACCGATATTCGTATTGAGTTCAAGGTTTAATTCGTTGATGATATTGATGACTTTTTGATGATCCTCGCGGCTGGAATGCGAAAAATTTAACCGGAAAAGGTCTACGCCTTCTTCAATCATCTGAAACATTACTTCTTTGGATGCCGAAGCGGGGCCAATGGTGGCAATGATTTTTGTTTGGGAACGGACAGTACGCATATAATTGTTTTGAGATTTAATGAAATGCAAAAATACAACGAATACCAAAAAAAATGACATGTTCGTTGTTATAAAATTGTAAACAATCGCTAATTAAGCCGGTTTGTTCCTTTGAGGATATCTTTTCGGTTTACCCGAATGATTTTTTCCTTTATGATGATCGTTTCTACGACCGGATGTCGAAGGTTTATAAGCTGGACCTTCGCCTAATTCTTCAGGGAGTTTTACTTTAAAAACCTCTTTACCTAACAGTTTTTCTATGGCCGCAAACTTCTGTTGTTCTTTAACGTTTACCAGCGTAATAGCCACTCCGTCGGCTTCGGCGCGGGCAGTACGTCCAATTCGGTGAATATAATCTTCTCCGTCGTGCGGAACATCGTAATTTATGACCAAATCAATATCTTCGATGTCAATACCTCTCGAAAGGATGTCGGTAGCTACCAGAATATTCAGTTTGCGGCTTTTAAAATCCGAAAGTACCTGTTCCCGTTTTTGCTGTTCCAGGTCGGAATGGATTTCTTCCACGGCTAACCGGCTTCTCTTGAGTTCTTTTGCTAATAATTTGGTATTACTCTTCGTCGAACAAAAGATTAAGATACTTCTTAGCTTTTTATTTAAAAGAAGGGTCTTAAGCAAGGGAATTTTCTGGTTTTCAAAAACCAGATAAGCTACCTGAATAATTTTATCGGGAGGGGTGGAGAGTGCTAAACTGATTTCTTCGGGCTCGTGCAGGATTTTATTAGCCATTTCCCTGATCTTAACAGGCATGGTAGCCGAAAAGAGAAGGTTTTGACGCTTTTGCGGAAGGAAAGAAAGAATTTTCATGATGTCGTCATAAAAGCCCATATCAAGCATACGGTCGGCTTCGTCGAGAATCAGAAATTCCAGACCCGAAACATTAACATGCTGTTGGTTAAGATGACTAATCATTCTTCCGGGGGTGCATATAACCACGTCGGCTCCTTTTTCAAGAGCTTGCTGTTCATTAGTGAAAGAGGTTCCATCGGTACCGCCATAAACGGCTATGGAGCCAACGGAGGTGAAATACGAAAAGCCCTGCATTTGTTGTTCAATCTGCACAGCCAGCTCACGAGTGGGAACGATGACCAAAGCTTTAATCTGGTCATTTGAAGTGGAAGAAATAAGTTTATGTATGATGGGAAGCAGATAGGCTGCGGTTTTTCCGGTTCCGGTTTGAGCCGAAGCGATAACGTCTTTTCCATTTAAGATGACGGGGATTACTTTATCCTGTACCGGCGTTGCCGATTCGTATCCCATTGTTTCAATCCCTTCCATCAAACGGGGATCTAAACCAAATTCAGTAAAATTCAATGTATTCCTTTATATTAATAATCGGCAAAGGTACACAATTTTATATAAATAAAAAAGAGCCGCTTGTTAAAGACGGCTCCCCACTTTTATAAACAACATTGTAATATTACTTATGCCTTGTCAAATCGGACGCACCGGCAACCTTTTTTGAAATAATCTTTGCGGTTCCACTATACACTACGTCGCTCCCGCCCAAGGCTACTACCGAAAGTTCATCGGTTACATTGAGCCGCGCGTCGGAACCACCTTCTACGTCAACGGAACATTTTTTGATAACAAAACCCGATGCCTTGATGTCGCATCCGCCCGAAGCTTTAAAATCGCAGGTTCCGGCAGAACCGTTAAATTTTGCGTCGGAACCGCCATTTAAATAACAATGCAGATTTTTGATGCTACCGTTTAAATCGATGTCGCTTCCACCATTCATGTCAATGGTTAGATTGTCGAAGTTTACATCCTTTTCGGTATATACATCCGAACCTCCAGAAGCGGTTATTTTGTCCAGATCGTTAAAATAAACATGAACTTTAAGCGCCTTGGAATTGTGTATGGATTTATCGGGATAAATTGTCAGAACACCATTTTTAACTTCGGTAACAATGATGTCGTGCAGGTTTTCGTCGGCTTCCACTACCGCTTTTTCTGTTTTTCCGGCAATAATATAAACATCAATGCCACCGCTTGATTTAATGGCATGAAATCCGGATACATTACGTTCTTTTTTAACGACGTTGCCGTCGCCTTTGATACCAATATGCCCGAAATGATTTTGAGCCTGAGATACCGGAAGCATTTGCGTAAAAATAACGACAAATGCCATGAAGAAGATGTTGAATGTTTTATTCATCTGTTTATGGTTTAGAATTTCACGTATGACGGTTGATCCCGTTGTTTTGTTACAACTTTGCAACCTATATTTGCCAATATATTTATGAACGCCCGGATACTTCGCTCGCTAATTGGCTATTTTTAATATTTTCTATTGTTATCTTGAGCTTTAATGGTATTTTTACACAAATTTTAAAAACAGTGAATAAATCTTAACATCGTTAAAAATGAGAAAATTAAAAATTGTGATCATGACTATGACTGTTGTACTTAGTACGTTGGTTTTAAACGCTCAGAAGCGTATTAATCCGTTCTTTGTTAAATATCAAACGCCGTTCCAGGTACCGCCTTTCGATAAGATAGATACTTCGGATTATATGCCTGCCTTTTTGGAAGGGATGAAAAAGCAAAATGCCGAGATCGCCACTATCGTTAAAAATACCGCAGCGCCAACCTTTGCCAATACAATTCTCGCCTTTGATCAGTCAGGAAAATTACTGACGCGTGTTGCCAAGGTCTTTTTCAATCTTAATGAGGCAAACACCAGCGATCAGATGCAGTCGCTTGCACGTAAACTCAGCCCATTGCTGTCGAAACATTCCGACGACATTGCACTTAATGCAAAACTTTTTAAACGTATCAAAGCCGTTTACGAAAAACGTAAAACATCTAAACTTGATGCTCAGCAAATACGTTTGGTGGAAAAATATTACCGCGATTTTGAACGCCAGGGCGCTAACCTGACAAAAGAAAAACAGGAACAACTACGCAAGCTTAACGCTGAATTATCTATGCTTTCCATCACTTTTGGCGAAAACCTTTTAGCCGAAAACAACAATTTCCAGTTGGTGATAGATAACCGCAATGATCTGGAAGGCTTACCGGAAGATGTTATCGCTGCTGCGGCCCAAACGGCTAAAGAAGCCAAAATGGATGGCAAATGGGTGTTTACGCTCGACAAACCAAGCATGATACCTTTTCTGCAATATGCCAAGAACCGTGAGTTGCGCGAAAAAATTTACCGCGGATATTTTATGCGTGGCAACAACGGAAATAAGAATGACAACAACGAAACCGTTGCCAAAATAGCAAAACTTCGTGTTGAAAAAGCCAGGTTGTTAGGCTTCGATAGTTATGCCGCCTACATTATTGATGACAATATGGCTAAGACTCCTACCAAGGTGGACGAGTTTCTGATGAAACTCTGGAATGCCGCCCTGCCCATGTCGAAAAAAGAAGTGGAAGAAATGCAAAAAATTATTGACCGCGAAGGTGGTAATTTCAAGTTACAACCGTGGGATTGGTGGTATTATTCAGAAAAAGTACGTAAGGAAAAATACGATCTCGACGATAATGAATTAAAGCCCTATTTCAGCCTGACGAATGTACGCGACGGCATGTTTCATGTGGCAACTCAATTGTATGGCATTACCTTTACCAAACGAACCGACCTGCCCGTATTCCAGAAAGATGTGGAAACATACGAAGTGAAAGAAGCCAATGGAAAACATCTTGGAATTTTGTATCTTGATTATTATCCCCGTGCCGAAAAAAGAGGTGGCGCCTGGTGTACTGATTTTCGCTCTTCGGGTTGGGAAGATGGCAAAAAAGTGGATGCTATCGAATCGGTTACCTTTAACCTGACTAAGCCTACCGGAGATATTCCTGCTCTTTTGAACTGGGATGAGGTTACAACGATGTTCCACGAATTCGGGCACAGTCTGCATGGTCTTTTTGTTGAAGGTAAATATACCCGTACGGCCGGTAATGTTCCCCAGGATTATGTGGAACTACCTTCACAGGTGATGGAAAACTGGGCTGGTGAACCGGAAGTGCTTCGTTATTATGCCAAAAATTATAAAACCGGCGAAGTTATCCCCGAGAAACTCATTGAAAAAATTCAAAACAGCGGACGTTTCAACCAGGGCTTTATCACGCTTGAATATCTCGCTGCTTCCATACTCGACATGGATTTTCATGAACTTACACAGCCCAAAGATATCAATGTTGAGACTTTTGAAAAACAAGCCATGGATAAAATCGGGCTTATTCCGGAGATACTTCCCCGCTATCGTTCAACCTATTTTGCCCATATTTTCAATGGAGGCTATGCCGCCGGATATTATGTTTACATTTGGGCTGCTGTGCTTGATGCCGATGCTTTTGATGCCTTTAAACAATCGGGAGACATTTATAACAAAGCGTTAGCTGCTAAATTCCGCAAATATTGTCTGGCCGAATCGGGTGATGACGAAGGAATGATTCAATATAAGAAATTTCGCGGACAGGAACCCTCAGTGGAAGCTTTGCTTAAACGCAGAGGATTAGAATAATTATTGCTTTAATTTGATAAAAAGCGTTCGGAATTTCCGGACGCTTTTTTATTTGTTTTTTATTCCCGTTTTCCTGAGTTTTATCTCCACCGTTTCCTTGGTAATAAGACAGCCTTTAGGCATGGCAAGCAACGATTTTTCTATCCGGTTATAAAATTGCTCAATGGTATCATTGGTGTCAACGATTTCAATAACTACCGGTAATTTTTCGGTGAGTTCCCAGAATTTTGAAGAGTCAATTTTACTGCTTAATCCATACCCCATTATTCCCCGGTAAACGGTAATCCCTGAAATTCCAAAGTCTTTGGCTTGTATTACGATGTCTTCATAGAGCAAATGCGAGCCGATCCTGTCGGTTGTGCTGGCATAAATTTTTAATGCCGAATATTTGTTGTCTTCCATTTCAAATAAATTTAGATAATATATACCCCAGAAAAACCGCTGCAAAACCCAGAAAAATACTTAATCCGGTGTAAAGAAAAATTGAAAGATACTGCCCGTTGTGCATCAACGTCAGGTTTTCGCTGGTAAAGGTTGAAAAGGTTGTAAATCCTCCGCAAAACCCTACCATTAAAAATAACCGAAGCTCAAGCGTAAGTATGGTACTTCGTTCGGCCAACCCCATTAAATACCCGATGAAAAAACTTCCCAAAACATTAATGATTAATGTTCCCACAGGTATTGAAAAAAATCCGGCAAGCAGATTGATTTTTGAAACATAATACCGGGTAACACTTCCGATAAATCCACCCGACCCGATAAGCAAAACTGTTTTAAGCATATTCGTTGATTCATCCGGCAAGTAATTGATTGTTTAATGGAAAAACCAAATATTCCGGCGCTATTGGTTGAACTTTTTCCGGATCACATTCCGGATTTATTTCTTTAGTAAAAGTATTAAATTGTTTTTTTTAACGGACAAAGATAAAAAGTATTACTTTTATGCAAAATTATAAAATCATTAAAAATGGAACCAATGAATACGCTTTATATTGTAATAGCTGTGATTGTTTTCCTGTTTTTTACAGGAATACGGATAGTACGCCCGACTCACCGGGGATTAATTGAACGTTTGGGTAAATATCACCGTTTTGCCGATCCGGGATTTCACTGGATTGTTCCCGTTATTGAACACATGTTTCTGGTAAATACCACCGAACAAATGGTTGATGCCGAACCTCAGGAAATCATTACCAATGATAACCTGAATGCCCGGGTGGATGCTCAGGTTTATTTTAAAGTTAAAGACGATGAAGACAGTGTAAAAAGTTCGCAATACAACGTCAATAACTATAAATGGCAGATTGTGAATCTGGCTCGAACTACGTTACGTAATATTATAGGAACGCTTACGCTGAAATCGGCTAACAGCGAACGCGGAAAAATTAATTCGGAACTCCACAACACGCTTTGCCATGAAACACAAACCTGGGGCATCGAAATTGTTCGTACCGAGCTAAAGGAAATTGATCCGCCTAAAGATGTTCAGGAAACAATGAACAAAGTAGTAAAAGCCGAAAACGAAAAAATAGCTGCCATAGATTATGCTACCGCCCGTGAAACCGTTGCCGATGGTGAAAAACGAGCCAAGATTAAGGAATTTGAGGGTATCAAACAATCGAAAATATTGCAGGCTGAAGGTGAAGCCGAAGCTATTCGCTTAGTTAACGAGGCTGCCGAAAAATATTTCATCGGAAATGCCCAAATGCTTCGTAAATTACAGACGCTTGAAGTTTCATTAGCCAATAATACTAAAATAGTTATTCCTACGGGTAGCGAACTGGTTAATATCATTGGCGATATGGCAGGCGTTGTTCCTTTACGTGCCAAAGCCAAAGATAATCCGAACGTTTAATCAATTACGAATTACGAATTAAAAATTACGGGAAATTAATTCCAAAAACAGAAAGAACAGTGGAGAAATTCATTGTTCTTTTTGGTTTTAATAGAATCCATAATCAGGGTTTGTTGAAAAGGCTATCATACTATGTTTTTTTATCGGATTAACAATTGGTTTCAGTAAAGAAATACAAGAAAACGGAATTCATTATACAATATCTGTGCAGTTCTAAAACTTTATCCGGATACTTTGCTATTTATAAAATCCGAAAGGATTATGAATAACACCGGATGGCAATTCGGGACATAAATCAATATTATTGTCAGAAACCCGGTAAAATTCAATGATAATCTTATTGAATTCCTGCCGGAGTTCCTCGTTTGCAGAACATTTTTATTCCGAATTACATTCGGAATCATTTATATCAATCGCTTCATGTTTTTTTTCAGCAAATTGTAATTATCCGGCAATTTTTAGTTCCTTTTTTATTATTTTATTGAAAGTAAGGCTTTGAAAAGGCTAAATTTTAAAAAAAAGGACTTCACTTTCTAAAAAAGAGACATCACTTTCTAAAAAAAGGACATCACTTTCTAAAAAAAGGACATCACTTTTTGAAAAAACGACGTCAAATTTGGAAAAAGGACGTTACTTTTTCCAAAAGTAACGTCTTGTTTTTTTTAAATAACGTCAATTTTTGAAAAAGAAGGTCAGGTTGGAAAAAAAGAAGATCATCTTTTTAAAAAGTGATGTCGGATTTGAAAAAAAGAGAAAAGACCGTTGCAAAATAAGGCGAGAGCCAATTTAATATCAAAACTGATTACCCTTGAAATTGCTTTCTGGCTTCAGCTTTTTATTTCCGATCTATACATAAATGCTGCAAAAGGATTGAAAACCACTTTTTATAATCAATGCAAGTACACCTACAATAATTGAAATAAAAACCGGACTAAGCGTTGCTATTCCTATAGCCGTAACAACAAGCGGTACTATTACTATCAATAAATCTTTAATGGAATAATTGCTTTTGCCGTTAATAAATTCAATTATGGTTTCATTGGTACAAATTACTTTTCCAATAGTATCCCTGAATTTTTCAAAGAAATCCTTGCCATTTTTGCGAATGCTGTCTGCCTTCAACGGGATACTTACCACTTCCTCACTTATATGATATCCGGAATCCGGCAGACGGAATAATCCAGAATAAGATCCGGATTTAAAACCTAAAGAATCTGTTTCGGCAAGTTTTGAAATACTGCGTCGTCGCATAGGTGTTTTTCGTAAAGTACCCGCAGAAGGCAAGGGAGCTGCAATGTTGGTATTAAGCTTGAACAGGTTTTTACCAAGCAACTGATATAATTCTTCTTCCGAAGCTGTTTCGTTTAAAAGAATGGCTTTATCTGCAATCTTGCTAAAGTCTTTTGCTGTGTAATTTTCTACGGATTTCATTTTTTCTTTTTTTGTTATACCTGATTCCGATAATTTCTATTCGCTTTGGGGTATTAAATTTTTTTATTTATTTGCGATCAGCAAATCCGCAATCCTGTCGAGCATTTTTTCATTATCGGAAATGAATGTTTTTCCGGCTTCTTCTAATGCGTGCATGTTTTCGGGAGTTGCCAGATCCATTTGGTTGCTTGCTGTACCAACGGTCGGTTCAAGGCGGTAATAATCGGCTTGGTCGGGTGGTTTAATGGTATTAAACATCTGGTTTAACTCGTAATGTACCGTTTCAGCATTGCTCGACATCAGAATATTGATAATTGGCATTGCCCAGTATGCAATACCCCATTTCTTCACCTTTTTATAATTATAGGCATCGCTGTGAGAACCTGTGCCAATAGAAACGATTATCATCTCTTTTGCATTGGGGTAATCAGGCTTATCCAAACGGTTAAATATCTTGCTGAATTCCGTAGTTCTGGCTTCAGCATAGGCACACATTGCCGGGTTGTTAGCAAATACTCCGCCATCAATCAGGTAAAGAGGTGCTCCAAACAAAGATTCTATCTTTACAGGTTTAAAATAAGTTGGCGCTGCCGAAGTGGAACGGGCAATATCGCGCATCCTGTAGTTATGGATTTTGTCTTCAGTATTAATTGTATCTGTTTTGTTAAAAAACACAGTTTTACGCTGAACAATGTCGTAGGCTGTAACCAGGCAGGGCTTTAACACATCTTCCAGGGTAGTATCTTTCAGATAGGATTTCAGAATACGTTCAATATTGGTTACCGGATATTTTGCACCGAATAGTCCGAACAACGTACGCAGTTTATACCAGTAAGGTCTGCTGAAGATTTTTTCACCGTTTTGAAGGTAAAGATCAACGGCTTCAGAAGCAGTAAACAACGGTCTTCCATATGCACCAGGAGCGATATACATACAGGTAAGAATGCCTCCGGTGCTTGTTCCGGCGAACAAATCAAAATAGTCGCTTAGACGAGCATCTTTGTTTTTTTCTTTCTTCTGGAGCCTTTCTTCCAGGTAGGCTAAGATGACGCCAGGGAGTATTCCCCGGATACCCCCACCGTCAATAGATAGAATGGTAATTTTTTTTGTCATGGTTTAAGAAGTTTAGGAGGTTTGAAGATTATATTGAGTCTTTTTATTAATTGTTTAATTATTTTAAAGGAAACCCACCGATAAACTTAATAGTAGTTACAAACTGAATCCCGGTTAAGCCTGGTAGTCCTGTATTTTTATCGCCAAGATTAAACAAAATAGGGATTGCTGCTTCTGCTCTTATGTTATTCAACCTAAGAACAAAATTAGGCTCGATACCTAATGCGTAAATATTTTTTACACCGGTTAGTTCTTTTCTGAATGCCTTTTGATTATTTTGAGAAACATCACCCAACAACATACGATAACTGACATTAACCCCTACGGAAGCCGAATAAGTTTCATTACCTTTTTCTTCATTATTGTTGAATAAATGAGGTATAAACTCATAAAATGGACCGCCTTTTATAGATAGACCGGAAGCATGAACACTTTTTTTAATGCTATCATTAGAATTGCTCCACACCCTGTTGGATACAGCAAGTTGGATGTCCCATCCGCAAATCCATGGTCTGCGTTGTTTTTCAATAACTCTTTTATTATACAATTCATTAATGTATAACCGGTAGTGAATAGAAGTTGATTGTCCCGAAATCGTAGGGCTCATTAAATAATTTCCAAAATCTCTCCGGTTATTGATTTCTTTTGTTGTAGAGTTATATTTTGCAAAAATAGTATCAACCGTTGAGGCAATATTAATTACTGCTTCCAGTTCCATTTTTTTGACATATCCACAATCCATATTCCTTTCATAATAAATTCCCAGTCCTGTACTTGCGGGTACTTCCTTTTCTTCTGAAAATGATTTTTGAATTTCGCCTGCACCAACAAATTCAATTTTTTGTGAAATTTTTGAATGATTTGAAATAAATTTGGAATTAAATGGAGGGTCATCTTCATATTTTGTGAAGGTGAAAATTTTATTTGTATCCTTTAAACTGTCATTCGTTATTAAATTATATTCCGTATAACAATTTTTAGTTTTTTCTCCATCTTTTTCTTTAAAATTACCAACTAAAATTGCTTTTTCATTATTTTTTAAATTTATAATAATTGTTGTTGTACTATTTGGTGGGATTTCGCTATATTCTTTAAGAACAATCTGATGATTCGGAATATAATTTTTTCCTTTTCCTACATATAGAATCATCTTTGTGCCACAACAGTTTTTGACTCTGAACTGTTTTTCATTGTTATGAGACAGGTGTTTTTTTTTAATCTCTTTTGAACAAAGAATTATCTGTTTATCTTCCGTATTTTTTACTAAGATTTTTTTTTCACTTGTGCAAGAAATAATCATGAACAAGGTTATTGATAGTAATAAAATTTTTTTCATAAGATTTAGATTATTAATTATTGCCTACTCTTTAGACTTTTCGGTTTCCGTTTTATTTGATTTTATTTTTTTTAATAACAGACTTACTTTCCTGTACTGTTCTATCTACCGATTTAATTCCAACAAAAGCACCGGAACTAATACCTATCAACCAGAGCAGGCTGTTGTTAAAATCGGGGATTGCCTGCTGGCTGAAAACGTTAATCAGGTAAATAACCCCGAAAAGCAGGGTTACCAAAAACATCTGGCAACGGTTTACACTTAATCCGACCTCATCTTCCGAAAGCAGGTCGGTTAAAAAACTTTCCGATTTTTTAATGGATTTAGAAGTTTTCCGAATGTCTGTCAGTTTTGATCCTGCAGCAGTCAACGTAGTGATCCCAAGTAAAGCTAATGTACTGTCGGGAACTTTTACCAGTTCAAAAGTTACTATCCACAAATAGAAATACGCCGTAAAGATAATCACGGTCCAGAATGCAAATTGTGTAAGCGACAGGCTGTAGCGGTTTTCCATACTTTTACCTTCTCGTATCAGGTTTGTTTTTTTGCCAAGATAACATGCGAAAAAGACAAGAAATAGAAACCATATAACTACGGTTACAATGGCATACCTTTTAATCACATAAAGCATATCGACCTGTTTTTTGCCCACTTCCACCCATTTCTTGTTTGTTGTATCTAAATAACCGAATCCGATAGTTGCATTTTTAATCCTGAATTTAAATTTTGTAATGTTTGACTGAAAAAAAATCTTTGTTAAACTATCGTTGCGGTTCCAGAAAAAACTGATGTTTTTTTTGCTTTCATCAAAAAGACGGATAGGTATTTGGGGAAAAGCTTTGCCATTCACAAACAATACTAATTTGCTTTTATCGGAAGTGGAATCTAAATACGTTGATTTAAATTTCTTAAAATTTTCAATTACGAAATAGTTTTCAAATCCTATGGCTACCATATCATGTTGCTCTTTAAACATGGATTGGTGAAAAATAGAGCTGACAACCGCAGAATCAATTTTAGGCTTCGCTGGTTTGTTTGCAATGGGTTGGTTATTAATATAAATTTCGAATTTCATTGATGATTTAAGCAGGCCTTCCAGATAAGTAATCATCGACTTAATATTCGCAGTATCGTATTCCGTTTTTTGGTAAAGAACGAAACTCTGTTTTTTGGCAGGTTTCTCCGAAGGATTATTTCCGGTTTTGGCATTGGCAATAGTTCCGGAAATAGTAAAAAAACAAATTAAGAAAAAGATAATTTTTTGCATAGCATCGGGTATTTTGGTTAGTGAAATTGGTATTTATAAATTCGCTTTTACCGTTGCGTTTGCCAGATGCTGCCTTTTGAAAATTAGTATTGGTAACTTTTTTTCGGATGTTGTATCTCAGAACTTAATTTGCTGTTGTATGCTTCTTTACCTGGCAAATGATAATACAAATTTAAACAAAAAAAAGATTACAATAATTGCCTAAAAATTTTTTTTGTTAAATTTTTTTTGATATTTGCATATTTGATACAATTTGCTGCAACAGATTATTGTTTCAGACAAAATTTGCTTATTTATTTACCCAAATATCATTAGTTGACTGTATTATAAATTTAAATAACGATAAAGTGAATAAAAATTTACAATTTTTTCAATCTTTTGGATTGATTATTATAAGTATGATGACCATTAACCAGGTTTTTGGACAAACATCAGCTGCAAACGGCCAGACTCCGGATTCTCTTAAAAAAAATAAAACTCAACAAATAAATATCGGATATGGTACGGTGGATAAAGATGAAGTTACCGGTGATATTTACGTTGTAAAAAAAGAAGACTTCAACAAAGGCTTTCTTATTTCTCCTTTTGAGCTAATACAGGGAAAAATCCCGGGACTGATGATTCATTCTGATAATGGGATGCCGGGCAGTGACTTTACTATCCGTAACCGGGGAATCCATGGTTTTTATACATCTTCAGCTCCTTTAGTAATAGTTGATGATGTCCCCTTGGATAATAGTCAGATTTTTTTGAACCCCAACGACATTGAGAACGTTACCGTTTTAAAGGATGCCTCGGCAACGGCTATTTACGGCGAAAAAGCAATAAACGGGGTCATTCTTATCCATACCCAAAAGGGTAGCAAAAAATTAAAGCTAAATTATAATGTACAGGGTTCCCTTTCGGCATTACCTCAAAAATATGATGTGTTTTCGGCTGGAGAATACCGGGAATTGGTCAATGAAAAACTTCCTTACAATACTGATGCCATAGCCTCGCTTGGAAATGCCAATACCGACTGGCAGAAAGAAATTTACCGTACTTCTTTCGGACAGGATCATCATTTAAGCCTTTGCGCTTCCGTTTTAGATGCTCCTTTTCGAATTTCCTATGGGAATTTAAACCAGGATGGCATAGTAAAAACGTCAAACCTGAAAAGAAACACTTTGGGGCTTGCTTTTTCGCCTGAACTTTTTGATCATCATTTAAAAATAAGTTTTAACCACAATCTTGCAAAAGAGAAAAACCGTTATGTTGATGAAAATGTATTTGGCGATGCGGCTATGTTTGATCCAACACAACCTGTACATGCCAATAATAATTATGGAGGATATTATGAATGGCTAATCAATGGGAGTCCTAACATCATAGCGATGGCAAATCCTGTGGCATTGTTAGAGCAAACCAATTATAATTCTGACGTAACCAATAGAATTACGAACGTAAAAGTTGACTATAAACTGCATTTCTTTCCCGATTTGCGTTTTGTTTTTAATTATGGGTCGGATTATTATAAATCAAAAATCAAGAAGGATGTGGATTCATTAGCATCCTGGACTTTCTGGATGGGAAGGGAGTATTACCGGCGGCGGAATAATCTGACGATAAAAAATCAAATCTGTGATTTCTATTTAAACTACACCAAACATTTCGATGCTATCCGGAGTGAGATTAATTTTATGGCAGGTTATACTTATCAAAATACGGAAAATAAAGAGTCGGATTATACCTGGAACTGGAATACTTTTTACAGCTACAAAAGTAAATATAAATCACAATACGGGCGGTTAATTTATAATTTTAAAGATAAATATATACTTAACTTGTCTCTTCGCCGTGATGGTGCGTCGCAATATGTAAAGGACAATCGCTGGGTACTTAATCCAGCGGCGGCTTTTGCCTGGAATATTTACAGGGAGCCGTTTATGCAGAAAATTGTATTTCTCTCTGATTTGAAATTCCAGATAAGTTATGGAAAAACGGGTGTCGGGCAACCTTCTGATAATAAAAAATATAATTTGCAACATGAAGAGATATCTTCTTTTAATGCCGGACTTGGTTTTGGATTTTTAAAAGACAAAATTACGGGTTCATTAAACTACTATACACAAACATGCGACAGGCTAATTGTTATGATTCCTAATAGCCCCAACCTTAGTAACTATATAATGCTAAACACTGGAAAATTGGAAAACAAAGGCTGGGAACTGGCATTAAATACACAAATCATTTCTTCAAAAAACTGGAACTGGAATGTAAGTGGTAACTGGGCGTATAATAAAAGTAAGGTAAAAGCACTGCCACTGCCCACAATAAATGGATATGTAGGAATGGGAGGACAAGTTACCATCGGAATACCAAGTGTTATAACGCAAAGTGCGGGATATCCGTTAAACTCCTTTTTTGTGTTACAACAAGTATATGGAAGCGATGGAAAGCCGATAGAAGGAGAATATGTTAACCATGGCGGAGAAGAAGGGGATATAAGTATCTATTATCATTATAAATCGTCCGAGCCGGATATGATCATAGGCATAGCTTCCAAACTTGGCTATAAAAAATGGGAATTATCTTTTTCGGCAAAAGCAAATATTGGCAATTATGTGTATAACAAAGTAAATTCCTATAACGCATATGGTATATTATATAATAACCATTACCTGCGGAATCTGAATAAGTCGGTAAATGAAACAGGGTTTAATGATATACAATATTTTTCTGATTATTTTCTGGAAAATGCTTCTTTTTTACGGATGGATTATATTCGTTTAGGTTATCGTTTTGATAAAATCGGGAATAAAAAACTGGCTGTGGATGTGTTCACCACCGTGCAGAATGCGTTTGTTATTACAAAATACAAAGGATTGGATCCCGAAGTCAGCGATGGAATAGACTACTATGATTATCCCCGCGCCAGGATATTTTCTATTGGCGTAAATATTGGGATTTAATAGAAATTCTTCGGCAAGCAACTATTTTTTGGAAGTCTTTTCTTTGATTTTAGCTTTAAAATCAGCCATTATTTCCGACATGACTTCTTTTACGGAATTGATTTTAGTAGCTCTGAAAGCATTGCTCCCCGCAAAGGCATAACCATTGTTCATTTTTCCGCGGTAAGCGCTCATTAACGCCTGAATGATGCAATAGGGCGCTGTATGGATATCGCAGGTTTTAATGCAGTTTACGCGGCATTTAATGGGCTGTTTTAATCCTGCACGAACCTTATCGAGAAAGCTGTTTGTGATGGCTCTGCCGGGCATTCCTACGGGACTTTGAATAATCTCAATTTCATTTTCGCTGGCATCAAGATAGGTCTGTTTAAATCCCAGAGAAGCATCGCATTCGTTGGTTGTAACAAAACGGGTTCCTAACTGTACAGCGCTGGCGCCGCATTGCATCATTTCGTACATGTCGGAGCCGGTATAAACCCCGCCTGCAGCAATTACCGGAATTTTACAATCATATTTTTCTTCAAAAACCCTGACTTCACTAACGACTTGAGGAATTAATTTTTCAAGAGCATAATTAGGATCATCGATCTGGTCTTTTTTAAATCCGAGGTGACCACCGGCCTTAGGACCTTCTACCACGATGGCATCGGGCAGGTAGTTGTATGCCGATTTCCATTTCTCGCAGATTAGCCGGGCTGCTTTGCCGGAGGAAACAATAGGTGCAAGTTTTGTAACGCTATCGGGTGTTTGAAATTTGGGCAGGTTAAGAGGTAATCCTGCGCCGGAAAAGATGATATCAACCTTTTCGGCGATGGCTGTTTTTACCATATCTTCAAAGTTCGACATGGCTACCATGATGTTCACGCCGATAATTCCTTTTGTTTTTTCTTTAACTTTTCGCATTTCTTCTTTAAGACCCAGAATGCTGGCTTCGAGGAAGTCGGAAGAGAGTTTGGCATAGAGAAGTCCCAGACCGGCACTTGAAATTACGCCGATTCCACCTTCATTTGCAACTGCAGCGGCAAGTCCTGACAGGCTTACGCCAACACCCATACCACCCTGGACGATAGGAACAGGTATTAACATGCCCCCGATTCTTAATTCTTTCATTTTATTTATTCCGTATAATAATACTAATTTGCAAAGATACGAATTAATAACGGTAGGGGTTGTAATATTTTGAAATATAATATTGCTTAGATGTTTTCTTCGGTGATAACTGAAATACTTATTGTTATGAATCAGTATAATATAATCTTCTGGATGATTTTGTATACTTAATAGAAATAAAAGGCAAAATTTATCATCCGTAAAGCTAGTTTTAAGTAACAAAATACTGATTGTTGAAAATAAAATATATTAAGCATTTTTTAGTAAGAAAAATTTTATAACTTTGGGATGAAAAAAATCAAGAGTCTATGGAACATTCAAGGAAAAGAAGACTAAGCTTAAAAAGACGTTATCAGATTTGGAAACAGGAATTAAAGATTCGTCGGAACGAACGGCGTCATAGACGGGCTAAGTTAAAAAAGATGCATCATATGCAAAGAAAGGAGTGGAGTCATAGGATTCATAAAAAATTCGTGTCATTTATTTCCGATCCTTTCGGTCGCAAGCATGTTGACAGGGATCGTAAGATGATTCTCAAACAGGTTCGTCGTGAGCGTCGCGAAATGTTTTTGAAATGGCTAAGCGCATTCCTGCATAATCCACTTATACTATTTAAAATGGGAGGAAGACCTGATCGTGATGAACAAATAATACGCCAACGTTTCCGCTATGAGCGGCGTCAAAATAGAAAGAAGTGGTTTAGCCGGCTCAAAAAAGATCCCTTACATACCTTGTTTCCCAAGCATAAAGAGGATGAAGACGCGAAAGTAATTAAAAAATTGATCAAACGCGACCGTAAACTTAGTTTCAGGAAGAAGGCAAAAACAACCCTTGCCACGTTTCGGGAAATCCTTTCCACCGTTGATCTACGCAATAAGTTTATTTTAAACTTTCTTCAATCCACCGGCTATTTTCTGCTTTCATTTTTGCTGATGTATACAATATATCAACTCTCAACTATCATAATAGCGAAGTCGTTCGATATTCCAACGGTGTGGTATTACAACATTTTAAAGTTCCCGCTTTACACATATTCACCATTATACACCCGTATAGCGATGATCATTATTTTTGGTAGTGGGCCGTTGATTTCATTTTTATTAGCCGTAGTTTTCTTGCGTTTATTCTTTCTTGAAAATTCGCATACAGCCCCTTACCGTTTGTTTTTTCTATGGTGTGCCATCAATGGAATAAACTTGTTTTTTGGTTCCTATCTGGTAGGTTTTATAACACGTACCGAGTTTATTTATTCCTCCGAATGGTTATTTATGAGCTATATGTACGATGTGGAAGAAATCCTTTTCGTTCTGGTAGCTCTTTTTATAATGGTATTTTTAGGGAGGTATGCCACAAAGCTATTCATGTTTTCATCCGGCTCGGCAACGCTGATCATGCCCAAATACAGGTTGTTTTTTATCCTTACGCAGGTATTTATACCCTGGCTTGTTGGAGTTGGTATAATATACCTTATCACTTTTCCCAAGCATTATCTTCCTCTTACCCTGAAGACCATCACACCCTTGCTGTTGATCATTCCTATGCTCTTTAATTATCATAGCATTGAAAAAGATGAAGTAATGTCGTTGGGAGGTATCCGCCGGATTTCCTTTAAGTGGAGTATTATTATAATTGTTATCGTTTTACTATTTATTTACCGGGCAGGATTAAATTCGGGTATTAAAATATAGCAGGGGAATTTGAGATTATGAGTGTTTTAAACCGGATAGCATACGAAGTAATTGTTAGTATTTAAAGGGGTTTTGATTGGCTATTAGCTATTAGCAAAAGGCTATTTGATTATTTGCTAATCCATAATTGGAATAAGGGTTGGATTTTGAAATAAGGCGTACGCTCAAGAAATGGAGCGGAGCAAATAAACTTACCCTCAGCCCCTCTCTTGAAAAGAAAGGGGCTGAGGGTGAAATGAACTTATCACCTGTGAAATGTAGCGATGCACCCGTGAAATGGAACGTATCGCCTGTGAAATGTAGCGGTACACTCGTGAAATGTAGCGGTGCACTCGTGAAATGGAATGTATCGCCTGTGAAATGCAGCATATCACTCATGAAATGCAGTGTATCACCCGTGAAATGCAGCGTATCACTTGTGCAATGGAGTGTATCACCCGTGAAATGGAGGGTATCGCCCGTGAAATGTAGCGTATCACCCGTGAAATGGAGTGTATCGCCCGTGAAATGTAGCGTATCACCCGTGAAATGGAGTGTATCACCTATAAAATGGAATGTTGCGCTCGTGAAATGGAACAGTTCACTCAAGAATAGGAGCGATGCATCGAAGAAATGGAACGAAGCGCCAAAGAAATGGAGTGATACACTCAAAAAAAGGAGTGTTCACCAGGGAAATTAAAAAACCCACCCTACCATTACGATAGGGTGGGTTTAACTTAGATAAGGTTGTAAAGAGGGTTATTCTTCTTCCCGCTTTACCATGAAAACCTTTTTAGCGCCGTAAGCGGCACCTAGGACTAATAAAATACTTAAGCCACCATCAATAGGCGCTCCACCGCCGCCAACCGGAGTGTTTGTTTTACCACCAGTATTTGGTGCATTTCCACCGTTGGGGTGAGGGGGGGCTTGTGCTAATAGTAACAAAGGAGCTGTTGCCAAAAAGGCTGTTATGGTCAATATTCTGATTATTCTTTTCATATTCTTTTCTTTTTAATTGTTCAAATAAATCTAAATTATTGAATAAACACCTTTTTAACCAGAGTTGTTTTTGGTGTGATCACCTTGACAATGTAGTTACCCGTATTTGTAAGACGAATCATATTCATTCCCTGATTTGCCGAAACTGATGTTACAAGCTGACCAGCCAGGTTATAAACGTAGATGTCGCCTTTGGACAGGCTTTTCAGATCAACATACAACGTATTTTGATTACTGTAAATTGCAGCCAAAGGATTTTCAACCTCATTGATTGAAAGAGGGCTGAAATAAAGAGTAAAACGTTGCTCGTTTTCACCCGGAGTGAAACTGAATGAATAAGAATTGGCCAATAAATTGGTAGATATTCCCGTTCGGTTATCTTTTAGCGTAATGGCTTGGATATCGTTTACTTCAGTTGCCGCAATAGTATAAGTATAAGTATTATTTAGTGTATCCCCTACATGAATTCCTACCGGAACACTATTGGTTTCGGGTAAGGCATTAATGGCTAACGGAGAGCTTCCTAATGTATAGATTTGAGCGGCTTCGGCAACGTCGCCAAAGAGTTTATGAGCATCATACTGCCCATCGAATTCGGCAGAAGCTTCAGGTACAAAATAAACCACAGCATCATCAGTATAACCATTTCCCGAGACCTGTAATCTTACAAGATTGTTTACCGTGTTTTTAAAGAAAGATACTGGATTGTGAACACGTACTGCATCTGTCATAGCCAAAGTTCCTGCCCCCGTTGCTTCAACAAAGAATCCTTGTCCCGGAGCGATGTATTGAGAACCACCATTAGTACCGGTAGTTCCATTCCATGTTGCCCAGGTTGAAGAATTAACATGCAAATAAGTAGTGGCATTTAGATTGGTTTTTGTCCAACCCGAAGCAGCATTCCAATCAATAGCCGATGGATAAGGATTACCTACCAGGTTCCAGCCTTCGCCATCTTTGGTAGTTGCAATACTTTGGGCTCCTGTGTTCAGTGTCCCAACGTAATTTGCTGTAAAACCTGATGCATTCCATACGGCATAACCTTTCATGGGAACAAGGGGTTCGGTTAATGATTCAATATCTGTATACTCATTCGTACTTTCCGAATGGGTCTGTAAGAATTTACCATCAAACATGCCTGATTGAGCGTCAGAAATAGGTGCGGAAATCAAATGCCATTCGTTAGCAGCAATATACCGCTCAACATTAACCTTGTTCGCTGCAGGAACGGTACCATTAGTTATTAATGAACCGGTTCCGGAAGCTGTAGATTTAACAATAAATGCATTATCGTCGGCTACGATCAGATCACCATTTACTGTTAATGTACCATTATAGGCTATTTTAGCTGACGCACCATGTACAAGTTTTAATTGCTGACAAACAGCACCGACTCCAAAAATGGGTTGTGTACTTCCTCCAACAATAGTTAAATAATCAGTTGCTAAAGGAGTGGCATTATCGCTCCAATTAGAAGCTAAACTCCAATCGCTTGTAGTGCCTGATGTATTCCAGCTTTTACCTAGACTTATCTCATGTGTTCTCCACCACCAGGTTTCGAAACCACCAGTATATCCAAGATCTACAGTAAAATCATTGTTTGTAAGATAGTCATCACCATAGAAGGGCTCCGAATAGTTAGTCTGATCATTATATACATCAAATATATAATTCGGAAGGCACGAATAACCTGGATCATCCATGGACAATCCTATTATTCCGGTTCCAACTCCACCGTTGATACTGAAGGTAAAAACCGGATATTCCACTCCAGCAGTTAGAGAAGTTGATATTACTCCACCAGAAAAGGCAAAACGTTGAAGGCGATAAGATGGATCATTAGGATCTGGAATGTTATCACCGACTGTAACTGGAGAATAATTGGAATTGGTAACTATAAAAATGGGATTATAAGACTCTAAATATCGAAAATCTGCAATAAATAGAGAAAATGTCCCAGAGATTGCTATATCTGATTTCATTTTCACGGTAACTTTATTTCCATCTGCTATAAAAGTAGTTTGAATGCCCTGTGCGAAAATCTCACCAGATACCATCATCATTAGTAAAGCAAAGACAAAAAAGGTCTTTTTAAAAATAGAGGAGATTGTTTTCATATTTATCATTTTATGAGTTTTAAAATATATTAATTTGGGACCTTACTTGTATATGTTACAGCCCCTAAAAATGATGAAATCTTGGAAACATCGTTAACAGATGAAGGACCATTTGCACGAGCTACTCCATCCAGATTAACATCATAAGGAGAATAAATATAAAGAGTTGAAGAACCACAGAAATTAATAATCATGGTCATATCATTTACTGATGCTGGTCCATTAGCTCGAGCCGTTCCATTCTTGTTTACATCTCCTCCTACCATTAGAGCTTTGCCATCACTGGCTAAAAGCATAGGATTGGAACCATAAGCTTTGTTTAAGGCAGTAGTAAAATCATATTCAGCACTTGTACTCGATAATGTTTGTGATGCAGCACTCATAATTGCTAAATGGTTTCTATGCCTAACAACGATATAATAATTGCCAATATCAAGTCCTGGAAAAGTAAGTTCATTTCCATAAATATCAACAATAGAACCGTCATTTTTTACAAAACAAGCCTTTTTAGCGACCGTTGTAGAAGCTGCAGTATTTGTGCGAAGTTCAACTAAAACCCAGTCTACAACATTTGTAGGGACGCTAACAACACTTTCGGTGCCGGCATAGTTCCAAGGAGAAACATTATATGGCTGGTTGAGTGGAAAGTAGGCTTTGGTACGCAGTGTAACTGCCATTGTGTGGGTAGTTGCATTATAAGGTCCTTGTAAAAACGCCTTAACCGCAACTTTTAGTGGATTAACTGTTAACAAAGCAGCAGTACATTCAACATTTCCTGGCATAACAACGCATTTGTATTGATAGTCATTCATTGCCGCAACAACACTTGAAATAGTAAGTGTATTCGTCGTAGCGCCGGAATAAATACCTCCATCAGTTATTGGAGTCCATGTTGAACCATTGTATTCCTGCCATTGAAAACCAGAGAAACCGGTAGCCGTAAGGTTAAAACTTGCACTTGCACCAAGATTAACAGTTTGGGGATCGGGTTGGTCGGTAATCACAGCATCATTATAGGTTATGGTAGCTGGATCTGAAGTTATATCACACGGTTGAACGATACATTTGTACTGATAAGTATTCATATTCCCAGTAACGGCTGAAATATTAAGTGTATTTGTTGTAGCGCCGGAATAAATACCTCCATTGGTTATATTTGTCCATACTCCGGATACTAATTCCTGCCACTGATAGCTGATCGCATTTGTAGCTACAATACTAAAGGTTGCAGGTGCACCATAATTTACTGTTTGAGCGTCTGGTTGATCAGTAATTTCAGGAGTAAGAGAAACATAACCATCATTAAGAATTAAAGGAATATAGGTGAACCCGGTATTAAGTAATGACGTGCCGGCTTCAAATGCAATATCGGCTTTTCCCGAAGTGTAATTAAACTTTAATGTAACGAGGGAACCAGCATTAATGGTTTTTCCTGTCGCACTGGTATTGATAAACGTTAAGTGTCCTGCTGTATGAGATACCAGCCATCCGGTCAACTGATTGGCTGTATATCCTGCATAGGTAAGCTTGGTTTTATCATAATTAAAATTGAGCGTAAGTGCGCCAACATTTGCTATCGGATCACCGGCATAAGTTACCGGTACATTTGCTGTATTTTCTGTTGTACATATTTTTGCAATGTTCAACGAACCGGTTCCAGGCGCAGCTGGGGCTAACTGAACATTTCCATCTATAAAATAAGTATTCTCAACAAAATAGCCTGATGTAATCATACTACCCGGTTTGAATTCCAGTAAAGCAATTCCTCCTCCGTTGTAAGTAAAATTCAATAACATAAGAGGTGCAAATGTTCTGAAATCCCGAGGGGTAACACTTGACCATTGTAAATTTAATACTCCATTATTTTCTGCTACAGAAAAACCATAGGTGTTGTTGGTAACACCATGGTAAGTTAATTTTTGTTTATCAAAAGCAATTTTAAGAGTAATAGAATTAACGGCTGAAAATGCTTCAGGGTTCAAATCGGTGTTACCTTGAATTAAGATAGGTAAGCTAATGTTTTCACCTACTTCAGCGGTTTGTGGCCAAGAGCCAACTGCGCCGGTATAAGTGTTGATGTTAGGACTATTTGAAACACTACCATTTTCGTATGTGGCGGCAATAGGATTGAAGTTAAACTTGTTTATTTCGCATGCGTCAGTGAAGGCCATGTCAGTAGAAAAGCCTCCGGAGTATGTGAAATTAAGATCAAGCAATTTGCCGTCAATTGTTACGCCGGCAGCAGAACCATACCATATAATTCTTAATTCATGGGTAGGTTGGGAATAGTTCACATTAATACCGCTGAATGCAGAATTGAGATTGCTGAAGCCCGTGTAGGTAAGCAGGTCGCTATCGTATTGAATATACAATGAGATAGCGCCCAAATCGCCATTGGCTCCGGTAAAGTCATTCATGTTGAGTGGAACAGTAACAGTACCCGGCACGGCATTTTCTACATGCCCGAGCTGAACCGTCTGAGCCATTACACCCGACATCGCAAACAGCATTACTATGATTAATTGTAAAATTTTCTTGTTCATATAATGTGTCTTTATTATTAATAGGTTAAGTAATCCATATAAAATCATTTATTTACAGTTGTAGCAATATTTTAACCGAGTCTATAATTTTGTTATTATCTACTAATTGCAAAAGATAAGTGCCGGAAGCCAGTTTACCCAGATTCAGGGTTTGTGGTGTCCCGGGGTTTATATTTGTAATTTTAGATTGCAAAACAACATTACCTTTGGTATCAATCAAACGAAGGATAGCCTGCGAAATGGACACTCCTAAAAGATAAGTGATCCTATCGCTAACCGGATTCGGAAAAACATTGATTAAAGATTTTTTTTCAAGTCCATATTCGTCAATTCCAACTGCATTTACCATTAGCGTAGCTGCAAAAGTAGTCTCGCTACAAAGTTGTTTGGTTAACAGACATCGGTAGCTACGGTTATTGAAAGACTTTGGAACCGAAATTAAACTCAATTCATTAGTGAGCACTCCTTTATAAGTGAGATTCTCAGCAAGGTTTGTCCAGATGTTACCGGAATTTTCCTGCCATTGGTAGGTAATACCGGAGAATAAAGGTAGTACAAAATTTGCCGTACTATCTTTTATAACAGTGGATGTTAACGGTACCGGCGACAACGCGCTAAAGGCTGTAAGACTTCCGTCGTTGTAAACAACATTTTGAACAACAGTAAGATCCGACAGCGCAATTTCACAGTTTTCAGTAAAGCTGAAAGCGGTAGTGCCTCCTTTGAGTAAAAGTCGTAAATCAAATAGTTTTCCGCTGTTGATCGTAACCGACGACATTCCATACCAATTGATATTGATGGATGGAATACCAACAAGGCTAAAATTGCTAACAACATTACCCTCTAAAAGCGCCGGATGAATATTTTCAACAGAAATGAGTGCAATGGCTGAAGTGTCTGCCTGAATGTAGAAAGTAAAAGCTGCTACATCTGCAAAGTTGTTTACCTCAACGGGAACAAGAATTTCACTATTAGCACAGCCCGCATGATTGCTTACGCTCACAACAGGCTGACTTATCGCTTGCGGAAGCACAAGTAACCAAGATATTACCAGCCAGGTGGCGGTAAGCAGGTTTGCTTGTATGTGAATTCGTTGTAACATGTTAGTACTGCAAAAAACTGTTTTAAGATGATTTATGTATAAAAAAGTTGTTTCGGGTTTTATCCCGAAACAACTTTTTCGGATTTATTCAACGACAATCATATTCTTTGTAACAGAGTAGTCGCTGTTTACGCCGTGAAGCGTGATACGATAATAATAAACACCCGACATCAGATCGGAACGATTTAAATCAATAGTTTGTAAACCTGCTTGCTGAATTCCATTAACTACGGTTTTAACTATTTGTCCCATTTTATTGTAAACTACTAACTGAACGTTACCTGTTTCTGGCAGATTGTAACGGATTGTAGTTTTTTCGTTGAATGGGTTAGGATAGTTTTCAGCCTGAAGTTCCGTTGAATTTGCATTCAAATTGGTTACAAGAGCAACAGTTTTCAGGTTATTACCTTCGATAACGGTAGCTGAGTTATCAGCTATTTCAGCATTTTGGAGTTCAAATAAAGGAGTGTTAGCATCTATATCAGCTAAAACACGAACTTTAAGGGTTGCAATAGCATCATTAGCGTTGAAATGTTGGCCATCGGTGTTGAACCATGCAATTTGAACGTTGCCTTTTTCAGCATCAATGCGAGCGAAGTCTTCGCTATAATTAACACCAACTACTTCAATCAAATCGTTGCGATAGTTGAGCCCAAGGGTGATAGCGCCTAAATCGGCTCCACTTTCTAAACGAACAGGAATGTCAACGATGTCGCCTTTGCTTACTTCTAATTGATTATCAGCGGTGAGTTCCATTGCTGGTTTGGCTTTGAAACCACCATATTCAGGAACGTAGGAAGCGTTGATATCGCCTACGGCGCTGTAATAGATATTCAGGAAGTTTTCACCAGCTACAAAAGTGTTTGGTTCTGTAAAGTAAACATGTTCTAAAGCAAAGGTGCTCCAATTATAATTGTTATACTCATTGTAGAATTCAATATCTGGTCTGGTACTTGGATTATCAGATAATGAATTTGTGAATGTATTGTTGGTGTTGAAATCAACAAAAGGTACTAACTTACCAGCAACTTCAAAGTTGGGTTTGTTATTGGTAAATGTTGGAATATAACCTACGGCACGGCGACTGGTAATCAATGCGTCAAGAGCTGTGATAGGATTACTGATCTTCAACATACCACTATTATTCACATCAGCAAGTTCTTCAGCGAAAAATCCGTATGGATAAGGTGTTGCAGAAGGAAGTCCTACCCAATGGAATGGAAGTGTATTACCGGCAGCCATGTGTTGAATAGCTAAAGCATCGGTAGCATTTACTCCACCCCAGTTGTTCCAGGTCCATGTTTGTCCGAGGTAGCCATCACCAAGATTTTCTTCAAGGTATCCACCATCCCAAACAGCAACACCATATTCTACAGCTGGATTCAGATTGTAATCAAACATAAAGGATGACAGATATTCTGTTATCGTTGAACCATCTTCAATCCAGTTAGGCTGAACTGTTTGTACATCAAGCACATGTGGATCATTAGGGTCAAAAGAACCACCGTCTTTTTTATCTGGAACTGTAGCACTTATTAAAGCTACATAGAAATAGTCAGGAACGGTCATGCCATTGTAATTGGTATTGAATGGAGAAGGCATTGGGCTTTCCTGTGCATTCCAGTATTTAACCTGTCCGTAAAGAATATTTGGTTTTACGGTGATTAATATAGATGATGTATCAGAACAAGTTCCGTTGCTAACCCAAACAACTAATCTGAAAGTGCCGGTAAAGGGCCAGTTAGCTTTAACATTTACTGTGGATGCTGAAGATGAACCATCAATAACCACATCAACAGAAGAACCGGTTAATGGATTAATATTGGTAACATTCCAACTATAAGATGCTGTAGTAGCCACACTATATGATTTGGTTTCTCCGCTGTACATCGTAAGATCTCCTGTAATAGTCGGATCTGGTAATGCTAATACCGTTAGTGTTTGAGTGATAGAAAGCGGATCGGTCGTCAAAACTTCTTCAAGTAAAGGAGAAGCCATGGAAGCAATAGGTACTACTGTCAGATTATAAACACCAACCGGCACGTTACCAAAGGTAAAGTTCCAAATTGTATGAAGTAGGTTATGTCCTTCTAATGGAGTAGGAGCTGGGGAACCAACAATGGTAGATAAATATAATGGAGTTCCTGCTGTAATGGCAGCGGGTACGGTATAACTACCGGAAGCTGCTCCGCTGTTATATGACCATCCTATGGTAACACCTGCAGGTATATCAACATCACATGTAATTTTTGAATCGGTAGTGATAGATGCAGGATTGCCAGTTATAGGAGGAAACAGAAATTCAAATTGTGAACCTGTAATTTCAGAACCGTCACAAACAGGAGCTACAGTGTTTGCATTTGCAAGAAGGCAATTAGTTCTATAATTCAAAGTGTCAGTCCCAAGAATAACAGGGCAGGGTTCAGTCCATGGATCAGCTACAAAAGCAATGGAATTCATGGCGATTCTTAAATCAACAAAATCTTTCGTTGCGCAACCACCGGCAATTACATCTGTTAAGGTAATTGTCCAAACATCTGTTAAATTGCTGTGTCCAAGCAATGCTGTAGGAGCGGTGCCAAGAATTTCGGATAACCGGATACTGCTTTTTCCACCTATGGCTGTAGTACCAGCTAATGGAACAACACTACCATTATATTTAATTTCGGCAACGGTAGCATCGGGGCTCAGAGAAACGTTGCTAGTGATTAAAGCGTCGACCAAAATACTTGGGTCAATGTTTTGTGCAACGAGATCCGGATAAGCTACGGTTACTTCAAACTGAAGAGGTGCGCCTGATACGGTTGAAATAGTGCCCATCGGTTCATTAACGGTAACACCGGTTGCACCTACTTTGATAACTTTGAAATCCTGAGTAGCATATACATAATCAATGCTGTTAAGAACAGCCATGTTTTCAATTTTTACATAGTATGTTGAAGGAGTAACTCCGGAAATACTGAATTCCCATAAATCGGAACCTGAATGACCCTGGAGAGGATAAGGAGCTCCACCGCCAACTAAAGTCGATAATAAGAATTCATCATTAGCTGATGGAACCGTATAAGGTGTTAAAGGAGTTCCGTCATAACTGATCGAGATTACAGCACCTGCATTGATATCCCAGGGAATTGTTAATGCAGCATCTTGATAAACAGAAATTTTTGCATCGTTTTTAACGCGTGTATCTACATTCGAAATAGCTGGATAGTCAATCGTGAAGTCGAAATTAACGCTTCCACAATCGGCAACATCTGGGATGGCTGAAGTAGTTTCCTGTGCATACGTAAGTGTGAAGCCTTTGGCATCAAGAACAAATGGTCCGCCAAGAGGATAATTTACAATACTCTCAACCAGTACGTCAGTTGAAATTGGATTCGTTTGATCTAAACTTACAACTGTAATTTCCCAATCATAAGCCCTGCCGTTTTCAAGTGTAAACTGTACAGGAGAAATACCAAGTACATCACTGAGAAGAATTGGGCTACTTGTTACTGTATAAGGAGTACCAGCAATTAAATTGGTTACACCGCCATCGGTGCTAACACCTATAATTTGTGTATTAGCTGGGAATGTACCAGAAATTCTTGCATCTACCGTTATTGTATTGTCATAATCTGAAATTGCCGGGTATTGAACATGTATCGGAATAATAACCGGTGTCCCGTTAATGGTGGAAATATTTGCGATTGGATCAATAACCAAATCTTGTGGGCTAACGATAAATTCTTCATTTGCCAATTCTGTGTAGCAAGTAGCATAATCAACATAAGCAATTGATTTAAGTGTAACAACATAACCAGATGCTTTTGCACCAGGATGTAATAGATTTTCAACGCTAATTTTCCAGGTATCAGTAGGTATTGCACTGTGTCCTAATAATGTTGTAGGAGCTGAACCAAGTATTGTCGAAAGTAAGACTTCAGTTGTTGTTCCATCAAAAATATATGGAGTAATAGGAACTACAGATCCGTTATATTGAATCTCTACTATTTTACTTCCGGCCGTTGGAGCTGGAGAGATAGTGATTAAAGCATCAGCCATTACAGAAGGATCAATATTCTGGTCGGCAAGGGTTAAACCTGTGCCTTGAGGATAATTTACCTTGGCTTCAAAAATAACCGGAGCATTGCATGCGGTTTGAATGTCGGGGATATTATCAATGGTGATACCGGCAGCGCCAACATGAATCAGTTTGAAATCCTGAGAAGCATATACATATTCAGTGCCATCAAGAATAGCCATGTTTTGGACTCCAATATAATAAGTTGAAGCATCAAGATTGGTTACTTTAAATGACCATAAATCGGTACCTGATTGTCCCTGGAGTGGAAGCGGGGAAATTCCTAACAAAGTTGACAAATTGAATACGTTTGCATCAGAAGGAACTGTATAAGTATTTACCACTGTTCCATCAAGACTTACTTCGATTTGAGCGCCTGCATTGATGTTCCAGGGTGTTGTTAAACCAGCATCTTTATAAACACTGATTTTTGCATCAGTTTTAACGGCTTCATTTACATTTAATATTTCAGGATACGTAATTGTGAAATCAAATACAACAGGTTCATCGCATGCGGTAACATCTGGAATAGTTGATGTAGTTTCCTGTGCATATTTTAGCGTGAATTCTTTAGTATCCAATACACCGGTGCAAAAAGTATTGGTTACTGTTCCGCGATAGGTGATTGTTTCAATTTTTACAGGAACAGTTGCGTCGGTTTCACTTTTAAGGGTGATTACCCAATTAATATTCTGTCCGGATTGATCAATTAAACGTCCAGGAGTTACGAGACCAAGAATATCACTTAACAATACATCGTTTTTACCACTTATATCATAAGTTCCTGAGAGTACGTCGGTACCATTATAAGTGATATTTAGAATAGTTGTATTAGCAGGAAATCCACCAGCTAAGGTTGTAGAAATTCTTGAATCGATGTTTACGCTGGGGTCTGCCTGTTCGGGAGTAATAGTAGGATATACAATATGTATAGGAAGAATTACCGGAGTGCCGGTAATCGATGAAATATTGCTGATCGGATCAACGACAACTTTAATAGAAGTAGCATCAGGTATGACAATTATCGATTTACCAGGAGTCGGGAATGTTATTGCAGCACAGGGAGTTCTTTCGGCTTTTACAGTATATATTCCACTGGGAAGGCTATCCCAAATAATAGTACTTGTACTGGGATTTACCACAGGATTATATGCGGTGTATGAATCACCATGTATATCTGTAGTAAGAGGATTACCATTGAGTAACAAGGTATAGGTAACATTCCATTGGCTACCGTAAGCAGCAGGGGAATATTCAGGATTGGTTAGCGTAAGGCTACCGTTATTACAATAAACGGCGGTTGTGCCTTCAATTTGATAGTCAGTACCTTCGGTGCCAGTAAAGCTCAAAGCTCTTTCGGCAGGAGTTCCGATAATCCAGAATTCATCATCCTGTAAAGTACCTGTTCCGTACGAAGCAAGATCGTTTGCTCCTACTAATTCATGATATGCACCAGGAACATACCTGTATGCAACGTATTTACCCGGTTCATTATATTGTCCAAATTGAATTGGACCACCGAAGTTATTCATAACCAACCCAACCTGAGTGTATTTAGGTGTATAGGTTGCATCAAGATTAACTCTAAATAATACGTGAGTATTATTTAATGTTGAATTATTCAAACCAATGATGACTGTTGGATCAATTGGACCGCATTGACCTGACGTTCTATTATAGGTCAGATTGTACTGCGCTTGCACATTTATGGACATCGCCATAAATACCAGACAGAACAGAGCAGAGGTGCCAAATTTCAATAGGCGGTTCCACCGTGTTGTCTGGATTTCTTTGAAGTAACTTTTTTTCATAAGAAATAAAATTAGGTTAATAAATAAAAGTGTTTGATTTTCAGATTAAATTTTTAATTAAAAAATAATAGTTTACTAATATTAAGGATTTATAATTACTGTTAAATCACCTGGATCACCCATGCAACCACCGCTTGATGAAGGTGCAATAGGTGTAATGGAAAAAATAACTTTAGCAGGCTTCCCGTCGGTTAGGGCAAAAGTCAGGTCAATCAACCCCTTTCCATTTTTATCAAACTTTGCTGGCTTGCCTTCAACTACCTTTGCCGTCCAAGTGAATTCACTTTCCTTTATACTTGAAATAGGTTGATAAAGAAAGCGTTCACCCGATTTAGCAACCAATGGTTTATTGGTAATATAAATCAGGGGAACCCTGTTTATCCGCACCTGTCCTGCAATAGCTTTTCCATCGGACGGGGTAACGTCCGATTTGAAACTGTTGAACTCAGCGGCAGTATAAACACCTGGTTCTGAAAAATTACCAAATAAAATTTGATTGGGACTTGTGCCAGAGGCACATTGCTGAATGGCGAGTAGTTGGTTGTCGCGAAACAAAGCATAATACTTTGCTGGATCTGAGTCGGACAGGCTGATTGTGGTTGATTGGGAACCATCGCTACACAAATCGGCGCCTGTTAACTGATAACTTTGTCCATATGCTGAACTAAACCATAAGGTTGAGAATAAGCATGAGGCAAATACATAATAGATTTTTTTCATAGTACTTTTATAAGGTACAAAAATAGTAAAATATGTGATTAAAAAAATTTATTTTTGAAAAAGGAGTAACAATTAGCATAGAAAATCGGTTAAATATAAAAGTTACAGCTTTCAAGCATAAATTTCACATAATCAACATATTAGTATTAATATGAAAATGAAATATCCAGGTACGAATATATAACATTTTATGGTAAATACAAATTATTTTTTTAAAAAATGTTCCTATTTTTAAAATATTTCATAAAAATTTAAAATAAAAATAAATT
>Ga0183100_1000239_pt1 | contig 60323 bp, 74 predicted proteins | sample Biomet2_FD_127789 | JGI IMG/M metagenome (GOLD analysis project Ga0183100, IMG submission 127789) | Microbial communities from bioreactor (seeded with anoxic lake sediment) at LBNL, California, USA - Biofuel metagenome 2 | ecosystem: Engineered > Bioreactor > Anaerobic > Unclassified ...
TTGAGGGCCGTGTCGAAGTCGAGATGGTTGGTGGTCATCTCGGAGAGGATGTAGTTGGCCGTGCCGTTCAGAATGCCGGTCAGCCGCTCGATGCGGTTGGCCCCCAGGCTCTCGCGCAGGGTCTGCACGATGGGCACGCCTCCGGCCACGCTGGCCTCGTAAAAGAGGCCCAGCCCCTTCGCGGCCGCAAGGGCCGAGAGTTCCGGCCCATGCAGCGCGAGAAGGTGCTTGTTCGCCGTAACGACATGTTTGCCGGACTCCAGCGCGCGGGTGATGAGGCTTTTGGCCGCGTCCACGCCGCCCATGAGCTCCACGACGACGTCAACATCCGGGCCGAGCAGATCGTCCGGGTTGGCGGTGAACCGCACCTCGGGACCGGTGGCCACGGCGCGCTTCTTGGTCAGATCGCGCACAAGCACGGTGGTGATGGCGACATCGCGCCCCGTGCGCGAGACGATGATCTCGCGGTTCTCGTGCAGAATCTTGGCGAGCCCTGAGCCGACCGTGCCGAAACCGGCGAGTCCGAGGCGCAGTGTCTTCATGTCGTATCCTATTTCCCGAAGAACTTTTTAAGGTTGCGCGTGGCCTGATTGATGCGGTGGCGGTTTTCCACCAGCGCGAAGCGCACGTGGTCGTCGCCGTAGTTGCCGAAGCCGAGGCCGGGAGAAACCGCCACTTCCGCCTCGCGCAGAAGCAGCTTGGAGAATTCCACGCTGCCGAGCTTTTTGAATTCGTCGGGAATTTCCGCCCAGACGAACATGGTGGCCTTGGGCGGCTCCACGTTCCACCCGGCGCGGGCAAGGCCTTCGATGAGCGCGTCGCGGCGGTCCTGGTGCACGTCCATTATCTCGCGCACGGGCTCCTGCGGGCCGTTCAAGGCCGTGCAGGCGGCAATCTGGATGGGCTGGAAAATGCCGTAGTCCAGGTAGCTCTTGATGCGCGTAAGGGCCTGCACCATGTCGCGGTTGCCCACGCAGAAGCCCACGCGCCACCCCGCCATGGAGTAGCTTTTGGTGAGCGAGAAGAATTCCACCGCCACGTCTTTGGCGCCCTTGGCCTGCAAAAAGCTCGGCGCCACGTAGCCGTCGAAGGTGAAGTCGGCGTAGGCGAAGTCGTTGATGACGTACATGCCGTTTTCTTTGGCGAAATCAACGATTTTCTGGAAGTAGGGCACTTCGGCGCAGATGGTCGTGGGATTGTGGGGGTAGTTGATGACCAGCAGCTTTGGCTTGGGCCAGGTCTGCTTCACGGCGATTTGCAGGTCCTCAAGGAAATCGCGGCCCTTGCCCATGGGAATGCGGCGCACGTCCGCACCGGCGATGATGGCCGCATACGGGTGGATGGGGTAGGAGGGGTCCGGCGCGAACACCACATCGCCGGGGGAGAGCATGACCAGCGCCAAGTGCGCCAAGCCTTCCTTCGCGCCCATGGTCACCACCACTTCCTGGTCGTGGTCCAGCTCCACGCCGAAGCGGCGCAGGTACCAGTTGGCGATTGCCAGCCGCAGACCCTTGATGCCCTTGGATGCGCTGTAACGGTGGTTTGCGGGCTTTTGTGCCGCCTCCACCAGCTTCTCCACGATGTGCGGGGGGGTGGGCAGATCCGGGTTGCCCATGCCCAGGTCGATGATGTCTGCGCCCTGGTGGCGCATCTTCATCTTGAGTTCGTTGACCTGGGCGAACACATACGGCGGCAGTCTGTGGACTCTGGGAAATTGCTCCATGGCGCGCTCCTTAACCTCTACCCTTTATGGGCCGGGGGTGATTATTGCAGTGGGGAACCATATATGCGGCGGTAGGTGTCTGTCAAAAGCAATGATGCTGAAAGTGCGCGCTATTGCCCATGCGGATGGCGGATGCTATTCGCATGGCAAAAGCCGCGTGGGCGGCTTGGGAGGCGCTATGGACAGGACAGATTACGAGCGCATGCTTGACGTGGCGCTTGAGGAGGCGCGGACCGGTCTGGCCGAGGGCGGCGTTCCCATTGGCGCGGCGTTGTTCGACGGCCAGGGGCGGCTGCTTGGGCGCGGGCACAACCGCCGCGTGCAGGACGCGGACCCCTCCATGCACGCGGAGACTGCGGCCTTCCGCGCGGCGGGCCGCCGCAAAAGCTACCGCGACGCCATCATGGTCACCACCCTCGCCCCGTGCTGGTACTGTTCTGGTCTGGTGCGGCAGTTCGGCATTGGCACCGTTGTCGCGGGGGAGAGCGAGACCTTTCAGGGCGGGCTGGACTGGCTGCGCGAAAACGGCGTGACTGTGGTGGACCTGCGCAGCGCTGCCTGCCGCGAGCTGTTGCAGGCCTTCATCGCAGCCAAGCCCGAGGTCTGGAACGAGGACATCGGCGTGGAGTAGCTCCGGCGGTTTTTGCAAACCTCGCCTGCGTGTCCAATGGCGTCGCTCACCATGGGCTGGACCAACGTGTGACCGGCGCGGACGGCGAAAATCGGCGGTGGACAATGGGGGGCGCTTCGGCCAGAATCTCTTGCGTCGCGTCGGGGTGGCGCGGCCATGGAGGTTCAATGCCCGCCTCGTTTTCCAGCAGCCCGGCAACGGGCGCCAAGTCTATGCTGCGGGGCTTGTCCCGCTCGTTCCGCCATCGCGATTACCGCCTGTTTTTCTCCGGGCAATTCATTTCCCTCATCGGCACCTGGATGCAGCAGACAGCGCAGTCCTGGCTGGTGTACCGGCTCACGGGCTCCAGCCTCAACCTGGGGCTGGTGGGCTTTGCCGGGCAGTTCCCCGTGTTTCTGCTGGCTATTTTCGGCGGCGTCATGGCCGATAGGCTCAATCGCCGCAGCGTGCTCGTGGGCACGCAGGCGGCCTCGATGCTCCAGGCGGCGCTGCTGGCCTGGCTGACCCTGGCCGGACATGTCCAGGTGTGGCAGATCATGGTTCTTGCCGCATTTCTCGGCGTGGTGAACGCGGTGGACATCCCCACCCGGCAGTCGTTCATCGTGGAGCTAGTGGGCAAGGAGGATCTGCACAACGCCATCGCGCTCAACTCCTCCATGTTCAATTCCGCGCGCATCCTCGGTCCTTCCATCGCCGGCGTGCTGCTGGCCGCCGTGGGCGAGGGCTGGTGCTTTTCCCTCAATGCGGTCAGCTATCTGGCGGTGATCTACTGCCTCTTGCTCATGGGCGTGCCCGCAAAGGTTCCCGCGCGCACGGGCGTTTCCCTGCGCGAGCATCTGCGCGAGGGCTTCGCCTATGCGTGGGGCACGCCCGCCGTGCGCACCATCCTGCTGCTGCTGGCGGTGTCGAGCGTCATCGGCATGTCATATGTGGTGCTCATGCCCGTGTTCGCGCAGGAGGTTCTGCACAGCGGGCCGCGCGGCCTGGGCCTGCTCATGGCGGCCACGGGCTGCGGCAGCCTGATGGGCGCGCTGATGCTGGCCGCCCGGCAGGAGAGCCGGGGCATCGGGCGCTTCGCCTATTTCGGCATGCTGTGTTTTGGCGGGAGCCTCATCCTGTTCGCCCTGTCGTCCAATCTTTGGCTCTCCGCGTTGTTGCTCGTGCCGGTGGGCTTCTCCATGATCGTCAGCATGGCCGCAGCCAACACCATGCTCCAAACCCTGTGCCCCGACGAATTGCGTGGCCGGGTGATGGCGCTGTATTCCATGGTTTTTATGGGCATGGCCCCGTTTGGCGCGCTGCTTTCCGGCAGTTTGGCGCATTTGGTCGGTGCGCCTGCCACTGTGGCGGCGGGCGGCGCGGCGTGCATCGTCGTGCTGGGGCTTTTCGGCAGGGGGCTGCTGACGCTATGAGCCTGCGCAAAAGCACAGTGCTGCGTCTGTGCGCCGCCTGCGTGCTGCTGCTCGGTCTTGGCTGCGCGGTGGCGATCTATCTCACCGCGTCCGACGCGCCGCCGGGCGCAGCGGCGTATCTCACCGAGGGCGGCGAGGTGTTCTCCGTGACCCCGGAGGATTCGCGGGCGTATTTGCGGGCTCTTGAGTACATCGGAGGCAAATCCGCCGTGTTCGGGGTGGAGCTGCGCGAGTGGCTCGCCGGGCTATGGAGCCGTGAAGCCCTGGCCGTGGTCCTCGGTCTGACGTCGGCCGTCATCAGCGCGTTGCTTTTGCGCGCGGCGGACAACGCGGCGGGCAAGGCAACGGAGACAGCCGCCTGCCGCCCGGAAGACCGCACGCGGAATCCTCCCCTTTGAGGCGGCCTGACCAGCGTCCGCATCTCCTTCGCACCGTCGCCCAGATCCGCTTTGTCTGCATTCCCCCCACGGTCCTTCTCGTCTCCCGAAGTCTTCACTGGACCTGCCGCCGGGTCTGCCCCCGCCGCGCGCTCGTTTTGCGCGCCCTGGCCGGATTGGTTCGCGTTCCGGTTCGCAGCCGGGGGAACCCTTTGCGATTTTGATTGCTCTGGGCTACGTTTATTCATTATGGCGCCTCGTTGGACGTCAACGGCGCGCCATGCCGAAGGAACTGTTCATGCCCCCACATGGGCGCAGTGAGGAGAAGGAGAACGATGATCACCACCACGTTGTTTCCCGGCCGGTATGTGCAGGGAGCGGGAGCTTTGGCGCGCCTTGGCGGCGAACTGTCGCGATTGGGCGGACGGCACTTCGTCATTTGCTCGCCGCATCCGCTTGAACGCCTGCTGCCGCCGCTTATGCCGGAGCTTGAGCGCTCCGGTGCGGTGCGGGTGGAGCGCTTTGGCCGCGAGTGCACCGACGCGGAGATAGAGCGCTTGCTGGTTCTGGCCAAGGATTTCGGGGCGGAGACCATCGCCGCCATCGGCGGCGGCAAAACCCTGGATGCGGCGAAGGCCGTTGCGGCCCGCGCCGGGCTGCCCGTGGCCATTGCGCCCACCATCGCCTCCACGGACGCGCCGTGCAGCTCCGTGTGCATCATCTACACGGCGGAGGGCGTCTTCTCCCGCGTGGACATTTTGCCGAAGAACCCGGATCTGGTTCTTGTGGACACGGCCGTTGTGGCGGCGGCTCCGGCGCGGTTCCTCGCCTCCGGCATGGGCGACGCGCTGGCGACATGGTTTGAGGCGGATTCCTGCCGGGTGAGCCGGGGCGCCAACATCGCGGGCACGCCCGGATCCATGACGGCCCATGCCCTGGCCCGCCTGTGCTACGAGACCGTGCGGGACTGGGGCGTCGCCGCCATGACCGCGTGCGGCGCGGGCGTGGTCACCCCGGCGCTTGAGCGCGTGGTGGAGGCCAATACGCTGTTGAGCGGCTTGGGGTTCGAGAGCGGCGGCCTGGGCGCTGCGCACGCCATCCACAACGGGCTTACGGCCCTGCCCGGCACGCATGGCCTGTACCATGGCGAGAAGGTGGCCTTTGGCGTGCTGGCCTCGCTGGTGCTGACCGACCGGCCGCTGCCGCTGATGGACGAGGTGTACGCCCTGTGCGGAGCCTTGGGGTTGCCCACCACCTTTGCGGATTTGGGCATAGGCGCGGCCACGGAGGAGGATTTGCTGCGCGTGGCCGAGAAGGCCTGCGCGCCGGAGGAGAGCATCCACAACGAGCCGGTGGAGATTTCGCCCGCGCTTGTGGCCGCCGCGCTCAAGGCGGCTGACGCCGAGGGCCGTCGCCGTAAGGCCGAGTAAGGCTGACGCCAAACGCTTGCTGCACTGCGCGCCAACGAAAAAGGGGCCATCTGATCTCCAGATGGCCCCTTGAGTCGTCGGTGGTCGGGATGAGAGGAGTTGAACCTCCGGCCCCCTGAACCCCATTCAGGATAGTTTATGCTATCTATGCTTAAAAACTAAATAAAATATAAACAGAACACACAAATTCAGGCCATTTTGTGGACGTTTGTTGGTGGAAAGTGTGTGTGCTACCCGCCAGCCGCCACACTTATGGCCACCACCTCGGCGTCGTAGCGCGCCAGTCCAGAGGGATCACCGGCGCGCGCGGCGGACTGCGCCGCGTCCAGGTAGGGTGACGGCCAGCGGAAGGCGATCATCATGCGCGCACGCTGCGCGGGGTTGCCGGTGTCAGGATAAAGCGCCAGCAAATCAATCAGCCATTGGTCCATGGTGGCCTCCTATTCGGCGTACAGGCTCGGCGCGGCGAAACGCTGGGCCTTGGTATTGAGCGTTTTGGCGCGCATCTTGAGGCTGGTTCCGCTGGGCTGGCTGCTCAAATTGGCGCGGGCCTTTACCCAGGTGTACGATCCATCATAGCCCGCCGACCCGAGCGGCGAGGTGAGGGTGGCCGTCGTCCAAGTCGTTCCGCCGTCGCGCGAAAGCTCGACCGTGAAGTCAGTGCCGAGAGTGGCCGATCCGCTGTCATCTTTCCAGAGGAAGTAGGCGTCCGCATACGTCGGCACAGCGGAAAGCGGCAGCGTGGGGTTGATGTACGTGCCGTTGGCCGTGGTGAGCGCGGCGTATGACACTCCGGTCCAGTTGCCCATGTACCCGTAGTTGCCGCCGATGAAATACTGCGCGGCTGTGCTGCTATATCCAGTAAAAGTGGCGATTTGCGTTCCATTATGCCACAGCGTGAGCGCGCCGGAACGCCGCTTGATCGCAAAGACATCCCCGGAGGTAACGGTCTGGCCGGTGAGTGTGGTCAGTACCGTCTGGCCCTGATAAATCTTGATGGTCTGGCTGCTGCCTGTTCCGTTGACCGAGAAGAAGAAACCGTCAGAGCCAAGGCCGCTGCCCGCGCTGGAGGGTTGGTAGTTCAAACTGGTCATCTGATTTGTCGCCACGCCGAACATCGCGCCGTCATAAGACGATGTGAACGTCGTGCCGAGGGTCATCGACAGGTCGAAATCACCGGCGGGCAAAAGCTTGCTTGTACTTTGGAAAGCGAATCCTGCGTTGCCAGCTCCGGCGTAGCTTATGGTCCCCGCGCCGAACGTGTAGGCGCTCGCCTGTTGCGCCATGCTCGCCGCCGGGATGTTGGTGAGCGACCCCAACGCCTTGTTGGCGTAGTAGTTGATCGTATCCACCACAAGCTGCGCGGCGGTGTTGTTTGCCACCCACTCATCGATCGCCAGCTTCCACTGCTTTCCCTGAACCAGCGCACCCGTGGAAATGGCCGTGGAAAGCATGATGAAAAGATAGAGCAGCGCGCACTGGTCACGCGCCACAAGATCGGCCTGGGGTATGGCGGAAATGGCGGTGACGACATCCTGCGTGCTGGCCGCGTCGTAGGGACTGGGGCTGGTCAGGCTGCCGAGGGGCGCGCCGCCGGAATCCACGCGTTCGTCGTCGATGTCGCCCTCGGATATGGCCGTCATGCCAACAGAGAACCGCACGCGGGCCACGGGCAGCTTGCCCGCGGGGACATTGGGCCGCGCGGGTGTGGCGGCTTCCACTCCGGCCACAACCGCCAGCGCGCCCGTGCGCGCGTCAATCACGATCCGGTCGATGCGAGGATGCACCGTGGGCGCCGCAAAGGCTCCGGTCGCCTGCGTGGCCACTTCCACCGGCTGGCCGTCCACCAGGAGCGCGCCCGGCCAAAGATGCACCAGCATGTCCGGCGTATCGCTGGGGTATGGCGCAAAGGCCCAAGCCTTTTGGCTTGCGGCGTTGATGGCGCTGCACATGTTGACGCGCAGGCTTGCGCCATCCATTATGGACAGTGGGGTGACCGGTTTGGAAACAGGCGATGTTGCCATGCTAGACTCCTGTGACGGCATAGCGGGTGGAACCGCCTGCGCTGACGTTTGAGAGGTCTATGGATTCGATTGTCATACCCGTTTCGGAAAGCGCCGAAGCAACGGGGATGCGGGCGCTTGAATCCAGATTGGTGAGCACGACGTTTGGCTTTTTTGAAAAAGGCGTGTTGAAGGTAATGGAGGTGCCCCCAGCGGAGACAGTGATGTCATCGGTTTCCGTACGCGTGGCGGCGTCGATTGTGGCGATGAAGGACTGCAAGGCCACAGGCGAAAGTGACGGGCTCCATACCGCGCGCAGCTTGATAAAGCGTGCCGTGGCGTCGCCTATATTCCAGCGTGCGAAGGCGCCATAACTGCCGCCTTCGTCACGGGTGGCCATTTCCAGGTGCAAATCGCTGGAGGATATTGCTCCGGTATCGGAAAGCGCGGCATAGGCTTCCAGCGTCTCCGCAAAAATACGCTTGGCGGAAGTGATGACGGTGTCGATTTCCGGCGTTTCATACCACGCTGCATCGATGGCGTCGGGGACGAAGTCATCCCAAAATTCCTCGCCCATGCTGCTGGCCGCACTTTTACTTATGGGGATGAGCAGACCGGTCAACGGATCGCGCACGAGATTCGATTTTGCGCCAAGCCAAAGGCCGTCTTGCACTTCGCGCGCAAGAAGATAATTTGAGCTGGCCACGGTGACATCACACACGGCGGCGTTCACGGATGCATGCCTGGTGGTGTCGTTGGCCTTGATGCCGATGCGCCAGGTTCCCGGGGGAATGGAAGCCGTGGCGATGTCTGTTCCGCTGACCTTGAGAGTGAGCGGCGCTGCGGATTCCCAAGCCCAGCCATCCGGCTTGGCATAGCGCATGGTGTAGTCTTTTAGGTCGGGCACGCTGACGCCGGAATAGCGGATAGTCGTGAGCGCGCCGTTGACCTGGGCCGTGATCCACGAGACATCCGGCGGGGAGCTGGTTTTTCCCACAACGGTGTGCACGGTTGCGGCGCTCCAAGCTGAGGCAAGCCCGGCCGTGGCCACCGCGCGCATGCGGAACTCGTACTCTATGCCTTCTTCCACCCCGGTGATGTACAGCGCGCCCACTCCTGTTGGCGCGGTGACGGATTGCGACCATTGCGCGGCGCCAACCTGGCGGAACTGCGCCTCCACACTGCTGGCGGCAACAGGCGCACCGCTGGGCACGGTAAAAGCTATTTCCGCCCGCACGGTCATGCTGGCATCCGCATTGACGAGGATTGCCGATTCATCGCTGCGGATGGAGTTGATGACCGGAGCGGCGACCTTTTGACCATAGACCGTCTGGGTGATGTGGCTTTCCCAGGGGGGAATAGGCAGAGAATCCGCCGTGAAGATCCCGGGCGAGTAATCCACGCCCGTTACCGTGGCCGTGAAGTCATCCGCCGGCGCTATTGTTTCGATGAGCAGGGTGAGCGAGGGCGCGCTTGCCGGGCCGAAGGTGCACAGGCCGCCTTCCTCCGGCGCGATGATGGCCATAACGGGCTCGGTGAAGGTGAGTTCACGTGTCTCGTAAGCCAAAAACTCCACAGGCTGCGTCGTCACCTTTCCATCGCTGCGGCGGTACTGCAGCGCATAATCCGTGCCCGCCTCCATGGCGCAGGCTTGGTCAAGCTTGACGGAAATTGCGGCCGGGTCCTCGCCTTCCTCCGCCTCCTGAAAGGTGACGGACTTGATGCACGCGGCCACAAGCCCAACCTTGATGACGCTGGTGGCCACCGCCGCTAGCGACCCGCGCGGCGCCACAAGATATTGCATGGTGGTGTTCCACGAATACTTGCGCGGGCGCAGGCGCAGCTGGGCCAGATAATTGCGGCCCATTTTCTGCACCTGGGCATGGCTGGTGACGCCGTCGAAGGAGGTGGACTCGAACAGCGTGGCGTTCGTTGCGTCGTAGCCATCGTCATAAACTATTGTTTCGTCAGTCTGATAGTCGTTTTCTTCATCGTCGAAGCTGACGCGCAGGGCATGCGGGATTTTCCCGAAGGTGGATTCTTCCTTGAAGCTCCAACTGTTGCGGTCGTTGTAGAGCTGCCGGATTTCGTCCTGAACATCATCCCAGACAACGGAATAGATGCCGTCGGCGCAGGTTGCGCTGCCGCGCCCCGCGGCGCATATTTGGCGCAACACCGCGCGGATGCTTTTGCCGCGCAGGCATGCCTCTCCGTTGAACTCAAAGCCTTTGAGCTGGCAAAAGGCGTGGAAGCGCTGCAACTGTTCCAGGTTGATGCGCGAATCGGGCACGGGGGGTGGATCTATGCGGCAAGGCAGCTGCAGCCAGTAGCGCATCAAACTTGCGGGGTTGCTGGTCTGCCGGGTGATCCAGGTTTCCGTTTCCGCATCCCAGTCCAGGCACTCGCTTGCGCAAAGGGCGGAGAACGCCGGGAGCGATCCGGTGAAGTCCTCGTTGGCCTTGACGCACAGTGCGCTTCCGGACCATTTGACCGGCAGCGTTACGGGGTTGCCCGGGCGCTTGGTGCGCAGCACGGACCAATACAGCGTGTCGAAAATGGTTCCGTCTTCGGTGTTGGAGTTGCCAACGTTGCGGGCAATGCGCCGCAGGTGGATTTCGTATTGCCCGGCGAGAAGCGTGCCGGAGGAAAGCGTAAACCGGCAAGCCCGGCGGTCTACGCGCGCGTCGACCTCGCCCACCTTGACCATCCACCCGGCATCATCTTGCGAGCCAATGCGTTTGAGATCATCCGAGCTGCCCTTGATGCGGTATAGCGCCTCCACGGTGACGCTGACGCCATAGGCATAGGAGGTGTTGAGAGGGTAACGCCAAAGGCCCTGATTGGCGTACAGCTCCACCTCAAATTCCGTGCAGCCGCTTTCCGTGTAGCGGATTGTCGATTCCTGGGTTTCGTCGTCTTGCCAAAGCAGTTGGGCGTTGATGGATTCTTCGTGCGTGTTTCCCGTGTAGAGGGTGAAGTCCGCCTCGTTATCGCGGCCTTCGTGCGTCTCGATGAGCAGGCCGCCGAGGATTTCCACCTCGTCCATGACCAAATCAACATCAGGAGCAATTTCTGTAATGCGCAAGCGCCAGTTACGCGCCTGCACCACGGAGGGAATGTCAAATTTTTGCTTTGTGGCGTCCGGCCAGGAAAGGGCTGTTTGCGTGTCGACCGTGTTCCAGGTGACATTATCCTCGGTCCAGGCCAGTTCGCACCCCGTGGCCATGTTGACGAGGTAGGAGGCGTGCGGCCGGAGCGTGTAGCCCTGCACGCCGCGCTTGCTGCCCAGGTCGAAAAAAATGTCGATGGGGACTTCTGCCCCGCCGGACCAATAGTTGCTGTGCGAGTTGTTGCCCAAATACCACGCGGTGGCAGAGTTGACGGATGCCGTGATGGTTGCGCCGGAGGAAGTTGTGGCCTCCATTTCGGGCATAATGTCGCGTGCGGCGCTTTTCAAAAACACGGAAAGGTCCGTTTCGCCAAGCTTGAAGTCTGAAAGCGTGACGGTGCCAAGGCTCCAGAAAAAGAGATAGTGTCCCCATTGGTCGCTGCCGCTGGACTCGCTGTAGGGGTTGGCGGCGTGGTCCGCCGTGCGGCGAACCTTGCCCAAAACCACGGAGCATGGCTCGAACTTGCGGGCGCTGTTGCTGGACCCGGAAAGGCTGTAGGTGGCCTTTGTATCGTCCGTGCCAATGCTGCCGGTAACAGTGGACGAAGATTTTGAGTTTGAGACCGGGGCGATGGCGTTAATGAGTACATTCCCGGCCAGGGTCATACCGCCGCCAATAACAGCGCTGACGGCACTCATTGTGGTGATGAGTGAGCCGCCAAATATTGAGCCGCCACCAGCTGCCGCAAAAGCACCAGTAAAATTTGCAGCAATATACGGCGCGTAATACCAAGCGGCCGCCATGACGGCGATGCTCATGACCATGCGCAGCGGGTTTTTACCGCCCCCGCCCCCCCCGCCGCCTGCGGGCACAATGCGGAAATTGACGAGCTGCCCGGCGCGCAGCTGCATGTCATCCCAATTGACGCGGGGAATCTTGCGGCCATCCACCCAAATGTGGCCGTGCCTGGCCCAGCCCGCGGGCATGCTGTTTAGCCGCACCAAACCGGCCACGGCCTCGCGCAGGGTTACCCCGGCGGGGGCCCAGCCATCCACCACCTTTGTGGTGAAGGGATTGGGGCAGCCGATGACACGGGCATGGCCGGGCATGGAGCGGCGCGGCGGGATAACTTCCGGAACGATTGCCCGTTTTGGCGCGCGCGGGTGAAGATTGGCGGGCGCATTATGCATGACGGTACACCCCCACCACGCGCCGGGCCCAATATCCGCTGGCGTAGTCCTCAAGACAGGAGTTGATGCCCTGTTCGATGTGCAGCATGCGGCCTGCCTCCGGCTTGGTGATGATGCCCACGTGGCAGATGATGCTGCCGCGCCGCATCTCCACAACATCGAACGGGCGGTGCTGCCCGGCGGGAACAGGGATCCATGCGGATGCACCGGCCATGAACGCCGTGTGGAGCGCGGGCAGCTGGCTATTCAGGCTGATGCTTTGGTCCACTTCTTCAAGGTAGGTGGGCAGCTCTATGCCCAGCACGCGCAGGTAAACCCATCGCACCAGTCCAAAACAATCAATGCCGCCGTCGCGCTCCAGGTCGCGTCCGTGGTCGCGAAAACGCAGGCCGATGTATGGATTCCACCACGCGGCCGGGGATTTCAGCACTTGCGCGCGCATCAGAACAGCCCCGGAAAATACGCCGGTGTGAACCCCCAGGGAACGCCGGGTTCGGTGTCGACGGAATCAAGCCCTATGGTGCCGCTGATGACATCCGGCTCGATGGTGGTTTTTTGCAAATCGAATTGCGGCCAGGACGCTTCGACAACATCCGGGCTGCCGGACATGACCATTTCAACATCGATGCTGGGATACTCGCCCATGGGAATGGAGCGGATGATGTCCACAATTTCGCTGTAGCGGCCAATGGAAAGGCCGATTCCCGGCGCGGATTCGTCGTCTTCCGTGGGAAGGGTGACCGTGATGCTGGGGATGAAGATATAGGTTTCGCCCCGGCTGATGAGGCCGTAGATGACGTCTTCGTCCGTTTCGCTAACGCGCTGCAAAGCGGCGGTGCAAATGCGGGCGGGCTCCATAAAGCTGGGGTGGCTTATGGTGAGCAGGAAAATGAGCGCATCGCCGCTTTCGCTGGCGAGCAGGGTGGCCTTGGTGGCGGCGCTGAGGTTTACGCTGCTGCTCATGGCAGCACCTCAAGCGTGAGGGTGATGCTGTGCATGCCCTTGGCCATTATGGCGGCCTCTGTGTACAGCGCGGAGTCGCTGGCGGGCACAATGCGGCATTCCAGAGTTTCGGAGCCGCCGTCCGGGTTGGGCAGGGCAAAGCGCAGGGCCCCGCTGCGCAGCGTGGAATAGGCGAAGATTTGCAGCAAATCGCGCTGTGCCGTGGTGAAATTTTGCGGCCAGGTGATGACATCGACCCCGAGCACTGCCTTTGCCTCCACAAGGGTTGGACCTTGCTCCGGCTGATGGCGGCGCAGCAGGTTCGGCTTTGTGCGCTGGTAGCCGCTGCGAAGCGGAAACTGCGGCAGTTCCGCGGGCCAAACGGGTATTGCCATGGCCTACCTCGGGGTTACTTGGCGGCTGATGCCGAAGTTTGTGCGCAAGGCCTTGCTGGTGGCGCTGCCCGGCGCGCCCATGCGCTGCGCGACGATTTTGTCGATGGTGACTTCCAGGCTGGGGCCGCCCTGGGCCGTTTGCACCTGGCGCGCTGTGGCCTGTACGGTTTCGCTTGCGTTATTGTTCACGGTGAGGGGGATATTGACGACGGTTGCGCCTGCGCCTGCCGCGTTGCGCAGGCGCGCCTTATCCGCGCGGGAGATGACATCCTCTCCGGTTTGTAAAATGGCCGGGTACTCATCGGACTTGAGACCGTCGTGAAAGCGCGGGGCGCCCACGAAAAGCGCGGGAGAGACATCGCGCGTGGGCGCGGCGGTAACGCCGACAGTGCCGCCCCCGTGGAAAATTCCGCTGGTCATTTTGCCGATCCACGAGAACGGGCTGCCGCTGGAAAGTGCGGAGGAAACACCGCCCAAAACCGGCCGGACAAACTGGGTCTTCACCATTTCCGATTCGATGGCCTGCAGCCAGCTGGAAATGTCTGTTTTGCCCTTGACCAGCATTTCCGTGAGCGAATTTTCCGTGGCGCTGAAGGAATTGGACCACATTTCCTTGCTTTGCTCGGCGGCGTTCCGAGCATGCTCGGTGTAGTCATCCAGGGCTTTTTTCTTTCCCGTCTCCGCATCGCGGCTGGCTTTCAGCTCATCCACCCGCGCGGCGGTAATGTCTTTGTTGGCGTTTTTTTGCTTTTGCAGCAGGGCGACGTATTCTTGCTGGCGCTGAATTTCTTGCGCAAGGATAGGATCGGCGTCTGTTTCCGCTTCCTTTTGGGAGCGGGCAAGATCGCGTTTGGCATCGGCCAGTTGCTTGGTGAGCTCCAAGTCTTTTTGGCGGCCGGCAATCTCCGTGGCGCTGATTTGCGCAGAAAGCGCGGCCTTGGGGTCGTAGCTGATGGTGAGCCCGGCCATTTCCTTGGCGTTGGCCGCAAGCTCCGCCTGGATGGCCAGCACGTTTTGCGCGTAGGTTTGGTAGCGCGCCTGTTCCTGCTGCCAGATTGCGGCATCGCGCTGAATGAAGGCGTTGGCCTGCGCCACCGGATCCTGGGACTTGGCGTCCACATCCGCCTTGGCGCGCAGCGCCTTGATGGTGTCGTAGTAGCCGGTGATGTTGTGGAGCTTGTCGAGCGTGACCTGCATGCTGGCCATGCGGTCGGCCTGGGTGAGTTTGGCCTCCGCCGCCATGTTGGCCATGACAATGGCGTGGCGCTGATTTTCCAGGCCCATGGACTTGCCGATTTCACCGGCGTCGATGGTGGGATCGAGTTTGGCTCTAACCAGCTCTTTTTGGTAGCCGAGCATGGCCTGCGCGTGCTGCGCCTGCTCTTGCAGCTGCTTTATCTCAAACTCGCCGCCGCCAAGTCCTTGCAGCCTGGCGATTGCGATGGCCGCTTCCACGGCGCTGTATTTTTCCGCAGATTCCAGGCGCTTTTGCGCAAAGTCTGCGCTGACCTTCATGTAGTCTGCTTCGTCCGCGGCCTGCTGCTTTGTATCTTTAGGGCGCGAAATATCTGGTGAATTTTTACCTTCTGCAACGTAAGCATTCGTCAGCTCACGATTGACCGCCTCAATTTGCTTTTTTATCGCTTCAACTTTGAGGGAAGGTCCTTTTGCTCCAGCGGTATTAGCCCATTTATCCGCAACGTTTTGCCAATCAGCAAGGTCTTGTTCGAGTTTTGCTTTTTGGGCGCGCAGATCATCAAGACCTGTACTGGATCCTGGATTTTTGGGGCTAGGGCTGCTTGGTGGAGCGGATCCACCCAACGCATCAAGAATAGATTTGAGATTTTCCAAGGCATTAATGACAGGCTGGCTTTGATAGATGTTCGCTTTAAATTGCGTCCAGGAACTATCCAGACGATTCAGCGCAGCCGTTCCGGTATTGGAAGCATCCTCCAGGCCCGCGCCAAATTCCTCGCGCAGGGCTTGAGCGAACTTGGGCAGAAAATCCTTTGTGGCGATTTGGCCTTGCTCCAACATTTTGGAAAGCTGCGCGGTGGTGACACCCATGGCCTTTGCGGCGATGCTGTATGCACCGGGCAAATTCTCGCCCAACTGGCGGCGCAGTTCCTCCGTGCTCACGGTGCCCTTGGAGATCATTTGCTCCAGGGCGAGAAGGCTGCGCGACTGCTGTTCCTGGCTCATGCCAACCACGGCGCCAGCCTCGGTGACGGCGCTGAAAAGGCTGCGGACGTCTCTTTCCGCAATGCCGGAGGCGCTGCCAGCGGCGAGCAGGCTTTTGTAGTTGTCCGTGGTTTCCAGGAAGGACACGCCAGCCTTGTCCGACTCGCTGCGGAGATAGGCCAGGGTTTCGCCGGCGGCGGCCTTTGTGCCAGAAATTGCCGTCATGCTCATGTTCAGCCGTTCCATTTTGGAACCGGCATCATAGACGGCGATGACGCCTTCCTTGACCATGTTGAGCGCCAGCAAAGCGGCGGCAACGCCGCCAACGGGCATCAGACTGGCCCACAGGGTGGACCACATGGAAGAGGTTCCCGTGGCCTTGTTGATGTTGCCTTGGGAGACTCCGAGCTCCAGCCCAAGCTTTTGAATTTCCAGCTTGGTGAGGCCAGCCTGCACGCCAAGATCGCGCAGGGCCTTGATTTGCGCCTGCGCCGCCTGGTTCTGCATCATGCGCTGCTGCAGCATTTGCAGTTGCTTTTCCGGCAATTCCAGGCGCGAGCCAAGGTCTGCGGCAGAGAAGCCAAGATCCTTAAATTCGATGGCCTGCGCTTTGGTCGAGCGCTGCAGCTGGGAAAGATCGGTGACGATGGCATTGAGACCGCGTTTCAGTCTGTCAGGCGAGACGGCACCACCCATCGCATCCGACATATTAAGCGAAGCTTCTTTTATAATTCGTTTTGCTTCTGTAAGGTCGCTTTGGAACTGACGATTGTCTGCGCGAAGTTCAACGTAAATTCCGCTTATTTTTCCATTACCCATTTGCAGCTCCATTCATAGCCTGAATTTTTGCTATGAGCTTATTTCTTGCTGCATCACATGCCGGGCGCAAAAATGGGTGCGGAGCAACATGTCCAACGACCTTCACAATTCCTTTTTTGTTTTTTATAACCTCCAGGTGCCCAAACTCGACAAGATGAGCATGCGGAGCACGTGCGGTAACGATGTAGCCACCATCTTTAAATTCTGATTTTTCCAACTTGATTGAATCACGAAGTTTTTTTGCGTTTTTGCTTCTATGCTTCTTGCTGTATTTTGTTTCCCTTGCAGTTCCTTTGTAGTCTTCAAAGGCAGCAGAACGCCTGGCATTAAACCCAACATCTTGGGCAGTCTCCAAAAGCAAGGCATCAACATCGCCTACAACAAGCTTAAAGGCGGCCTCAAAGGCAACATCCAAGTCTGTAGCTACTCGCGCGGAGGCTTTAATGATGCCCATGCGCAGCGCTCCTATTCATCATTCAGTTGCCGGTTATGCCCTTCAAAGAGGCTGTCGAGCTTGCTTTCAACCTGCTCGGGGGGGAGTTCCGGACTTGTCGCCTCTTCCGCCTCCTGAAGTTCCAGCTCGGCCAGGGCGAACCACTCGCCTATTTCAGCGGCGCTCAGCTCTCGGGCGAGGTGCCGGACGCTGGGGAATCCGAGCTTTCGGGCGAGGTCGAGGAGTCGGCGGCGCCATCTTCCCCGCCCACGGAGTTTTTTGCGGCGTTTTCCTGCGCGGCGCGGGTGAGCAGGTTAAGCTTGTCGACCACGGCGAACACGCGTTTGATGACGCCGATGTTCTTGCGCGCGAGGTGGGGGATGTCGTCGTTTGCGAACAGGCGGTTGCCGTCTTCATCCACCACGCAAAAGGCGATGGCCGCCGGCTTGAACATGCGCGCGATGTTTTTCTGGGTGGCGGCGCTTTCATCCTCGCCCTCGCCAGAGTCCAGGAATTCCCAGAATTCAACGGCGGTGAGGCCGCCCATTTCTGAGACGATGACCTCGCCGCCCCATTCCTTGACGGTGACACGCTCGGTCTTGAGATCCTGGGCTGCGAGAATGGCGTCTTTGTTCAGTAGGTTCATGATGCGTGCTCCTGTTCGCCAACGCGCTCCAGCGTAAAGCGCTCTGTCAGAACGGTTTTGTAGTCTTTGGGGTTGGGAAAGTACGTGCACTCCACGACGAGGGGCTTATCCACCGCGGCATGAAGGCTGAAGGAGCTGGTTCCTTTTGGGAGCCCTAAAACCTTCATGAGTTCGCGAACGAACGTGTCACTGGATTTGACGGCCATGGTTTAGCTCGGGAAGGTCCAGGTGAGGTCGCCGGTGAGGCGCGTCGAGGATGCACGGTTCAAAGTGCCCATATGGAATGGCTCCTAGCTGGGGTAGGTGGTGGTGACGACGCCGTTGATGCGCAGCGTCAGAGGGCCCTTGACGATGGAATCGACGGCGGCGGACGGGTTGAAGCTCTTCACGAACGCGTTGAATTCCTTCTTGGTGCCGTTGGCGTAGACGATGCGCCAGTTGACGTTGTCGCCGGAGAGGCCAAGATCTTCGATGCGCTGCACTACGGGATCGGTGGAGCGGTACTTGAGCTGCATGGTGATGCTGCCGTAGTCGACCAATCCCCGGATGAACTCCTTGGCCTCGGAATCGAGGTCGGTGTCGTCGATTTCCGTGGAGCTGGACTCCGGCGCGCCGACGTCGGTGATGCCGCCAACCTGGGTGAACACCTCCGGCGAGGAAATGGGGGCATCCTGCCCGATGTAGAGTTTGGTGCCTTTGGAAAGCACGGACGTATGCGTTCCGGACATGGGGTTAATCCTCCTCGTGCCAGACGCTGAAATCCAGGCTGGCACCATAGTAGTTGGCCGCATCGTCGTCGTTGTCTGCGGCGTTTTGACAAAGGGCCACAAACCCGTTGGCCTCTAGCGTGGCCGAGGTCATAGCGCTGCGCACAGCCTTGGCCAGAAGCTTCACTTTCTCGTTATCGAGCGCCCAGCAGTCGATTTGCAGACGAACGTTGATGGTGTCGCCCTCGCCTTCCAGGTCTTGCTGAAAGTCGGTGGTGACGATGAAGTAGCTGATGGCCGGGAGCTTGCACCCTGGCGGCAGCTTTTTGGCGTAGACGCGATTGCCCACGATTGCGGAGACGGCGCTTGCGCCGGTGAGAAAGGTAAAGAGATTGGTTTCCAGCAGTGCCATACGCCGAGGCTAACCCCTGTTTTTTGGCATAATGGCAGGTGGGGAGATATGGGGAGATATGGGGGCAAAACCGTGCGAGATAGGGCTTGACGGCTTATCAGTTCATGCCCTTTTTTTGACCAAGAAGCGTATAGAACCACTCATCAATGCGGCGCTTTGAGCTTATCCACTTCGTCTCAAAGAGAACCATGGGAAAGCCGCGCTCTTCCATGAGTCGTTTGAGAGTCGGTTCGGAGTAGCCCGCGTATTTTTCGATTTCCTCCATGCCTATGAGCGCCTCGCGCTGATAGGGAACGGACGCACGCTCGCGCGGCTGCTGGTGGATGATTCCGCCGCTGGAATCGCGCTTGTGCTGCTTGGCGCTGGGCATGCTATTCATCCTCCAAGGTTTCATCCGTCTCCACGGTCATGAGCAGCAGCTCGCGGTGCAGCATGTTGGGGTCGATGGGGGTGACGATGTTGAAGATGCGCCCCTCAAAGACTACGCGCATGGCCGCGGTGACGCCGGGAATGTACCGCAGGCGAAAGCGGGTGGTGACCTCGGCCTGCTGACCGCTGGCGGCCAGATATTCGCGGCCCTGCAAAGGCTCCACGCTGGCGCGCACGTCCTTGGCGAAATCCGTCCAGGCGGACGTGGGCGCGCCGGTGGAGTCGCGCCCCTGCTGTTGCTGGATAATGATGGTGTGCCGGAGCTTTCCCGCTTGGATGGTCATGGCTACGCCACCTTGTAGATGCGGTAGGGGTCGAGGAGGCCGTCCACAAAGTCGCGTGGGAGCTCCGCCATGGTTTGGCCTTGCACCAGGGCCTCGCGCTGGGCATACATGGTGGCCACGCGGACTTTGATCCACGTGGCGATGGCCTGGGGACCCATCCACACGCCGGGGCTTGTGTCCTCGCTCATGGGCCAGCCGCAGCGAAAGATGATGCGCACCGCACCTGGCTGCATGCGCGCGACGGGCCACTCTTGCCCGAAGGCGGGCAGCACGCGGCCAATGAGGCTGTCGGTATCCGCCTCGTAGGAGGATTCGGCCAGGACCTGCGTTGCGCCTTCGGCGTCGATGTAGGTGATGGATTCCACGCTGATGAGCCGGGAGCGGGGCAGCTCGATGGCGCGCTTATCGACCCAGACGCCGCAAAGCCAGCCGGGAATGCCCGAGGGGAAGCATTCGAGCGCAAGCTCAAAGGTGGCTTCCGCCAGTTGGCGTCCGGTTTGGTTTTGCGCCAGCTCCACAGCGGCCATGATGTAGCTTTCGATGAGGGCATCGTCCGCAGTGGTGCTGACGACCATATGCTCTTTGGCCTGGGCCACGGTGACGGGCAGCGCGCTGGCCGGGGTGATGCATTTAAGCGCCATGGTTCAGGCCCTCCAGGAAAGTTTTTGTCCAACCGGACAGGGAAGTGACGCGGCCGGCGATAATGCTTGCCTCATTTTCCCAGCCCTTGCGGTACATGTGATAGCCATCGTCATTGAGAGGCGCTCCGGCGACAATGATGCTTTCAAACCGCGCCAAGCCCCATATGATGCCCAAAAGCACAGAGGACCCGGATATGGGGATATTGCGCACGTCCCGATCTGTGATTTCCAAGAAATTTTCATTTCCGCCCAGGCTGGCGCGATTTCGCCGCCACTCCTGCCAGAATTTTTCTGGGTGATAGGTGCACCAAAAATCGATGGGCTCACGGTAGCGCAGCCCCGCGCGGTTTATGGCCATGATGGACCCTGAAAATGGCAAAACATGGTCCAGATCGCTGGACAGGCAGGGGGCATCGCCCAAGATGAGCAACTTTTCAGCCATTGTTTTTGGCCTTGCCGGATGATTTCCGTGATGCTTTTGCAGCCGTTGCTTTTGGCTTGCCAAGTTCGTTTTCCGGTATTTCTTTGATGATTATTTCAGGCTGTTTTTCTATCTTTTGCGGTTCGCATGGAGCTTCGACGTCGATACGCATTGCCGCGCCTTCCTGGATGGCGGAATCGGCGCAGGATGACGGAACGGTATGCGTTTCCCCTTCGTGGAATCTGGTCATGTTGATGCCGTCCAGGGCGAATTCAAAGTCTCGGTTGAACGTGATCTGTTTCATGTCTTCCTCTTGATGGGCGGAGCCCGAAGGCTCCGCCCAATGCTGATCATTGCGATTCCGGTCTAGCTGGCCGAGAGCTTGAGCAGCTTGATGGCCTCGGAATCCACCAGCATTCCGCCCACGCGCTTGGTCATGTAGAAGGAGATCTTCGGCTTGACGGTGAAGGGATCACGCAAGGTGCGGATGCCGATGCGGTCCACGATGGTGTAGCCGCGCTTGAAGTTGCCGAAGGCGATGGGCGTGGTTCCGGAGCCGATGGCGGGCATGTCCTCGTTTTCCACCACGGGGTAGCCGTTGAGCATGGAGGGCTGGCCCATCTGGATGGCGGGCTGCCAGATGTAGTTGCCGTCCTTGTCCTTCCACTTGCGCACAACGGCCAGGCTGCGGCCAGCGGTCATGAAGAAAGCGCCGGCGCGCAGGGGAGCCTTCATGCAGTAGATGAGGTCGATGAGGTCGTCGTTCGGGTTCACGTCGTCGGTGCGGGTTTTGAACGCGCCGGAAACGCCGGTTGGCAGGTACTGGAGCGAACCGAAGGCGCGGGTGCCATCGGCAGTGGCGGCCTGGGTGTAGGCCAAAAAGCCCTTGGGTTTCTTGGTGCCGTTGCCCGTGGTGAAGGCGGTGCCCTCATCGATGGCGAACTGCTTGGTGAGTTCGTCGATGATGAACTGTTCCGCGTTGAAGAACACGTCATCCAGCATGGCCTGGGTGGCGTAAGCGTTGGCGTAGATTTCACCCATGAATGGGGTGACCTCCGCAAGCTGCGGGGTGTTCGTTTCGGCGCGCTCGTCCGTTTCGCCCACCCAGCCGGAGCTGGCGCCATGCTTGTTGACGAGCTTCTTGTAGTCCGGGGTGCCCACGGTGATGATGTTGCACACCGAGCGCATGGGGCTGGCAGTGCGCATGAGGTCCAGGATGGTGCGGTCCAACTGCTCGGGCACGGCATAGCCGCCATCGGCGTCGGTGCCGATGTTCATGGCCTTGAGCTGCAGTTCCCCCAGGCCAGCATCGCGGCCTTTGCGGATGTATCCGTCGATGAACGCGGTCTTGTGCTCGGCCTTGAGCGCGTCCTTTTCGGACGTTCCGGAGGGAGCGCCGGGGCGGTTCAGCTTGGTCTCCATGTCCTTCATGGCCTTTTCAAGGCGGGTGATCTCATCGTTCGCCTTTTTGACCTGATCGGACAAGACCGGATCGGCATGGCCCTTGGCCTTGAGTTCGGCCAGCTCGGCGTCGTTGGACTTCTTGAATTCCTCGAACGCCTTCTTTTGCTCTTCCAAAAGCTTTTTGATCTCTTCCATGGGATGCTCCTTGCCCTAGGGGCGAATGGTCTTGGTGTTGGTGCGGATCATGTCCGCAAGCTCGGCCATAGCCTTTTGCTGGCCAGCCTCCCGCTGGAAAGCTGCGCGGGCCTTGGCCATGAAGGCCTTGGCGCACGAACCGGAAAGGCCGCCATCATCCCGAAGGAAGCGTTCCAGTTCTCGCGCTGTGGAAAGTTGCTCCACACCTTTCACGTCCACTACTTGGGCCTGATCATTGGCCGGAAAAGTGACAAGGGAGACCTCCCAAAGGTCGATCTCCTTAAGTGTGCGGATGTCTTTATTATCGTCCCACTCCCAAACGGATGCGGAGTAGCCGATGCTCATGCCGGAAATTCCTTTGGCCTTGAGCAGCGCATAGGCTTCCTTGGCCTTGGCCACATCGGCGATGAGAAGCTTGCCTTCGACATACAGGCCCTTGGCGTCCTCGCGCATGTCGTTCCACACACCGATGGGGTGGTCGGAATCGTGCTGCCAAAGCATGGCGGGCATGCTGCTCTTGGCGGAGAATGCAGCAAGCGTTTTGGAAAAAGCCCCGGGAGCGATGACATCGCCCCAATAGTCGACATTGCCGAAAACGGCCCCGTATCCGGAAAACGTACCGTCCTCGCCGATGGACTTGATCTCAAACGGCCTGGTGATTCGTTTCAAATTCATTTGGAACCTCCCTGGCCGCTGGCGGCCCCGTCCATGTTGTTGTCGGTGTTTCCGTCCGTTCCAAGGCGCATGTTCATGGGGCTCAAGTATTCGTCCCCGCCCTCGCGCTTATCCATTTCCTCAAGGGCGCGGGCCTCGTTCGGGCTCATAATTCCGCTCATGATGGCCACATTGTAGGACGAGAAGCGGCTCTTCATGTCGCCTCGCTCCATACCCCCCACAACGTGCTTGATGTACATGGTGCGGCGTTCTTCCTCCGTGAGCAGATCCTTGGCCAAGGATTGTTCCCAGCGGGTGAGCCAAGGCAGCAACGTGAAGCGCACAAACCCAATGGTCATGGATTCGATGCCGCTGCCCCAGCTGGTGGTTTTTTCTGTTTCCTGAATCATGTGCAGGGGCACGCGAAAGATGCGGGCGATGTCGGCAGTTTGAAAGCGTCTGGTCTCCAAATACTGCGCATCCTCGCTGGTCATGGTCAATGGATTGAACTTCATGCCTTCTTCCAGCAACGCAGTTTTGTGGGCGTTTTCACCGGTGAAGGACTCCTGCCAGGACGCTTTGAAGCGAGCGGCAGCCTCTGGGCTCATTTTGGATGGGTGCTCAAGAATTCCGCCCGGGCGCGCGCCGTTTTTAAACAAACGCGCGCCATGTTTTTCCGTGGCGAGGGCCAGGCCGATGGATTCCCGCGCATAGCCGATGGGCGAAATTCCACGGTACCCGTCTTTCATGCGGTAGCGGATATGCAGCATGTTTGCGGAATCAACGGTCTGTTGACCGCGCCCGTTGCCGAAATTCACCGTGTATTTGAGACTCCAGTCGTCGTTGCGCTCCACGGTGACGCAGTCGGAGGGAATAGGGAGAATTTCGCGCACCTCGCCGCGCACGCGGTTGATGAACGCATAGTGGTTGCCGGTGAGACAAAGCCAGGACTCACCCATTTCGCGCCACTCAAAGGCCGTCATCCATGGATTAGGCTGGCTGTTGAGCAGCACGTAAAGAGGATGGTCTTTGGCGATGTCCTTTCCGCCATCCGCGCGCTCTTTGTAGAGCTTGAGCGGGAGTTGGGCCACGGACTCCGCAAGGACGCCTATGCAAGAAAACACAGCAGCGCAGCGCATGGCGCTTTCTGGTGTCACGCGCTCTCCGGAATAGGAGTCGCCATAGGCAAAGCCAGAGAATGCCTCCCGGATTTCTTCCATGGTGATGCTGCGCGGGTCGCTCCCCTTTTTTTCGCGGCTGGAAAACATTTTTGACAGCAATCCTTTCATCGCATCCCCCTAGAATACCAGTAAGCCGCGTTCTTCGTAGACGCTTATTTCCCCACCAATCAGCGCCCGCTTGAGGGCCATTATGAGCGCCACGGGGCCGTCGATCTTGGCCGCCAGGCTGTCTTTGGTGGGATAGTAGTATTTGACCGGGCCAAGCTTGGTGCGCTTGAGCACCACGTTGCCGATCATCCAGTTCATGACCGGGTTGTCTTCGTGCAGGAGCTTGGTTTCGGCCACAAGGCCTTCCAGCTCCTTCATGGGCGCGCTGATGTGCGCGGCGTGCTGGTTCACCTCCACGCACTCGAATGTGGCCCACTCCTGTTCCTGCACGTGCTGGATGAAGTAGGTGGCTTCCTTGGGGTCGTAGTCCAATTCGACCACGTTGAAGACTTCGCAAAATGCTTTGGCGTCTTCCTCGATGGCGGCGAAATCGAGCACGGCGCCATCGGTGACGGTGAGAAGGCCGCGCTCGCGCCAGTCGCGGTAGTGGCTGTTTTTGCTTTCGTTGACGGTTTCTTCCGGCAGGTAGGTTTTGGTGAACACGGCCCATTTGCGCGCGGCAACGGGCAGGGATTCGTTTTCGCCCATTTCGACCACGGCAACGAGGGCGGCCATGTCGACCTTGCTGGCCAGGTCCATGCCAAGCCAGCAGCGGCGGCCGGAAAGATCCCGCGGCTTGAGGCCGGGCATGGCGCACTTGGCCCAACGCGCCATGTTCATCCAGGCATTGCCCGCGTTCATCCAGCGGTTGAGGTGCTTGGTCTGATTGATGTTCTGCTTACTGGCCAGATTCATGGCGTCGTTGTGCTGCGCGCGGAGATAGTCCTCAAAAACGCTGACGCCGAAATTCGGATTGGCCTTTTTCCAGTGCTTGAACAGCTTCCAGTCGTCGCCTTCATCCAGGCTGTAGATGATGGCGAAGAAGGTTTCGTCCTGGATGGTGCCCTTGAGCACGTTGACGGCCTTGGTGTGCAGGTCGAAGCAGGGCGCGGAGATATCCGTGCCCGCCGTGGTGATGACAAGCAGCAAGGGCTGGGTGCGCGCGCCCATGCCGGTCTTCATGGTGTCGTACAGAATAGGCGTGGGGTGCTCGTGATATTCATCGACGATGGCGAGCGAAGGGGAAGCGCCGTCGCCCGGCTGCCCGACAACCGGTGCGAAGCGGGCGTTGTCGCTCATTCTGTAGATGGTGCCGGGGTTTTCGCTGGTGCCCATGAGCTCCAGGCCCATGTCTGCCTGGAAATCCTGGTTGAGCGAGACCATGAGCCACGCCGTTTTGAACACATACATGGCCTGTTTGAGCGTGGTGGCTCCGGAATATCCCTCCGCGCCGCCCTCGCCATCGGCGAAGGTCATGTACAGGGCGATGATGGAGGCCATGGTGGACTTGGCGTTCTTGCGCGGAATTTCGGCGTAGACTTCGCGGAAGCGGCGCAGACCATCGGACTTGCGCACCCAGCCGAAGGGCAGGGCCAGGAAGAAGCACTGCCAGTCCTCAAGCTTGATGCGCTGGCCCGCCCACTTGCCCTTGACGTGCACCATGAGTTCGCCAAAGGCGCAGATGGCGTTGCCCTTGGCTTTGTCCCAGAGGAATGGATAGGCGGGATCCTTGGCGCGCTCCAGGTCGGCTAGGTGCCGGGCGCAGGCCTGGCGCACCTGTTGGCACACGGTGATGCGCCCGGCGACCACGGCCCGGGCGTATTTGTTCGCCCGCTCGGCGAATGGATAGTTGGGCACGCCCTTAGCCACCCTTGGCCCCCTTGCCGAACTGGCCGTAAGGGCTGGCCTTCTTTTCCTCGGTCTTTTTTCCGCCTGCCTTGTTGATGGCGGCCGGCGTGAGGCCCATTTCAGAAAGCAGGCTGTGCAGATGGCGCATGGACTCGGACAGCATGGCCACCTCCGGATAGGCGCGGACCATGCGGCCATCCTTGGCCGTCTTTGTCTCGTAGCTTTCGCCCGTGGCCTGGACGCTGGCTGAAAATTTGTCGATCTGGAACAGGCGGAAAGCGGCCATGGCCAATGTTTCCGTGAAGGATGAGGAATCCAGGCCGATGCTTTTGAGACGGCCGCGCAGGGTTTCAAAATGCGGCAACGCTTCCTCTGGCAGCCAGCCCGGCGCGGTCATGGGGTCGCAAGCGGCCGTGGGCGCGTCCGGGTTGATCCGGTCGGCCCTGGCTGTTCCCTTGAGCATTTTCAACTGCAGGGGGGTTTGCTTGCGTCCCGCCGCCATGGCTAGACCTGCGGCCCGCGCGGGCGGAAACGATCTTGGGCGTGGATGCGCTCGTGACAGGGCTGGCACACGCTCATGAGGTTTTTCTGGCTGTTGTTGTGAGGGTTCTTGTCCTTGTGGTGCACCAGTGAGGCGACATGCTTGCAGCCGCTGCATTCGCACATGGGGTTTGCGCGCAGCTTGATGTCGCGCAGGGCACGCCAGGCGGCGTCATAGCCGCGGCTTGCGGCGCTGCCGCGCGAGCGGTCGTAATCAGCCTGGGCCTGTTCTTGGTGCGCGGCACAATAGCCGCTGGCGTTGCGGTGCAGCTTGCCGCAACCGGGCTTGCGGCAGGGGCGCTTTGAGGCTTGCGGCATGGCTACTTGATCCCCCAGGCTATGAGTTGAGCGACAAGGCCGCCGCAAAGGGACGCAGCCCCCATAAGCGCGGCGAGCATGGCCTTTCCGCCCTTGCGCTTGTCTTCCGCCGCTTCGAGATCATTGATGCGATTTTCGTGTTTATCCCAGCGCTGCGCGCGCTCGTCGTCGCGGCTGAAATGTCCCTGGAGCATGGTTTCGATGCGCGCCAGTGCGACTTTGAGCGCGGTGATCTCGTCATCGCTCATGCGGCCTCCTTGAGCTCAAAGACTTTTTTCCAGGCGGGCGAGGAGCTGACAAAGTCGTGCATGTCATCGGGCTGGGCCAACGTGGCTGGGACGCCAAAGGACAGGCCAAGCGCGGCGTAGGATTCGGCCCACACCCAGGAGCAGATGGGGTAGCGGTCGGAAAACATGAGGCGGCGGAAGGCGTAGACCTCGCGCCCCACCATCCTGGTCAGCAGGGCATCGCCCAGGTGCAGGCCAAGCTTCCACCAGCCGTAGTCGCGCCCGACATAAGTCAGGGCCTTTTCGGCCACGGCCTGGCGCTGCTCGTCCGTGAGGGCCATGCAGCGCCATACCTGATGCGGCGTGCCCTTCATCGCTTCGGCGTAGGGATGCGTGACGACGATCCACAGGGCTTCCGTCACGGTGTCCGGCCCGGTGAACCCGGCCACGTGGTTGGCGTAGGCGGGCGGCTCTCCGGGAGCCTGCTCGCACTCACGGATGGCGGACCCGATGAGACCGCCCCCGTGGGTAAAGATGAGATCGCCGGGCAGGAAGGACATCACAGCCCTCCTGCAAGCGCGGCCTTGAGCGCCGCTTTCACCGCGTCGTCGATGGTCTGGCGCAGCGCATCCGCGGCGATCTGCTGGCCCTCGAACGCCTTGACGCCGCGCTCGCGCAGTTCCACCCGGAAGGAGCCATCGACGCCGCGCGTGAACACGGCCTCTAGGCTGCTGATCTCCTTGCCGTTGATGATGCTCACCTCACAGCAACGCTCCGTGCCGTTCGCGTCCTGGTAGGGGCGCAGGCGGTATTCGGCCACGCCCGCGTTGCGCAGCGAGGCGCACCCGGCCAGGGCCATAAGGAGGAGGATGGAGGTGAGCGCCCGCATGGTCGATGCCTAGGCCTTCTGGAAGTCCAGATAGTATTCCTGGCCGATCTCGAAGAAGTCAGCCGTTTCCGGCTTGGTGATATTCATGGCGAAGTTCCCCGAAGGGGTCGCGTCCGTGAATGCCTTATTTTCGTGGTTGGGGTCCGACGAATACACGGCGTGCATGTGGACCTGGATGGCCCCGCTGGGGCATTCCTGCTTGATTGCGACCTTGAACTTGGCGCGAACAGTCTTCATCTGACTCTCCTTTAGGATTGTATTTGGGGTGCTACTTCCCTGCCAGGGCGGTGATGATGGACCGCTGGGCCGCCAGATGCTTCTTGATGATGGCCTTGTCGCATTCGCTGATGACGGAGCGGCTGGTAAACTGCGAAAGCAGGCCCGTGCTCACGAAGATCTGCGCGCCCGCAGCGGTATTGGCATCGGCCAGCTTGCCGGAGACATAGACCGCGAGGCTGCCGTAATCCGTTGCGGCATCGAGCGCGGCCTCAATGTCGGCGATGACCTTGAGCGCATCGGTGGCCTTGTAGACGCCGGACTTGATGGCCGCGTAGTCCGCGAGCTGCAGCACCACGCCCGTGGGCACCGGGTTGGGCAGGACTTTCAGGATCTCGGAATCCGTGCCGAGGTACGCACCGGTGGCGTTGTCGAAGGTGCCGGTGCAAACAGTGGGCGGCGTGTAGGTGCTGGACGGGTTGGCCATGGACTTGCCGCAACCGGCCATGCTCAAGACGAGGATGAAGCCCAGGGACAGGAGGATGCCGAGAAGGCCGGAGCGGATGAAGCCGCCCTGCGCGGGAGGAGTGGAATCGGGGGGCGCAGCGGATTCAGCCGGCGGCACGGCATTGGAACTGGGCATCCGAATCAAGTCCGTGGTGCCGAGCAACGTCAGGTCCGAATTCTTGGTGTCGGTCAGCAGAAGCTTACCGCCAATAACGATGGTCAGCAGCCCTTTCAAGACTTCGATTATGGGCTGGACCTCAGGACGGCCGGAGAGGGCAAGAGCGGTCCAGGCGGCCAACAGCACAGCCACGACGATGACGATAAGCAGATGGTTCAGAAAACCGGCGATGAGCTTTTCCTTCGGGGTCATTGGATCCTCCTAAAGTTCTGCCGGGTACTGCCCGGTGGTGATAAGCGCGGCGATGCGGTCGGCGCGGCCTATGCGTCCGCCGATGCCGTCGTCGACCTGATGCGACCAGATGCTGTCATCGAGTTCGTGAATGGCTTCCTGCCAGTCCTGACGCTCCATCGCTGCAAGCAGGCGGCGGAACTTGAGCAGGCGAGGAAGGCCAAGGTTGAAGCACATGTTTGTGAGGGAATCGAAGCGGGCAGGAGAGAGATTTTCAGCGAAGGGTATGCCGCGGCATATGTCGCTGATGGCGTCGGTGAGGTCGATGACAAAAAGGCGGTCAACCTGATCGTCTGTCAGTGTCATTCCGACAAACGGAGTGATCCCAGGGACTGGCTTGTCTGTGAAGTTGTGGCCAACACCGCCAGAGAACTTTGGCGGCGTTGCGGTATCGAGGTAGATCTTTGTGCGCCGTCCTTCATCAAAAACAAGCTGCAAACGCAGTTTGTCCCAACGTGGCGAAAGCACATTGATTTGAAATTTGCTTTGAGAGTAGGCGCTCAATGCAGCCTCCATGTTTCATAGAGGCTACCGGTGCAATGATCTTCAACACAACATGTGCTTATTTAAATTTAAACACTTTTCATTTTAACTTTTTTCCTCAATTTTGACATAGCGCTTATTTGAGAGCCCACCCGGTCTAGGACAAAAAGCCCCAAAGTTTCACGACCACCCATGCCACGCGTGAAACATAATATGTTTCACGCACAACCTCCGTGTAATACGTGGAACACAATATGTTTCACGTTTTAGTGAAACATCACACCTGATGAGCAGGCAGCGGGGCAGGTGAGCAAGGATCAACGACCACCTTGGTTACCGCCTCGGACGTGAAGCGATGCCCACACTTGGGGTTGCTGCACAGGCGATTTTGCACCACCCTGCGCAGTCCTGGATCGTCCTCAAGTATCTGCGGAGTGCCATAACTGCGGCTCTTTGCTCCGCATAGAGGGCACCTCATGCCGCACTCTCCGGATTAATCTCTCGTCCGAAGCGATCCAGACCGACAACGTCGTCGCATGGCACGACACCTACAGACGAAAGCACGATGACCCATTGCCCGTCGATGCGGTGTATGGGGTCGCTCAAGGCGAACGTCCTGATGCGCGGTGTATCAAAGTCGGCTGGACGATAACTCACGCGCTGCCCTTTGTGCAGATTGGGCATTCCATCGTCCAAATCCCCATTGAATCCACACGTGAGCAATGCTCTAGCGATAAGCGTGGCCATGCCAAACACGGTAAAGAAAGTGAACTTGCGCCCACTGTCCATGATCCACTTGCCAGCCACACGCAGGCGATACAGCCCAGCATCGGCCTCAAGAGCATCCGGACAGTCCCGGGAGTCGAACACTTCCACCGTCCAGTCTGCCGGACCTTTGCCGCCCAGCTTGAGCAAAACGGCACCAAAACGTGAACGCTGTTCTGCCATATGCTAGCCGCAAACCTTTTCTTTTGCGTTGATTTCACTCTTATTTTCCTTGTGCTCTTTCTCCGGTTCCACCTCGACGCGCATGCGGCAAAGGTAGGCCATGAGGTCGGCATGGGCGATGCGCACCACGGCGCCCGGCTTGTCCTGATACACGGCAATGCGCCGCTGCTTGATGAGTCTGCGCACGCTCTTAACGTCCATGCGCAGGATCTCGGCTACCTCTTCCACGAAGTAGAACTCGTGCGCCTCTTGCGTTGCCCATGTGTCCATGCTCAATCCCCATAGTCCAGTTGCATGATGAGGCTATCCACAGCGGCAACATCCAGGCCAAGATATTTCTCTGTAGTGTCTATTGACCTGTGACCCATTGCCAGCATGACTTCACGCAAAGGGTTTTCCCTTCCCGGACGCCAGTGCTTACAAGCAATCGCGTACACACTTTTTGCAAATGTTTTGCGCAAACTGTGTGTGCCGATACTTGGGGGCCACCGAAAGCGCTTTGCCAAATCGCGCATGATGCGCGCGGCATGCTGACGGGTGATGTGTCCGCCTTTGATGCTCTGAAAAATGTACGTGTCCGGGAGGTTCCCGCGCCAACGAAACAAGATCGGAAGCCACGCGGCCAAGGCCTTGCGCGCCTTGGTGGTGAGGGGAATCTCACGCGAGCGCTTCTTGCCCTTCATGGACGCACGCTCAACCCGGACTCTTGGCAGCACGCGGTCATACTGCACCACGCTCCACACGCGCAGGCTCAGCAGCTCGCTGATGCGAAACCCGGAGTATATGCCCATGAGGAACAGACAGCGGTCACGCTGGCGCGTGCGGCTGCCCTGCAGCGCGGTGAGCGCCTGTTCAATCTCGACCTTTTCAAGCGGCCGACAACCTCGCATCAAAACCTCCTTTCAAACCAGCCGCGTGTAAACCCGCATAAGCGGACATTTACGGACACCTATTCCAGGCATGCGACGTTATGTCCTTTGGGAACATCTTTTTTCAAGCCTTCCTGCCGCGCTGGTATGAATCGGCCAGCGGCTGGCAGCATGGCCCCCTGGGATCGTCTGCCCAGGGCGGACGAATTCCCGTGCGTAGCGCGTGGATCAGATCACTGCATCGCTGCTGATTGCGCGCCGCCTGTTCCGGTGTTGGCGGTGTCCATGACAGCTTCTCGCGCTCCTCGGCCTTGCGCCGTTCCTCGCATTCGAGATTCCAGGCCGCATAGCCCTTGTGCATGACGTTGCTGAGAGATTTCGGCCACTCCTCGCAGCTGGTGCGAATGAAAGAGCCGATGAAATCCAGCGCCTGGCCGTCCATGTGCTTCACATCGCGGAAGGCCTGGGCCACATTCTCTTCCGTGGGCCAATTGGGACGCGTGTAATACAGCGCTAGCTCGGCCACCCAGCGCGTGAACGTCGGCAACATCATGTCGCAGCGCCTCCCTTCGATTCGGCAAGCAGCTTTTCCGCCACGGAAATAGGCTTGCCGCTCGGCTTTGTTTCGCGGAATTGGTTGCGCTCCCACTGGCGCACGGCGGCGCGCCAGTCGCGCATGGGGTTCTTGCCCACGCGCCAGCCATTGGCGGTGTAGTGGTCGAGGAAGGCCTGCGGATCGATGCCGTTGGCCCGCTCCAGGCAGTAGGCGGCCACGTCCTGCACGGAAGGCCGCACAAACCGGCCCGTCCTCTCGGACTCAGCCCCCTTGGGGGCAGTATCCTCGCTAGAGGATACTGGGGGTGTCTTTATGCCTTTAAGAGTCGAAGACGAAGAAGGGGAAAGGAGAGGGGTATTACCCGATTCTTGTTTTCGTATTCCGACCGGTATACGGTCCGTATTCTTTCCGCATTCTCCGAGTACTGTTTCTCCGTTTTTCGGGCCTGCCTCCGGCATTTTCTCCGCAACAGGTGGATTAGAATCCTGCCGCGCGCCGTCGTTTTTCGCGCCATTGCGGTACCGTTCCCAACGCACGTTTTGCGCATGGCGCGACCGCGCGGCGCGGTCTGGCGCGGCGACAACCCAGGCCTGATGCTCTTCCCAGTCGTGCAAGGCGTACACGCCTGGGTACGGCGTTTCATCAAGGAACCCGGCAAGCTGCAAGTCCTCGCGGAATTTCAGCGGGTCGCCCGTCCAACCGGCCATTATGGCTATGTCCAGGTCATCCATGCCGCGCAGCACGCCATCAGGCCGCTCTATGGCCGTGCGCAGCCACAGATCGAGCAGGTAGTCTGTGGAGCCCGGGCCAAGAAGCGAGCGCAGCTTGACGCGCTTGCGGTGGCCGATGAAGGAAATGGCAAGGCGGATGTCCTGAATCACGGACGCACCACCTTCGTGAACTCAACCACCCACACCCATGGATTTGAGCCCCAGGTTGCCCACCTGCTGCCCTTGCGGTTATAGGTGGCATCCCAAAGTGAACGGAAGGAATTCCGAGCGCGAGAAAACTCGTGGCCGCCAGAGTATGGCGTGTAGTCGCGATAGCCTATCATTGCTTGTTCGCAGCCTTCTGCCCTGGAGTTCGCCTCGCTGATCTCCTGCAGACGCTCCACGCGGACGCTCACAATCTCCAGCACCAAGCGGCAGGCCCAACGGGGCATGTGGATGGAGGGACTCCAGCACGACCGATCACTTATGAACCCATCATCATCGAGCCATTCAATGTCTCCGTCTGCGCGCCAGATAATCTGGTCCGCGCAGCTGACCATAGGATCGGGCACAAGATGAGGACGAACCAGAGGTCCTGTGCCATTGATGTCACGCACAGCCGCCCACGTCTCCCGCACCCACAGGCGGTCGCCGGGCGCGCCGAAGGGGCAGTGTATGCGTTGATCCCCACGCGGAAATATGCAGTTCGTGTCGATGCTGGCGTCGCCGTAGATACCGTGCACAACCTTTGGTTGCGGCTTTACTGGCCTTCTGGTCTGCGTCTTTGTCCCGGCCAGGATTGCCCGCACCATGGGGGCGCTGAAAAGGATTGGGCGCGACTTGACATATTCCGAAGTATCAGGCAGGGTATTTTTCATCACCGCATTGTCTTCCTTTGGAACGCCCGGAGTCACCGCCCGGGCGTTTCGCTTTTTGCGCTAGTGCAGCGCCAGCATGGGCGAAAGCGTCGAAAGCGCGTCATCCGCGTGGCTCTTGAGCGCGAACAGCTCGCCCGCCAGCGTTTCCGCCTCGTGCGGCTCCACCACGTGATCCTCGATGACAAAGCCCGTCACCTCGCACACCCTGCCGCTTTGCATGCTCAGGCGCATGGCCGAACGCGCCACGGCCTCGGCCATGTCCTTCGGCTTGTGCAGGGGCGGCAGAATGACTTCCATCTGCGCGCGCAGCCAGTCGAGCGGTATGCTGTTGCCAAGCGCCCGGCACAGGGCCGGCAGGCGAAAGATGGACGGGTAGTACTCGTCGTACTCGGTGAAGTAGCGCTTCACCTGGGCAAAGCTGATTCCCGACCGCGTGGCGATCTCCACTTCGGTGAGTCCGCTCATGTCCTTTGCCATAATGAGCGCCTGTTTTGGCGTCATGGTCAGCAGGCAGCGTCGCATGGTGTTCTTCCTCCGTATTTTTTCCACATTGCGCTATTCTAGGCCGGGTCTATGGTGCTTCCATGGACGCACACAACACCACCTGCACCATCCGTTTCCACCGGGCCACCCGCAGCCGCACGCTGGCCACCATCACCACCGCCGAGCCCGGCCTTGTCCGCTGGCGCCGGATCATTCTTCCCGTTCCGCCCTGCCGCGTGCACCAAATCATCCATGCCCTTGCACACGCGCTGCGTTGCTTGCCCAAGCCTGACGAAAGACACCTGCAAGGCCTTTCCGCTGGCGATGAGCTGTCCGGTGGCATGCGCCGTGGGGACAGCTGAAATGACGCGCGCCACGCCCGGGCTGCGCCAGGTGGAAAGCGCTGCGGCAATGCCCATGAAGCGTTCCCATTCGTGTTCCGTTGGCATGCTCACCCCGATGTTAGGCGTTCTGTTTTCCAGCAAAGCAGGCCAGGCCCGGCAGCAATGCGCTTTCATCAAATCGAGTGATTTTCGCGGTCTTCCGTTCCTGTTGCTCAATGACGCGTTTGACGTGGTACAACGCGGCGGAAGCCTCTTCGAGGGTTGCTCCAGTCAAAGCGTCACCCACCTTAAAAGCAAACTCCAACGTCGTGGGCGCGTACAAAATTTCCGGAGAATCAAGGTAATCAAGAATCCCCGGCATGTCGTTCTCCTTGGCCTGGCGGCCGTATTTGTTGCGCGGCCTAGGCCGCGTGGTTCGCACTCGATTCTTGCTGTGGCAGCGGCCACAGGTCCGGGCGCAGCTGGTGGCGGGGTATGCCGAGGGTGGTCTCGTACATGACGGCATCTTCGGGCTTGATCTTCTTCCCGTGGCAATGGCGAAAGATCGAAGTCTTGTCGTTTCCGGTAATCAAGGCCAAGGCCTCAAACGTCAGCTTGTTTTCCAGGCGGTACGAATTGAGTGCGTTCATGAAGGCATCATTCCCATACAGGAACAAAAAAGGCAAGCGAAAAATTCCAATACAGGAACAGTTAAGGTGCCTATATGCCAAATGTGAACCAGAAAATTAAAATGGAGGCCATTCGGGCCGAAATAATCCGTCGAAATAAGGCAGGAGAATCTTTTGCGGCCATTAGTCTGGCCATGGGCGCGAAGAAGGGGGGAACTCTCGCCTACAAGATTTTCAATGGTGAAACGAAAGGCGAAAGATTGAGCGCGGATAAAGTTCAGCGCTACATGGCTGGGCTTGGGCTGAAAGATGAAGAGCAAAAGCACAAAGAACCCGACGTTGATGACTTTGTGCTTGTACGTAAGGTGAGTGCACGGCTAGGTGCAGGGTCAAGTCTCCTCACCGATGACAGCCCGGACGGCTATTATTCGTTCCGCAAAAGCTGGCTGGAAAGCCTGGGCATGCTGGCAAAGCCCGTGCTCATGCAAGTCATGGGCGAAAGCATGATTCCGACCCTGCTTGATTCTGACATGGTATTGATTGATGAGGCGGATAAGGATATCCGTTCTGGTAAGCTCTATGCCGTTGGTATAGGCGAAGAGCTCCTCATCAAGCGCGTTTTCATGAAGCCGGATGGTGCGATTGTGCTCAAGTCCGACAATCCAGAATATCCAACGTGGGAAGTCCAGCCGGATGAGCAGCCGCGCATTATTGGCCGTGCGCGTTGGGTTGGAAGAATGCTTTGAGGTTATGATGGCTTTGATCCGCTGCAATGAATGTGGGATGATGATATCCGATACTTCAAAATCATGTCCGCATTGTGGGTCACGAGAACATAGAGTTATTACCGCATGGCATTATTTCATGATAGTTTCATTGGCAATAATTCTTGCTGGTTGGTTTTTTGTACAGAAGATTCAAGAACAACATAAGCCGGAAACATATTTCACTGAGCAAGATGAATTTGAGCTTATTTATCCAGTACGACTGGCTGGATATCGCGTTGATGAGTTTGTGCGTTTGCTTTCTCGCAGCGCAGATAATTCTACTTATGTTGTTGAGGTGCGCGAGATAAAAGGAAGCACGACAACGTCTGGATTCAAGGTTGACATTGTCCATCATACAGTTGAACGGCGCTGGTAAGCGCGTGGGTGAGGTGGCTTAGCATGCCTAAAAAAATAGCTTTTCTTATCCTTGTTGCGCTGTCCGTTTCCGCCTGCGGGCCAAAGTCGCTCCCGCCGATTGTGGAACAGGGCGTGGTGAACGATGAGCGCCGCATTCAACAGGAAATGATCCTGAAAGACTACCTGGCGCGTGTATCCAGGGTTGACCGTGTGTCTTTCCAGTTGATGACCCATAACTTGGTGCAGTGCGATGAATATGACTTTCTGGCGGGAGTGGTCATCATGGACGCCGGAGAGGTCTATAAGCCGTATCGCGAAGCCGCGAAAGTCATTCTCAGCATGGATGAAAAGCCCAAAGTGCTGAGCCTGGTTCCTGGCGCACCGGCACAAAAGGCCGGCCTGCAAGAGGGCGATGTCATTCTTTCTGTGGACGGGAACTCGGTATCGAGCGCCAGCTCCGCGGGAAAGCGCCTGCGCAAGGAGCGCATGGCCACGATAACCGTGCAGCGTGGCGAGGAACAGCTTACTTTCAGCTTTGCCCAAGACCGCGCCTGCGCATATCCAGTGGAATTGAAGGAAGAGAAGATCCTGAATGCCTTTGCCTTTGGTGATCGCATCTGGGTCACTTCGGGCATGGTCAGATTTTGCCGGTCGGATGATGAGCTAGCACTCATCCTGGGTCATGAACTTGCGCACAACACCATGAAGCACTTGGACGCGAAGCGCGATAATATGCGCTTGGGATCCTTGCTCATCGATATGCCAATTGCCGCAATCACTGGAATAAACCCTGGCATTGGCGGGGCCATTGGCGCAAACGCCTACAGTCAGGATTTCGAGACAGAAGCAGATTATGTCGGGCTGTATAATACCGCGCGCTCGGGGTTCGACATCAGCGGAGTCTCCGAACTTTGGCGCCGCATGGCGGTTGAAAATCCGGACGCCGTGTATGTGGCCACCTCGCACCCTACCACGGCCCAGCGCTTCACCATGCTTGAAGCCGCAGTCAAGGAAATCAAAGCCAAGCAGGCGGCCGGGCAGCAGCTAGAGCCAAACATGCAGCAAGCAAAATAGCTTTTCCGCTAGCAGCAACTTCGAGGCCCCGCTTTGCGGGGCTTTTTTGTGCCCTTAAAAGCGGGCATCCACTCCGTATCTCTATACGGTGTTCTACCGCATACGTAGCGCAAACCAGCGACATAGCTCATGCTCCAATTTCGGGAGGATATTTTTTTGCCTCTTTTGTTCCTGTTTGGGAATATTTCTGTTGACACATTCGTTCCAGTATGGGAACAAGAAGTCACGCCAAGCGCAAACCCGGTTCCGGCAAGCCGCAAGCGCCTTGGGGACAACGTCCGCGATGGACGCCCAAGGGCAGCGGGAAAGCAAGCGACGGCAAGGCAAGCGCAGGCAGTAGGTAAGCGATCCTTTACAACTGAATAGTGCAGCATTTGAGCCAGCAGGCCGCGGCTGATGGATGTAACGCCCACAGTGGGATTCCTCGGCGGCTTGTTGGCAGGGCGCGGCCCCCATGGGGCGGGACGCATCCGCGCACCGAGGCCATGCGTTATGCCCCAAGCGGGCGAGATTAGAGGCTTCATCCCGCGCCCTCCTCAAATGCTGCAACGGGAGTCCAAACGGATGCCGACGGCATGAAGAGCCAACGTGTGAGGAGGCACCAGGATGAAGAAGTGACGGAGCTGGCGAGCATTGTACGCACTCACCAAACATTGGCCCAACACCCGCAATGCGCGGGGCTGGAAACTCCAGAAAGGGCCGTCCTGGGCACGACGCAAAAAGGCCCACTGCTCTTTCACTTTTCCATATTGCAGCAATCGACCCAGGCGGAAGGCATCCTCCCGTTTTCCGCCTGGATAGTTGGCCGGGGCATGGTGCCTTAGCCAGGGGCGCGGGATTGCCGCGCGTTGCCCGCGCCCCTTTCGATTGCTGCGATTGCGCACGGCGGCAGGCAAAACGCCATGCAAAGCGCAAAGCAAATTGCCCCATGCGGGGCGCAATTTCCGGGTGTGGCGCAGCATGGCAGCGCGGCCGCTTTGGGAGCGGCAGGCCGCAGGTTCAAATCCTGCCACCCGGACCAAATTTCACCACCCGCCGGGCCTCGCCATCCGCGGTGGGGCGGCGGCCACCGCAAGCGCACCTCGGAAGACGCCCGGAAACGTCCAAGGCATGGAAAGGTGCGCAACCGCCGCAGGCGCGGGAATTCCAGTCCCCTCTTGGGCTTCCCGCGCCAAACACAAAGGAGGCAAGACCATGGAAGCGATTCTCTCGTACCCGCGCCGTAGCCGCGCAACCCTGCGCAAGCGCCTTGCCGCCATTGTGTGGCCCGCCATTCTGGTGCCGCTTTTCTTTTACGCCTTGTGGTTCGTCGTCAACTTCACCAACGCCATCGATACCATGGCCTTGATCGGCCTGTAGGGAGCGCCATGCAAGTGCAAACCAACCCAGCGCCCGGCAGCGCGGCGGAAGCCTTTTTGAAAAGCTACGGCTTCGCGTGCCCGGTGCTCAACGCCACCATCACCAAATCCGGGTGCGACGCCTACCGCGCGCGCCCGGCGGAAGAACGCAAGCTCGGCTGCGACGACCGCTGCACCGCCCGCCACAACGCGCCGGCCACCTGGCCGCGCAAGGCCCCGGAATCGGCCGCGTGGAAGCTTGTGCGCGCGCAAACCGGCTGCACCAGCTATATTGACTTGAGCAACCGCATCAAGGAACGCTTTGGCCGCTGCAACAACAACTCCATCGGCCGCATTTTTGCCGATCTGGACCGTGGCGAGCTCCCCCGGGGGTCCACCTGGACCATGCTGCTGCGCTATACCGGCATGACGGCAGCCCAGTTGCTGCACCCCGATTCTTCCGCGCCCGCCGCTGCGCAGGTTGTCGATGAGCAAGGCCAGCCCAAGGCCGTGCCCGCGGGCGACATCGCGCACGACATCGCGCACCCCTCACACATCGAGCCCATGCCCGGACAGGCCCCGCCGGTTGTCATCCCGGAAGCGCCCGCTGATCTGGAGGGCGAAAAGTCCAGCGAGGGTGTGGATTCGCCGGACGATCTGTCGTGGAGTGAGGAGAAAATGCGCAATCTCACGGTGTGCTCACCGGCTGATGCGGCGCTCTTGTCCAAACAGTTGGATGCGGCGTGCACGTCCGAGGCGCTCCCCACCCGCGAGGAGGTAGAGGAGCTGGGCCGCAAAGTCGGGGCCACCTTGGCCATGCGCTGCGCGGACATCGCGCGCGAGTGCGGGCCGATGGACTTTGACGCCATAGCCCGCGAGCGTTCCGGCATCCCCTCGGACTTTGCGCTGTACGACTGCGCGCCCGCGCAGGGCCGACCGATTGCGCCGCCGAGCATCGCCTTCGAGCGCGGCGACCGCATTACGATCTCCGGCGCGGCCGTGCAGGCTTTTGGTCTGGCCAACGTCGGCACGGTCGGCCTGCGCTTTAGCGCCGCGCGGGGCATGCTGGCCATCCAGCCCGGCTACAGCGGCCCGGGCGCGCGCAAGCTCACCTCGCGGCGCACCGGCGGCCTGCAGCGCTGCATTTCCGCCGGGCAGATACTCCGCACCTGGGGCCTCAAGACCCGGCGCGGCGCGCATTACCCGCTCACCATCGGCCCGGGCGGTCTGCTCGTGGCCACCATCGCCGCGCCCGCGCGGGCTGGAAAGGAGGCGTAGGGGCATGGTGTATATCTCTGAACCGTTCATCCTGGACACCGACGACTCTGCCGCCAAGTACATGACCGGAATCAAGGGCTGGGTCAGCCGTCACGGAAATTTCTTCGGCGATGGACCTCGTGGCGAGGAAATTGCCCGTTACCACGGATGCACTCACCGTCGTTGCCAAAAATGCGGCGAGCCAGCCCCTAAGGGCTACACGGCATGCGACTCTTGCCGCGACAAGGCGGAGGTTGAACGCCACGCGAAGATGGAGCGCAGGCCGTGGGACGGTGAGGCACTGATCTACTCCCAAGCCGCCGACGAGTGGTTTCATGATCTTGAAGAGGTGCTTGACCACTGTGCGTGTCACGAAGTCACGCCGGAGTCCATGCTTCTTGTCATCACGGAGCCTGTTTATGCCGACACCATCGACCCCCTGGAACACTATGTGGACGACCTCCCAGAGGAATCCGATTACGGCGACCTGCCTGGAGACATTCAGGAGGCTTTCGAGACCCTGAATAAGGCCATTGTGAGCTGCAAAGTTCCTCTTTCATGGCGTCCAAGCAGCTACGCCTTGGACTGCAGCGTATTCAATCAGCAGCCCGTGCAGACGGACGTGGAGGCATAGAGCCATGGGCACTGAAAGGGGGCTGACGGTTGGCGAATTTCGCCAAGAGCTTTGTTCTTGTCCCGATCACTACGAAGTCCGGCTTGGCATCGGATGTGGTGAAGAGGGAGACGATGTGCCTTTGAGTCGCGAGAACATTCAGTGCAGCGGCATTATGAGCACCATCACCATCATGCCGATTGCCAGCGATTTCAGCGACGAAACTGGCGAACCGCGCCGCCTTTCGTCTGCGCGTCGTCATCCTCCGCGGAGCAAAGCCGCACCGGATGAAACGCCTCCCGCTGTGGTGCCTCATCTGGAAGCCATGCAGGAAGTAAAGCACGTGGTCTTTTGCACGGATTGCCGCAGGGTTTTCATTCCTGGGAAAGAAATTGGAGCAAACAACGTGCTGCCTTGCGGGCATACACCGAGCGTATGGATGGTCGCCTCATGCATCGTCGACAATGAGCGCGATTCGCAATTCATCGACTGGATGGATCGCAACGGCCACCTGGAAGACGCGATTGAAGATTTCTCGGAAGAAGGCGGGATATTCGATCCCCAAAAGGTCGGACGCAACCGCCTTGTGTTCCCCAAGGAGGACTAGCCATGCCCACCGACCGCACCGCCGACACTCCGACCGCCTGCGCCTCGCATGAGGTCGCCGCCGTGCTCATCGTCCGCGCAAAAGTCTGCGAGGGCACCACGGCCCAGCATCTGGCCGAGTTTTTGGCCGCCATCATCGAGGGCACAAACGACGACTTGCACGAGGACATCCGCGATGAGCTGTGCAGCGCGGACTTTCGCGCCATGGCCCGTCCGGTTGGCGCCAGCCTGGCGCAGTCCGCCGCGCGCCTGGTGACCGAGGACTGCGCCGCCGCAATCCACCAGACCGAGGCGGCCGAGTGCATGCAGGACGCGGCAGAAAGCCCGCACACGGAGGCCTAGTGATGATCTGGTGGGACAAGAGCTGGAATCCGATCCTCGGCTGCACCAAGTGCTCCCCGGCGTGTGACAACTGCTACGCCGAGCGCACGCACACCCAGCGCCACAGGGCCAAGCTGGCTGGCGTGGATATGCCCTTGTGCTACGCCAAGCCTTTTGGCGAGGTGAGCTGGTTCGCCGACAGGCTGGAGCAGCCCCTGCACTGGCGCAAGCCGCAGCGCATTTTCGTCGGCAACATGACCGATATTTTCCACCCGGATGTCAAGCAAAACTGGCTCAACCTGATTTTTCATGTCATGGCCCATAGCCCGCAGCACACCTTCATGCTGTGCACAAAGCGGCCGGATCGGATGGAGCAGTACATCAACGGCGTCATCAACTCCGGTATGACTTGGCGCGAGGGATTGACGGGAAGGCCCCTCCCCAACGTTTGGATCGGCACCACCATCTGGGACCAGCCGAGCGCCGACGAGCGCATCCCCATCTTGCTGCGCACTCCGGCCGCCAAACACTACGTGAGCTATGAGCCCGCGCTTGGGCCGGTGGACGGGAGGAAGTATATGCGGCCTCGGCAGCAGTTTTTCAACGCCATAGCCGATGTCTGCGCCAATATCCTCGGTGAGCCTGTGCCCAGCGTTGACGCTGGCGAGCCTGGCCTCGATTGGGTGATCTGCGGCGGAGAGAACGGCCCCGGAGCGCGGCCCATGCACCCAGACTGGCCGCGCAGCCTGCGGGACCAGTGCCAGGCGGCGGGCGTTCCGTTCTTCTTCAAGCAGTGGGGGGAATGGGCCGAAAACGGCAGGCCCTCCGACACATGGGATGACGAACTCATGATGTATCGCGTCGGCTCTCGCCGCGCTGGCCGCGTTCTGGACGGCCGGACCTGGGAGGAGGTTCCCACATGCTGACTTCTGACCAAATCGCGCTTTGCCTTGCCTATCAACAGTGCATTGATGAGGAGTCCGACCCGATGGGCGACATGATCGTGCTCGCCCGCAAGGATGCAACGTGCTGCATGTGCGGTCAGCTTGCCCTTGCCGGGACACATCATCGCGTTGAAACGGCCCGCGTTGATGGAGTGCCTCGGAGCTGTCGATACTGTGAGCTGTGCTGTGCCGCCATGGCCGAAAGCTGGGAAGACGATGGAGCGGAAGTTGAACGGCGGGTGGCATTGTTTCGTGAGGTGCCCGCATGACCGCCGCCCTCGACATCATCATGCAGGAGCTGGCCGCCGCGCGCGAAAAGTACCCGACCTTTGCGGACAGCGCCAACCAAACCGTGACCGTTATGACCAGCGAGCTTGGCGAGTACGCCACGGCCGTTCTGCGCCACGACGTGGTGGGCCCGCATGGATCCATTCGCGAGGCCGCACAGCTCGGAGCCGTGGCCATCCGCGCCATCGAATTCTGGCTGGCGACCCTGCCCGAGGTCTGCCCGCACTGCTGCAATGACCGCACTGTTGACGGCGGCCATCCCTGCCCGACCTGCGGGGGGCCGGAGCTGCATCCCAACGATCCCGGTACCTGGCGTTGTGGCATCTGCGGCGCGGTGCGCCCCGGCTCGGTCCAGCCGGTAAACGACTTGGAGTGCGGAGACTCGTGCTCGGAGCACTACGAGGAGGCAACGAAATGAGCCAGACACGCATACTTTGCGCGAGGTGCGGATTCTCGCAGGTGTACTGCAAATGCCACCTCGGTGTAGCCATTCCGCAAAATATGGCCGCCGCCACGCCGAAGCCCGCGCCTTGTCCATCTTGCGGACTCGTCGGGAATCCAGGTTGCAATACGGTTGGATGCCCAGACGAGTCCAACCCCGCGCCGCTTTGCCCCGTCGATGGCGAGGCTCTACGGCCGACCTGCGTCCACGCGCCATGTGAGCACAATGACGGGAGTCGTTGCCAGCTCACCAAGACCGCGCCGCTGGCGGGGGAGGTGGATAAAGTTTATACCGATGTGGCCTATGTGCTGGCTGAGATAGAGGAAAATCACACGAACTCCGAAACGGTGGAACTGACAACTGGAGAGGTTGCTGTTCTTTTGTCGGCTCCGGCAACCGTTCGTATTCTCCACGCGCAACTGGCCGCGAAGGCGCGGGAGTGCGGCACGTTGAAGCAAGCCTGCGCTGAACTGCGCAAGCAGGCGGACACATTGCTGGATGCGCGCAACACCGAGACGGCCCGCGCCGAATCCGCCGAGGCCAAACTCTCCGCCGAGCGCGGGAAGAGGGAGGCGGCGGAAGCGTGTCTTGGACTGTGCCGCCAGTGCCAATACCCCGGCGCATGCGCAACATGCCCTAATGATATCGCCCTCGTCGCCAAGGAGGGGAACCATGACTGACAGTCTTATGGAACTTTATCCGAGGCGCAGAATTTGCAAAAAATGCGCGCGTTATATGCATATCGCAGCGAAAGGTTTATGTAGTAGATGCTATGCTTGGTCACGTGGATACTTAGGAAAACGTAAATACGCTGCAATTTCTGGCCGTGCTGGTGGATTAAAAGGAGGTCCGGCACGTGCCGCAGCGCTCACCCCGAAGAGGCGTAGCGAAATAGCACAACACGCAGCACGTGTAAGATGGTCCCTCTCCGCCACGGAGGGGAAATGAGCCACCTCGACGCCGCTGCACAGGGCATTGGCTACGCGATGATGGTCATCGGGGGCATATGGTGCGCCGCCAAGCTGCTTTCCGCCACTGCGTGGGCGCTCTTCGAGAGCATCAAACGCAATGGGCGCCTAATGGACTACATGCTGTGGCGCGAGAAGAGGAGGAACGGGAAATGAGCGCCAACTACACCGAGGACGTGGCGACGGATGCCGATCTCCAGGCCCGGGCGCTGCCGCTGCTGGGGGTGGGGAAATGAGCGCCGCCATCAGGAAAGTCGTCCATTACGACGCCCAGGGCAAGGGGCTTTATATCCCAGGGCATGCGGAATGTGGGGCTTACAAACGCATGTACTACGTTAACCAAAACATACCGATGTCGAACGACCCGGTACAGGTGACGTGCAAATGCTGCAAACGCACTGCCGCATTCCGCGATGCTGTTCTCCAGGCCCGGGCGCTGCCGCTGCTGGGGGTGGGCCGTGGATAGCCTGCACGCCATGCCCTCTGGCCCCGCCCACAAGAAGTGCTTTGCGCATGACCGCAGCCAGGACCATGGCAAGGAAGAGTGGTTGACGCCTCCGGATCTCGTAAACCTTTTGGGGCCGTTTGACCTCGATCCGTGCTCCCCGGTTCGCCGTCCCTGGAATACCGCTGCAAAGCACTACACCGTGCTGGATGATGGCTTATTGCAGCCTTGGCACGGGAGAGTCTGGCTTAATCCTCCCTATGGAGCGGAAACGGGCAAATGGCTGTCAAAGCTGGTCCGGCACGGTGATGGTGTGGCCCTCGTCTTCGCCAGGACAGAAACGGCGATGTTCCACAAGCACATTTGGCCCATGGCCGATGCGCTGCTGTTCCTGCGCGGGAGGCTGACATTTTTCAATGTGGATGGAACACCGGGGAAATGTTCGGCCGGAGCTCCTTCTGTGCTCATAGCCTACGGCGAAGGGAATACGGCGCGGCTGCGCGAAGTCGCCCATTTTGGCGCGTTCGTAATGCCGATGTCCCTCAAGAGCCGCGCCCCATCGGAATTGCCGCTGCTGGGGGTGGGCCGTGGGTAAGTTCTGCACAGGGGCATCCGACTTTGATCTTGCCAACTGCATCACAGCAAAGGCCGGACTTACACCCATTGATCTCGGCCCCGCGATGGACACGTGCGTACATTGCGCTGACGGCGTGAACGATGAATGCGAGGGATGCGGCAAGCTCATTCGGAAAGGCGAGCCGATCTTCTGGCAAGACGGACCGCCAGAGTATCCGCATGACGGAAGCGTCTATGGATCTTTGCCCTGCGCATCCTCGGGGTGGGCGCCATATCCTGGAACCTGGCAATGGTTCTTGGAGTGCCTGGGCTGGGAACTCGACGTTGAAGATGACCGGTTTGAAGGTAGGAAAGGACGATACCAGCGCTGGTGGTGGGTGTTGCGTGAACCGCTCGACGATGAAGGCGAAAGTCCACACTGGCCGCGCCGAAGCATCATCGCCGTGGGTTCGGTGGGCGCGAATAATGGTCCTGGTCCAAGCTTCCGCAAGGCGCTTGCTCTAGCCCGCAAGCTGGCCAAGGAATTTCGCCGTCAGCGCCGCGCCCCCTCGGAGCTGCCGCTGCTGGCCGGAGGTGAGCTGTGAGCAAGATCGCCGCGGGCGACCGCATATTTTCCCGCCGCCACAAGAGCGGAGAGATCCACGTCGATGTGGCCGGCAGCAAAACGCTCATCGGCCGCGTCATCCGCAAGGACGGCAAGCCTGGCGCGCGCGAAGTCGTGGTCGACAGGCAAGACGTCAGCCACACCTGGCCGTTTCTGCCCGGCGTGAACAAGGCATGGTGCTCGCGGTGAATATCATCATCGGCGAAACATCCATCACCGTGGAAGGACCATTCCTGCGCTTTAACGAGGCCGCGGCCTATTGCGGGTACAAGCCGGACCGGTTCCGCAAGGTTTTGCGCGAGAGTGGCCTTAGGCTGCCCGCAAGCGGTCCCAAGCAGAACAAGTACGCCAAAAGCATTCTGGATGCCTTCATGGCCTGCCCAGACGTGTTTTCGGCGCTACCGAGCCGGACACCTAGACGCAGGACGCCCACTCCGGTATTTATCCGCAAATGAAACCCAAGAAGCGTGCCGATGGCACTTGGCAAATAAACTACCGCGATGGAGGAAAGATCCGCTCGCGCTATTTCCCGGCCGGAATGGCTGGAAAACGGCAGGCGGTCGAGTTCGCAACTGAGATAGCGCATTTGAAGGCCAAAAAGGAGCCGCTGCCGCGCGCCCCGCGCGAAGGGGTCTACCTTGATACGCTGACGCAAATGTGGCTGGACGAAAAGACCGTGCAGGGCAGGGCGGAGCGCTGGCTTACGGAATGGTCCAGGGCCTTCAACAAAAATTTCCTTGAGCCCCTTTGCGCCAAACCCGCCGAGAAAATCACCCAGGCGGACGTCATGGCCGTCATCGCCGCGCACTATTCCGACTGCAAGCAGGCCACGCGAAACCGCTACATCGGCTATCTCAAGGCGACCTTCGCCCACGGCGTCAAGCACAGTTTGCTGGGAAAAAATCCGCTTGCGGAGTGGAAGCACGGGAAAGAGCCCCGGCGCAAGTCGAATCTTACCCTGCAGCATCTGCGGAAGCTTGTCGCCAAAGCTGCGGAAGACAAACGCCTGGCGCATATTCCATGGGTCATCGAAGTTGCGTGGCACATTCCGGCCCGCCCGGGAAAGGACCTTTTCTCGCTGCGTTTTTCCGATGTGGATTTTGACCGTGGCGGGGTGCAGGTGCACCACAGCAAGGTTGGCAAGGATGCCTTCGTCAACTGCGACGAGGCGTTCATGCGCGAGCTGTATGCCCGCAAAAAAGAGCATGCGTCCGGGTTCCTTATCGAGTGGCGCCGCCCCGGAGAAGACGAGAACGGCAACCCCCATAAGGCCGGGCCGGTCAAACGTGTTGAAGGCGCGCTGCAAACGGCGGCACGCCGGGCGGAACTAGGCTACCAACCATGCATGTACGACATTCGGCACCTGTGGATCACCACCATGCTCGACAAGGGCATCGAGCCATCCGTCATCGCCTACCTGGCGGGAACCAGCGTGGAAATGATTTTGGAGAACTACTATGAGCCGCATGCGACCGAGAGAAACCGCGCGGCGCAACTGCTGCCAGCCATTTCCGAACCGCCGGCAGAAGATTCCCGCAAGGTTGTGGGCATAGCCGAGGCGCGCCGTTCCAAGAAGCCCTAGCACTTCAAATGTAGGTGGAAAGTGTGTGTAGAATTGAAAAGCGGGTTACGGTGTCTCACCGTAACCCGCTGATCTTTCTGGTCGGGATGAGAGGAGTTGAACCTCCGGCCCCCTGAACCCCATTCAGGTGCGCTACCAGGCTGCGCTACATCCCGACGTGCGAGGAGGGCTTGTACCTCCGCCCTGTCTTGCTTGTCAACAAAAACCTCAAGAAAAATCGCATTCACTTAAAATTGTTTGCGCGCCGGTCTCTTTCACGCCCGCAGGCAGGCCTCCAGCGCGGCAAAGGTGCGCGTAACGTCGAAGCGTTCCAGCAGCCGCGCGCGGCCCCTGGCCCCAAGGGTTTTGCGCAGAGGTTCGTCACGCATCAGCCGCAGCAGGTTGTCCGCCAAGGCCTCGGCGGAAGGGGCGCCCAGCAGACCGGTAACACCGTGCTCAACCACTTCGGGAATGCTGCTGACGTTGAACGCCGCCACAGGCAGGCCCATGCACATGGCCTCCGCGAGCACAAAGCCGAAGCCCTCCCACAGCGAGGGCAGGGCGAAAATGTCGATGCTTTGGTGGAAGGCCTTCATGTCCGTCACGAAGCCCACGAACTCCACCTGGTCCGCCAACCCCAGGCGGTCCGCCTTGGCCTTGAGCTCCGCCTCCAACTCGCCCACACCGGCGATGAGGACACGGAAGGGCGGAGCCTGCCGGGATTTGAGCAGCGCGGCGGCTTCCAGCAGCAGGGCTTGTCCCTTTTGCGGCGTGAGCCTGCCCGCGTTGCCGATGACGAGTTCGCCGGGTCTGCGCGCCACAAGGGGGCGGCTTTGCCGCGCGTCAAAGGCCGCTGCGTCGAAACCGTTGTAAATGAGGTGGATGCGACCGTCGTCGATGAGGCGCGGGTTCTCAGCCAGCACGCAGCGTTTGGTCTCCAGTGAGTTGACGATGAGCTTTGTGATGACGCGGCCGTAAAACAGCCGGTTGCTCAGGCGGTTGCGCACGGGCACGGCGATGCCCCGGCGGTAGATGATGTCCGGCACGCCCGCCAAGCGCGCGGCCACGCCTCCGGCCTTTACGTCGCGCGGCAGGCACAGCAGCACGGCGTCGACCGCCTTGCGCCGGAAGAAGCGCACCAACCCGGCCATGGCGAAGGGATTGAGGAAGGACATGCCGCCGAGCGCGGGCGTGTGGAGGGTGATGCCCGCCGTGTTTTCCAACTTGCGCAAGCGTTGGGCCAGGGCGCTGCCTTGGTTGGCCACAACGCTCACTTCATATCCGTGGGCGCGCGCCATGAGCGCGTTGGTCAGGTGCCACTGCTCGCCGCCGCCCCAGGGACGGTTGGTGTTGAAAAAACAAAGATGCTTGGGCTGCATTGCGGTCCTTGCCGGGGATGTTGTTCCGGTGGCGTTGCCTGGTCCCCCCCGGGGAGGGCTCTTTCTAACGTGTCGGTGCGGTGCGGGCAAGGGGGTGCATTGCCAGGCGCGCCGCAAAGGCGTAAATGGAATATGCGCGAAGAAAAGCGAGGAACGCCGTGGACCAGTACAAGACCCTTGCGGACGCCCTGGAATCGGAAGTGCTCACCGAGATGGCGGGAACGTTCTTCGGCGCGCGCAAAGACCTGGATGAACAGTCCGAGGATTTTCGGCTCACCGCTGCGGCGCTGCGGCAACAAACGGCAAAGGTCTTTGCCCGCGTGTTCTTCATGCGCTCGCTGTTGCTGGGCCCGGCGGGCGAGGCGGAGCTTTTCGCCGCGCTGGGGCTGCCGCCGCAGTTTCCCGAGGCGCAGGGGCAGTCCGGCTTGCGCGGGTGGAAGCCCGACCATCTACCATTCGCCTTGCTGGCCTCTTCCCGCTACGTCAAAACGGTGCTGCTTGCTTATGGCGAGCTTGTGCACGCCTGTGAAGTCTACATGCAGGGCGAGTACGAGGACGACCCGGAGCACAAGGGCCGCAAAAGGCTGAGCGTCAACTATGCCACGGTGGAGGCGTTGTGCCGCGCGCTCAACGCCCGCATCGAAAAGCTCAACGCCGACATGACCCCGTCCTCCGTGCTGCAGTATGCCCGCAACATCTCCACCCAGGAGCAGCCCGGCCAGGGCTCCATCACCAACGTTCTTGGCGCGGAAAGCCTGGACAAGGGGCTTATGTACAGTCCGGTGGACTTTGCGGCGTTGCAGCTGTGGCGCGCGCCCAAGCTGCCCGCGCTCAAGGACTGCGAAGACCGGCTGCGGACCTTCGCCAAGGCGTTTCACTCGGCCCATGCGGATAAGCTCCGCCGGGTGCTGGACGGGTTGTAGAGGCAAAGGCCCCGGGGCTTTGTCGAAACGCCGCCGCTTGCGCAAGCGGCGGCACCGGCGCTAGCCGGCAGCGATGATGCTGGCGCAGAGTTCTTTGATCACATCCTCGGCGCGGTGCACCGGCACCTGGCAGGTGCCGACCTTGTCGTGTCCGCCGCCGCCATACTCCAGCATCAGCTTGCCGACGTTGGTCTTGCAATTGCGGGTGATGATGCTGTGCCCAAGGGTGATGACGACGTTTTGCCTGCGCACGCCCCACATTATCTGCAAGCTGATGTTGCAGCGCAAAAACAGCGTGTAGATCAAAAACCGGTTGCCCGCGTAGATGATGTCCTCGTCGCGCAAGTCGGTGATGACGAGGTTTTGCTGCGCCTTGGAGGTGCGGCGCAGCATGTCCACAAACAGCCGCGACTGTTCCTTATACACCTGCACGCGCTCGTCCACGTCGTGCAGTTTCAGGATGTCCTCAGCCTTCATGGTGCGGCAGTAGTCGATCATGTCGAGCATGAGCTGGTAGTTGCTGACGCGGAATTCCTTGAAGCGGCCGAGACCCGTGCGCGGGTCCATGATGAATCCGAGCAGGATCCAGCCCTTGGGTTCTGCAATTTCCTGGGCGGTCAGGTTGGCGCTGTCCACCTTGTCCACGGCGTCGAGCATGGTGAGCAGATGCTTGGGCAGCTTGGCCTCGCCGCCGTAATATTCCCATATGACCCGCGCGCAGCTTTTGAGCGGCTTGCTCGCGCCCTTAACGGGCGAATCCTTGCCGACGCGCAGCGTTTCGCTGGTGTGATGATCGAACCACATGCCGCAACCTGGAACGTAGGGCACATTGGCCAGCACATCGTTCTCCGTCACGCCGATGAGCCCGTCCTGCAGGTCCTTTGGGTGTGCGAAGAGATAATCGTCGATGACCCCAAGCTCTTTGAGCAGCACCGAGCAGGCGAGACCGTCGAAATCGGAACGGGTGACGAGGCGCATGGGCGATCCTTTGGCTTGATGTGGACGAGGCCTGAAATGATGCTTTGGCTATTATGCCGAGCGTAAAGGCCCTGTCAACATTGGCGGAGGATCTGCGTTGGCTTTGATCTCCGCCTTCGGCGGCCGATGCCTGCGGAAGGGTTAATGCGGCTGCTCCGGGTGCGGGTGGGCGTGGGCGTGCCAGTGCAGTTCGGCCGCGGCCTCGCGCACAAGTTTGCCGCCCTCTATGGTATAGAAGTCGTTTGACACGAGGTTCAGGAAGTCCCAGTCATGCGAGACGGTGAGCACCGCCGCGTCCAGGTGTTCCAGAATGTGCACCAGCCTGTGGCGGGTGTCCGGGTCCAGGCTGGCGGTGGGTTCATCGAGGAGCAGGGCCTTGGGGTGCATGGCCAGCACGCCCGCCAATGTGACGAGTTTTTTCTCACCGCCGGAGAGTCTGTGCGTCAGGCGGTCCTCAAATCCTTGCAGGCCGACGAAGGCCAGCGCCTCGCGCGCCTCGCATGCGGCCTCGGCCGGTTTGAGGCCCAGGTTCAGCGGTCCGAAGGCCACGTCGTCGAGCACGGTGGGGAAAAGAATCTGGTCGTCCGCGTGCTGGAGCAAAAAGCCCACGCCGCGCCGCAGGGCGAAGAACTCGGCCTCGGTGTGCGCCGGGCGGCCCTGGAAGAGCACCTCGCCTCCGGTGGCGGGCAGCAAGCCCATCATTACAGAAAGCAGGGTGGTTTTGCCGCAGCCATTGGGACCGAACAACCCCACGCGCTCACCCGGGGCAAGGGCGAAGTCCACCCCGTCGAGCACTGGTCGCTGCGCCAGGGGGTAGGCGTAGCGGATGTGGCGCAGGGCCAGCAGCGGGGCGTCAGACATGCAGAACCTCCAAGGCGGACAGGCAGATGGCGAAAAAAGCCGCTGCCGTCAGAAACGCGTATTCCCCCCGGCCCAGGCGGAAGCTGCGCAAGGTGCCGAAACTGCCGTGAAAACAGCGCAGCAACATGGCCTGCCGGGTCATATCCGCCCGGCGCATGGCCCCCACCAGAACCATGGCCAGCAGCGAGGCGAGCGTTTTGTACGTGTGCAGGCTGGTGCGCGGGGTGAATCCGCGCAGCTTGGCCGCAATAAAGAGTCTGCGCTGCTCGTCGCCGATGACGTGGATGAAGCGATAGGTGAAGAGGAAGAGAAACACAAGCTTGGGCGCCACGCGCAGGCGGTGCATGGCCTGGCCCAGGGAGGCCGCGTCGGATGTGGCGATGAGCGCCAGGAACAGGCACATGATGGCGTTGGTTTTGAGCGTCACCAGCACGGCCAGGGCCAAGCCCTGGCGCGTGGCCGTAAACGGCCCCAGAATGGCGGCGGTCTCGCCGGGGGTGCTGAAGGGGAGAAACACCCACAAAAACGCCACAAAGCCGTTCACGGCGAGCAGCCGCCGCCACAGGGCGCGTCCCGAGTGTTTGGGCAGCCCCGCCCATGCCAGGCAGACCAAACCCGCCAACAGCGCCAGCGCGGGCGCAGCCGGACTTGGGCTGACTGCAAGGATGCAGGAAAGCGCCGCGGCCGCGGTCAGCTTGGCGCGCGGGTCGGCCCGGTGCAGAAAGGACGAGCCGGAGGCGAAAGGTTCGTCTATCACGTTCCTGACCTTTCCCTACCTGTTCTTACGGCGGCTGGCGGCAAAGGCCATGATGCCGAAAAGCCCCACGATGTAGCCGATGCCGCCCGCGACTTCCGTGGGGCTTGCGCCCTTTTCGGCGGATTCAAGCAACATGCGCTTCACCGGGGCGAGCTTGCTCTCCATGGATTGGTCCACCGCCTGGGTGACGATGCGGGTGAGCGCGGCCTCGTCGATGGTGGCGGTGGACGATGCGGCCGAAGGGGCGCCCGGCGCGGCTTTGGCGTCGGTCTTGGCCTCTCCCTTGGCTGCGGACATTGGCTTCGCCTCGGCCTTGGCGGTTTTGGCGGGCGCCGCCCCCGCGGCTTTGGCCGGTGCGCTGGTCTTGAGCGCCGCAAATTCCGAGGCGTGGATCATTATGTCTCCCTGATGCCCCTCGCCAGCCTTGAGAACCAGTTTGAGGTCGTGTCCGGTTGCGATGGCTTGCGGCGGCACGGGAATGGTCAGCGCCCCTTTCTCATCCGTGGTGCCGGTGGCGAGCACCGCGCCGGTTTGGGCGTCCATGACGTTCACCACGCCGTGGTTCACCTTGTCGGACTTGGAAAAGAAGCAGTCCGCGACGATATGATTTCCATCCACATAAGCGAAAATATTGACCTTGTGGGCGAACGCCTGGTTTGGCGCGGCCAACAGGGCGAGAAGCAACAGGACAGGGAGCAGACGTAGTGCGCGCATCAGCGTTCCTCCGTGGCGCCGTCGCCAGGACGGCGAGGGGCTTTCGTGTAGGTCGTAATAAAGACGTCTGGCCGCACCTTGGTCAGGTACCCCACCACCAGCACGGTGAAGAACCCCTCGGCGATCATGACCGGCAGATGTGCCAGCACGAGCACCTCAGCCGCGTGCAGGAAACCTTCGTCGGTGAGGGCGAGCGCGCCGGAGGTGAACAACGTGGCCAGCAGCACCGAGACCGACCCGCACAAAAACGCGCCGATGACGCGCGAGCGGCCGCCGCGCAGCAGAAGCGGGCGGAAGAGCAATGCGCAAAGCACAGCCGGGGCGGCCATGTCAAAGGTGTTGACGCCAAGCACGGTGAGGCCGCCGAACTGGAAGAGAATGGCCTGCAGGAGCAGTCCCACCAGGATGGCGGGGAACGTGGCCCAGCCGAGCACCGCGCCGAGCAGGCCGTTGAAGATGAGGTGCACGCTTGTGGGGCCGATGGGCACATGGATGAGGGAGGCCACAAAGAAGGCCGCGGAAAGGATGGCGACCGTCATGAGATGGTCGTAGTCGAGCTTGCGCAGCCCCACGTAGGTTCCGGCGGCCGTGAGGGCCGCTCCCGCCGCGAGGATGGGGGTGGAGAGCACCCCTTCGGAAATATGCATCGCCGCTCCGATGTGATGACGTTTTGCCGATGCCTGGGCGGAGGAGGCCTCCGCCCAGGAAATGCATCAGCGGAAGGTGTTACTTTTTTACAACCTTGGGTGCAACAAATTCCATCCACAGAACCGCGCCCATTTCGATCTTCTTGTCCTTGCCATCGCGCTTGATGGTTTCCTTGGCGGTGGTGAGCCCAGCGAACCCCCACCAGCCGGCCCAGGGCACGGCGTAGCTGAACACGCCGTTGGCGTCGGTCTTGACCACCTGCGTGTTCATGCAGTCGAAGGGGGCGGCGTACTGTTTGCCGGTGTTGTCGTATTCCACCTCAACATCCGTGTCCGGGGAGGGCTTGCCGTCAACCAACAGCACCCCGCGGAACACATTCCCCGCGTAATTGCCGAAGGGGCGGGTCAGCGGCACGATCTCGGTCTTGAGCCCGATGGGCTGGTCCCAGCCGTCCTCTTCGCCGAAGGCGGGCACGATGACCTTGCTGATGTGCTGGATGTACTTGTCCTCGGCGGGTTCCCAGTAAGGAGTGGGGATCATGTAGAAGGAGTAGAGGCCGGGCTTTTTGGGAGTGAAGGCGGTTTTCCAGGCCTTGTGATCCAGCACTTTGGTTTCGGTGAGCGTGCCGAGAAGGCTGGTCTTTTTGCCGTCCGCCACAACGCCGAATTCAAGGGGTTTCTCCAAATTCATGCCATTTTGCTCCATGGGGTGCAAAAAAGCGAGTGTAAATGCAATGTTGGCGTGTTCTTTTTCCTCAATAACACTTTGAGAGGGGACGATGTATCCGAAATGGGCCTGGGCCGACTGGGCCAGGACGAGCATGAGCGCTAGGCACAGCGCGAGGCGTTTCATGTGGGGGCTCCTTCTTGATGTTTGCGTCGGCCACGCTGTGTGCGGCCGCGCGTTGAGACGAAACGTTGTTCATTCCCTTGGATCATGTGCGCACGGGGAGACGATTACTCTTTTCTTGCGAACATGACAATCATAAAATATTATTTTGTGTAACACAAAAGGATACGTAAAATTTTATCATAGCACGATATGTGCGGGAAGAAGGAGATGGCGCAACGAGGCGCGCGGGCTCGCTCCCTGGTGAGGGGGAGCGCGTGAGGCTGGCGGGAGGTTGTCCGCTGTTGTCCTGCTGCGGCGTTATCGCGTCTGGGAGGAAGCTTTGCGCAGCGCCTGGATGCGCAGGGTGCGCAAAATCTCGCCGGAGCGTTCGCCCTGATTGCAGGCCTCGGGCGGGAGGTTCACGGCGAGGATGGCGGCGAGGTCCTCCCTGGCGCGGAGCGTGTGGTCCGCGCCTTTGTCCGCCGCGGCTAGGCGGAACATTTCCCGCAGCACTCCCCGGCTCTTGAGCCGTGTCAGCAGATCCACGCGGGTGGCGGGCTTGAGCTCCGGGTAGCGCCCGGCCACCATGTGCCAGCGCGCGGCGTCGGCGCCGGCCTGAATGAGCCGGGCGGGCAGCCGCAGGCGTTCCCCAAGGGCCAGCGCCAGCGCCTCGCCCCGCGTCTCGTGGCCGATGTGGCGGGGCAGCATCTCCGGCGGGGTCAAGGTCTTGCCGAGATCATGGCACAGGCCCATCCAAACCGTCATGGCGTCGCCAGCCAGCAGATCCATGACGCGCGCTGTGTGCTCCAGCACACTGCCATCGTGGTATTGCGGAGGCCCTGCGGGAGTTTTCGCCGCGTCCGCAAACTCCGCGAACCAAGGGATTAGGCAGTCCGTTTGTCCGAGCAGGCGCAAAAACTCTCCCGGGCGCGACGCAGTGAGCGCCTTCTGTGTTTCCAGCGCCACGCGCTCGGCATACGGTGCGGCCAGCGCGCCGGATTCGGCCACGCTGCGCATGTCGGACAACAGCTCGTCGGATGCGCCGAACCCGGGCAGCTCGGCAATGAAGCGGGCGGCGCGCAGGGCGCGCAAGGGATCATCGCGCAGGGACGAGGGCGATGCCGGGCGCAGCAGGCGCTCCGAGAGGTCGTCAAGCGCACGGGGGTGGCAAGACAGGCGGCCGTCTTCATCGAGCGCCATGGCATTCACGGTGAAGTCGCGCAGGCGGAGGTCCTCCTCCAGCGTTTGCGCGCGGGGAAAGGCGTATTCCTGCCGGTTCAGAATAAACACGGGAAACGTTTTGCCCACGGCCTTGGCCGTGGGGTGGGCGTGCAGGAAATCCTCGACAGTCGCATCCAGCACGAGGTAATCCCTGTCGCGCACCGGCAGCCCTAAGAGAATGTTCCGAACGGCTCCGCCGATGAGTAGAATGCGCATGGCCGTGGAATAGCAGGCCGTGCAACGGATGGAAAGCCGCTTTCGCACGGAGGGGCCATGCCGCTTGAAGTGCTGATTCCCGCCCTTGGGCTGCCCGGTCCGGAAGCCTCGCCGCTTCCGGCCAGCGGCGCTGATCCCTTCTCTCCCACGGAACTTGCCGCCCTGCATCCGCTTTGGGCGGCGGACATGAACGCCCTTGGCCCCTTGCGCGAGGTTGAGGCGCCGGCGCCCCTTGGCCGCTGCTGGACGCAGGCCGCGCAGCCGTCCCTTGATGACGATAAAACAGGCCCGGCGCATCGGCTGGTGCTGTGCGGCCCCTGCGGCAGCACCATGGATGTGGCGCGGCGGCTGGTGGGGGCGGGCGCGCTTGCCCCCTGGGACAGCGTGCTGACACCCATGCAGACGGCCGGACGGGGGCAGCTGCGCCGTGAGTGGATTTCGCGGCCGGGCAACATGCTGGCCACGCTTGTGTGCCCGCCCGCGACGGGTCTGTGGAACGACCTGCGGCCGCTGGTGCTCGGCTATTTGTTCGCCGAGGCCATGGGCCAAATCGGCCCGGTCGTGGCCGTGAAGTGGCCGAATGATCTTCTGTGCGACAACAGGAAGGTTGCGGGCATGCTCATTGAGGAACGGCCGGGGTGCGTTCTCGCCGGAATAGGTGTGAATTTAGCGTTTTCACCGGCTCTGGCGCAAATGCGCACGGATTTCAAAGTTTCCGCTGGAGAATTTCATCCGCATAATTGCGCACTTGGGCCGCTCGGCCTTTGGAGCGCCCTTGTAAACCGGGTGGAAACGGGATATTCATCGCTTCTTGAAGCTTTTTCTCCGAATGATTTCTTGACGATTTTCCGTTCCAGGCTGGCCTGGCAAGGAAGGCGTGTCCTCGTGCAAGAAGGCGCAAATGTCCGGTACGAGGCGGTTGTCAAAGGAATTTCGGCGGAAGGAGGGCTCGTTCTGAACCGCGCCGGCCGGGAGGTCGTCCTGCTGGCGGGCGACGTGATCCCGGTGTGAGCGGGGCAGGTTCAGACGGCAAACGTATCGCAACCGCACAAGGGGGACCGATTTGGCCATGAGACCGAAGTCGTTCGAGCAGGTTTTGCAGGAAGTGAAAGGCAAGCCGATTCTGGTTGCCAACCGTGGCATTCCGGCGCGCCGTATCTGCCGCTCCATTACGGAGATGTTCCAGGCCGTGGCCGTTATGACCGCCACCGATGTGGACAAAACCTCGCCCGCCACCACCGGCGCCCATGAACTGCTTCTTCTAGGCGAAGACCCGCGCGCGTACCTCGAACTCGACCGCATCATCAAGATGGCCAAGGATCGTGGCATCGTCGCCATCCATCCCGGTTGGGGCTTCGGCAGCGAGGATGACTCCTTCCCGCGCAAGTGCGAAGAGGCCGGCATCATCTTTATAGGCCCTAACCAGGGCCCCATGCGCCTGCTTGGCAACAAGGTGGCCGTGCGCAAGCTCGCCGAGGAGATCGGCGTGCCCGTGGTGCCCGGCTCGCCCGAGGCCGTGAGCATTCCCGAGGCGCGCCAGATAGCTAAAAAGATCGGCTTCCCCATCATGCTCAAGGCCGAAGGCGGCGGCGGCGGACGCGGCATCTACGAGGTGTATGAGGAAAGCCAGCTGGAAAGCGCCTTCTCCAAGGCCTCCGCCCTGGCCAAGGCCAGCTTCGGCAACCCGCGCCTGTACGTGGAAAAGCTGCTCACCAGCGTGCGCCACATCGAGTTCCAGACCGTGGCCGACATGTACGGCAACGTGTTCGTCTTCGACGAGCGCGACTGCACCGTGCAGCGCAACCACCAGAAGCTGGTCGAGATCACCCCCTCGCCCTGGCCGAAGTTCACCCCCGCGCTGCGCAAGGAGCTCAAAGGCTACGCCGAAAAGCTCATCAAGGCCGTGGGCTACCACTCCCTCGCCACTGTCGAGTTCCTGGTGGACAAGGACGGGCGGCCCTACCTTATTGAGGTGAACACCCGCCTGCAGGTGGAGCACGGCATCACCGAGTGCCGCTACGGCATCGACCTGGTCGAGGAGCAGATCGCCATCTCCTTCGGCTCCAAGCTGCGCCTTACCGAGCAGAACACCAAGCCGTACCTGCACGCCATGCAGGTGCGCGTGAACTGCGAGGACCCGCAGGACGACTTCTCGCCCAACGCCGGGCTCATCACCAGCTACGTTTCCCCCGGCGGCCAGGGCGTGCGCATCGATTCCTGCATCTGCGCGGGCTACCGCTTCCCCTCCCGCTACGACTCCGCCGCGGCGCTTTTGATCACCTACGGCAACTCGTGGGACAAGACGGTCATGCTCATGCGCCGGGCCCTGCGCGAGTACAAGATCAGCGGGCTCAAGACCACCATCAACTTCCACCGCGAGGTGATGAAGCACCCGGACTTCGTCGCCAGCGACTACGACACGAACTTTGTGCGCCAGCATAAGAGCGAGCTCATGGCCTACACGGACCAGGAGCCCGAGCCGGTGCGCCTGGCGCGCCTTGTGGCCGAAATCAGCGCGCGCGGGTACAACCCCTTCGTGTCCCTGGGCGAGTATCGCGGCCGGTCCGACAAGCGTCTGGGCCGCTTCCAGCTGGTGAAGGCCCCGGACGCCACCGACGCGGCCTTTGAGCCGCGCTTCAACCGCTCCATGAAGCGCGACGCCATCCTTGACGGTCTGCGCGGGGACCGGGCGGCTGGCATCATCCACTTCACCGACACCACCACGCGCGACATCACGCAGAGCAACAGCGGCAACCGCTTCCGCCTGGCTGAGGACCGCATCATCGGCCCCTATTTGGACCGTTGCGGCTTCTTCAGCCTGGAGAACGGCGGCGGCGCGCACTTCCACGTGGCCATGCTCGCCAACATGACCTATCCCTTCTCCGAGGCGAAGGAATGGAATCTGTTTGCGCCGAACACGCTCAAGCAGATCCTCATCCGCTCCACCAACGTGCTGGGCTACAAGCCGCAGCCCAAGAACCTCATGCGGCTCACGGGCGAAATGATCTGCGAGCACTACGAGGTCATCCGCTGCTTCGACTTCCTGAACCACGTGGAGAACATGCGCCCCTTCGCGGAGGTCGTGCTCCATTCGGACAAGCACATCTTCGAGCCCGCGCTGTCCATGTCGTGGGCCAAGGGCTTCGACGTGCCGCACTACCTGGGCGTGACGGAGAACATCATCGACATGTGCGCCAGCGTGATGGGCGTGAGCAAGAAAAAGGCCGCGCGCTCCATCATCCTGGGTCTGAAGGACATGGCCGGCGTGTGCCCGCCACGTTTCATGCGCGAGCTCATCGCCGCGCTGGTCAAGAAGTACCCGGATCTGGTCATCCACAGCCACCGGCACTACACCGACGGGCTGTTCGTGCCCACCATGGGCGAAACGGCCAAGGCGGGCGCGCACATCGTGGACGTGGCCATCGGCTCCAGCGTGCGCTGGTACGGCCAGGGCGACGTGCTCTCCACCGCCGCCTACATTGAAGAAGAGATGGGCCTCAAGACCCTGCTCGACAAGGACATGATCCGCACCACGAACTTCACGCTCAAGCAGATCATGCCGTACTACGACAAATACTGCTCGCCCTACTTCCAGGGCATCGACCACGACGTGGTGCGCCACGGCATGCCCGGCGGCGCCACCTCCTCCTCCCAGGAGGGGGCCATGAAGCAGGGGTACATCCACCTGCTGCCCTACATGCTCAAGTTCCTGGCCGGCACCCGCAAGATCGTGCGCTACCACGACGTGACGCCCGGCTCGCAGATCACCTGGAACACCTCGTTTCTGGCCGTCACCGGCGCGTACAAGCGCGGCGGCGAGCGCGAGGTGCGCCGTTTGCTCAACGTGCTCGACATTGTGAACCTGGCGCCGGAGAACGAGCTGACCGCCCTTGAGCGCGAGGCCCGGCTGGACCTCTACCGCGACAGCAACGACGCCTTCCGCAACCTGCTACTTGGCAAATACGGCCGCCTGCCCCTGGGCTTCCCGCCGGACTGGGTCTACCAAAGCGCCTTCGGCAACGACTGGAAGGTCGCGGTGCAGAGCCGCACCGAGGTTTCCCCGCTGGAGACCTTGCCGGACATGGATCTGAAGGCCGAATCGGCCATTCTGGACGCCCGCCTTGGCCGCAAGGCCACGGACGAGGAGTTCGTGCTCTACTTGAACCATCCTGGCGATGCGCTCAAGACCATCGAGTTTGTGGAAACGTATGGCGACGCCAACAACCTTCCGCTCGACGTGTGGTTCGAGGGGCTGGAGAAGGGCGAGACCATGCTCTTTGAGGGCCGCTGCGGCAAGCCGCATGTCATGCGCATCACCGAGATCAGCGACGTGGACGACCAGGGCTGCATCTCCGTGCGGTACTCGGTGGATTCCGAGACCATGACCCACAAGGTCAAGGTGCGCGAGGCCGCCGGTTCCGAGCGTGATTCGCTGGAAATGGCCGATCCGAAGAACGTGTACCACATCGCCTCACCCAGCAACGGCGACCTTTGGGTCACGCATGTGCGCGCGGGCGATATGGTGAAGAAGGGCGAGGAGATCTTCAACATCTCCATCATGAAGCAGGAAAAAAGCGTGCACGCCCCGGTGGACGGCGTGGTCAAGCGCGTGCTGAAGAGCGCCAACTACCAGGAAGACAAGATCATGGTGCCCGTGAAGGAGGGCGAACTGCTTGTGGAGCTTGGACCCGCGCAGAAGGGCTGCCCCACCTGCAAGGCGCCGCTCGCCAGCGAGGATTTCCGCTTCTGCCCCGTGTGCGGCCAGAAGATCTAGTACTGACGCCCGTTATGGGCTTTGTATAGTTGTATGTACAAATGACCGCGCCTTTGGGTGCGGTTTATGAGCGGCCAGGGAATCACGGGTCTTTAATTTCATCGCGCAGCAGGGCTGCGAGGTGATGAAAAGGCCCGCCCCTGGCCGCTTTTCTGTTCTTTTTCAGGTATTGTTGTATGTGCAATTGACGAAAGGGCGGCAATCGGAGTATCTGCAAAAAGACGGCTGTTAAAGCGGCGCGTCCCGCTCCCGCTGGCATGGACCGGCCATGGACGGGGAGGGCGCGGCCGTGTCATGTCCTGAGGGTCCCTCAATCGACGCAAAGGGCCGCCCGCAAATAGCGGCGCCCAGGAGGAGAGCATGGCCAAAGTCCATAAGGAACAGGCCGCCAAGGCGGCCGACGTTACCGCCGAGGCGAAA
>Ga0183100_1000240_pt1 | contig 60283 bp, 41 predicted proteins | sample Biomet2_FD_127789 | JGI IMG/M metagenome (GOLD analysis project Ga0183100, IMG submission 127789) | Microbial communities from bioreactor (seeded with anoxic lake sediment) at LBNL, California, USA - Biofuel metagenome 2 | ecosystem: Engineered > Bioreactor > Anaerobic > Unclassified ...
TAGGTATTTTCTTATAATGTGAGTTATCACAAGGTTTAAAATTAGGATTTATCTTTTTCAATAGTTCAATAGCAGGCTGATCTTTTGGATCTTGTGCTACTAAATCCCCACCAACAGCATAATTTAAAGTTGTTGATTTAAACTGTTTAATTAGTGCAAGTAGTTTTTTCTCTTCTACATTGATACTGTTAATTTTCTGTAAAATATTTTGTAATACTTTCACTATTATATTTTGCTCATTAACAGGAGGTAAGGGTATTAATGTTTTTGAAAACTCTTCTTTACTAAGCTCTTTAAAAGTCGTTCCTGATGCCCGTAAAATAAAATCTTCAATATTATATAAACAAAAATAATATATGTACAATTCTAAACCAGGAATTAAAGGGCTTAAAGATTTAAAACCCTGGTTTGTACAGAGTTGATTCTTGTTGATAACTACGTAACCCACAGGCGCCCTTGATGATAACAAAATTGAATGAGAAGGTACTAATTGAGCAGATGATTTTTCGTACCCTATATAAGTTATATTTTTTTTACCCCTTGATATAAATATATTTGTATATCCAGTTAAGTCCGCAGGCGTAATCCAAGGAATTTCTCCGTCTTCCCAATATGCTTTTATTAGCGTAGAAGGAGTCCCCCCACTATACACAATTCCAATATCCTTGAAGCTGCACCATACCCAACTTTTAGGAATTTCAAATGGAACCTTCTCATAATGTGACTTATCAGAAACAACGAACCTTCTTTCAATATTATTGAAAGAAGGTTATTATAATTTTCCAAAGTATCCGAATCAATGTCCTTGTGGATATTATTTTATGGAATCAATATTCCAAATTCTATCAGCTAATTCTTTATATAATTTGGCGCGCTTGTATATATCATCTTTTTTAAAAGTATCGTGGGGTACAAATCCATTAATGTGCTCATTAGTAATAAAGTGAGTAAAATTTGGATTCAAATAATATGCTTTGCTGCACAAAGACTTCGCTAATAAATTCTCTTTAATATAGTGTGTACTTTTCTCATTATAGGGTAAATCCCCATAAGCTTGATTGGATCCATTAGGGAGAAGCAATAAATCTCCAATACTGTTTCTACATTCCTCAAAATCCACTGATTGACTAAATTCATCACCATGTTGGTCAAATTTATCAGCCCAAATATGCTCAATCTCATATGCTTTTCCATCGGGATTGAACATATATTGAACGAAATGATTAGGTTCTCCACTGCTATGTTCAACATATGAAGTCAATCGGCACAAAAAGTATTTTACAAATGGTTTATTCATACCATGCATTCTGAATTCACTTATTGCGCTAAACGAATAATCTAATTCATTAATTTTTTGGGATATTAATGAAAATAAAGAATCAAGATCTCTATCCCTAACCTCTTTAACAAGATTACACATTGTATAACGAATAGAGGCTGCTCCAAACTTTTTAAAGTTAACAGATCTGCGAACAGCGAAAGTATCTATATAAAAGGCCACTAATTCTATTTTCTTTTTTGCCGTAGCCTCATCATCTAAAGGATTTATTGGTGCTAATAAAAGTGGATAACGCAAAGAGTCTGCTATGCCCCACATATTTGAATAATAGACATGTTCAAGTCCATTAGTAAGTTTTTTTTCAGCATCCTTAATGGTAAAAAAAGACTTCATGAAGAAACTATAATTTTTAACCATAAAACTCTCGATCCCACCATTAATTGCTTTTTTTAATAGGCCTTTATCTATGTTTTCTTTAAACCAATTATGAAATCTAGTTCCAATATTTTCAAAGTCCTGGTTTAAAGCACCAACCTTTGTATCACGTATAGTTTCTGCAAACTTTGCTCTTAACCATGATTGAAGAAATTGTGTTTCAATATCTTTTCCGAGTGAATTAAGTTTTTCCGAATTTCTCTTCCACATCTTATTTATGTTATTCCTTGCAGTAGCATCTGCTATTTTAGAAAGTACAAAACCCTTTAGCATTTCTGATGCTGTTAGACTAAGACCTCTATCATTCATGGTTTCAAATATGGTGTATGCATTTTCTTCAGAATGAGCAATTATTTTTACGAAAATTAATTTGTTCATTATCCAGTAAGAGAAACAATCAAGACTAGTTTTATTTATGACATCATCGGGAAAAGCACTGTCAAGCAGCAAGTAATTATTGAACATTTTTTTTGTGGATTCATCATCTTCATTACTAGGAGTGTATGTGCCATTTTCGTATAACTCTTTTAGACAAACCTCCCGGCCTTCGATTGTTATATTAAAACTTTTTTTACCATAAGAAGAAGAGAATACCATTGGACTAATCTCATTTTTTACATCTGGGTTTGTAGTTTTATGATATAGGTAGATTAGCAGCAATGTTAGCGTTGTAATACGCTGTTGGCCATCTATTATACTGAATTCACCTCCTTTGTCGCTCAATACAATTGGCCCCATAAAATAGCTATTATATTTTGCGACATCTTGGGACGTGTGTTCTGGGCGGTAATAATTCATGAAAGTTGCTGTCAGATCATATACTAATTGATCTACATTTTTTTCTCCCCAATTGTATTCTCTTTGAAAATAATCAACAGTATACTTTTTACCTGATAGGATATCTCTCAAAGGATAATCTTTTGCCTCGATAAGATCCGAGATTTGTTTTTCGTTTGACATAATAATATAAAGTAAGATTTGTTATTCATAGAAGTTTAAGTGTTCTCGCAAGTTACTAAATTTTCTGTCTAAGGTTTATCGTCCTGTTTGAAATGCCAGAATTACTCAGCAAAAATGTAGAAAAATAAATTTTAGAATTCCGGGAAAAATTGAAGCTTTTATTCAATTTACCTCTTATCCGTACTCAATTCTCTCTCAGCGGCAACCATATAATATGCCATAAAATTAGCATCATTTCGCAAGAGGAAAAATAATAGATAGATTGTGAAATAAAATGTTAAAAGGTATGTTAAAACGAGAACGTTATTCAGCATCATTCAAAGCCAAGGTGGCACTTGAGACATTAAAAGAAAGGTCAAGTATTCGTGAAATATCGGAGCAGTTTGGAGTAAGCGTAATGACGTTAGAAAAATGGAAAAGGGAATTCATGGATAATGTAGAGTTGCCATTTTCCCAAGGCAAGGAGAGTTCGTTGGTCAAAGAGAGGGAGGAGCAGATAGCCTGTCTAGAAAGGAAGGTGGGTAATTTGACGATGGAACGCGATTTCCTCTATGGGGCCTACAAGAAAGCCGGTCTGAAATAGAGAGAATGCAACTTGTAGACAAGGGTAATAATGGCTGAGTATAAGACACCTCTGTTTCGGAAGCACATCGCGGAACTCCTAATGGATTGACCATGTAAAAGGGAAGGGAATAATGCTTAGCATGGACAGTCGCGGTAGAGCAAAGGACAACATTTGGATAGAAAGATTCTAGAAAATGATAAAATAAGAGTATATATGTACATCAATCAATCAATCAATATGTCAGACTAACATATACTATATAAAAGGCCACGAACTCTATAAATTGGGTATTCAACAAATTCAGCATTGTTGAAAAAATGTTCACCACTGTATACACAATTGTATTTAACTTGCAAACAAATAACAATCAATTTGATACCTCATCAAAGATTGATTTGCACTTTGAATAGCCCATTAGCTCTACCAAAAATATTAAATATAAACCAACATGAACACATTACTAGATGTCAATAAAAAGAAAACAGCTTTGGGTGTGATAATTCATTATACGCCAAGCAAGGGAAGCAGTATAAATGCATTTAACAGTGAAAAGGCAGCTGAATCGTGGGAACATTCTTTTTCATTTATAAAGGAAGATATTTCAACAAGAAGACCAGGATTGCGCACTCCACAGCTAGGTGCAATATACTCGGCATTATCGCACTGGGAATTAACTAATGAACCGGCAACAATAGTTATGCCAACAGGAACAGGTAAAACAGAAGTAATGCTGTCACTATTAATTCTTTGCAGATGCAAGAAACTTCTTGTAATAGTACCGACAGACGCGCTTAGAAAACAGATTGCTGAAAAATTCGCTCATTTAGGCAAATTAATAGAAATGCAAATAATCAAAACTCCTATTATTTATCCAGTTGTCGGAATAATGGAACATAAACCACATGATGAGGTAGAAATCAAAGAGATGTTTGAAATTTGCAATGTTATTATAACGACAATGAGCATTGTTGGAAACATCCATAGTGAACTACAGTTAAAAATATCAAACTATTGCTCACATCTATTTATAGATGAGGCACACCATATTGCAGCTGACACTTGGAAATCATTCAAAGGTTTTTTCAGTCCATCAAAAATATTACAATTTACAGCAACTCCTTTTAGAAATGATGGGAAGATTATTGAAGATAAAATTATTTTCAACTACCCATTAAGAAAAGCTCAAGAAGACGGTTATTACAAGGAAATAAATTTTATCTCTATTGAAGAATGGGATAAAGAAAAACATGATGAAACGATTGCAAAAGCAGCAATCAAACAACTAAGAAATGATATATCTAGGGGATACGACCACATTCTTATGGCTAGAGTTGATTCTATTTATAGGGCAGACGAAATTTTCAAGTATTACTCAAACGAACCAGATTTAAAAGCGATTTCTTTAAATTCAAAAACAAATAATAAAAAAGAGATACGAGAAAAGATTATCAAAGGATACTATAAGATAATTATTTGCGTTGACATGTTGGGAGAAGGATTCGATCTGCCTCAGTTGAAAATCGCTGCATTTCACGACATAAAAAAAAGTCTACCAATAACATTGCAAGTCGTTGGACGGTTTACTAGGGATGACAGAGATAAAAAATTAGGCAAGGCTGCTGTAATTGTGAATATTGCGATGGCAGAAACCTCAATGGAATTAGAAGAATTATACGCATCTGATGCAGACTGGAATCTAATTTTACCATCATTGAGCTCTGGTGCCATTAGAAGTCAAATCGAACTACAAGAATTTCTAAAAGGATTTAAAAATTTTCCAGATAAAATACAATTGCAAAACATTTTTCCTGCGCTTAGCTCTGTCGTTTATAAGACAGATTCAGATACATGGTACCCAAATAATTATAAGAAAGGTATAGAAGGAATAGAAAAGTGCGATCAGATATATGATGATATCAATTCTGAAAAAAGAGTATTAGTTATAGTGTGTGGTAAGAAGAATAATATTGTTTGGGGTAACATTGATAATATTTATGAGTTAAATTGGTCATTAATAGTCGTTTATTGGTATCAGGACAAGCAGCTTCTGTTCATCAATTCATCTGAAAATCTTGGCAATTATTCCAATTTAGCCAAATCTGTCACTAACGATAAATCCATTCTAATTGATGATGCTAGCGTGTATAAAAGCTTGAGTAATATTAGCCAGTTAAAAATGAATACAGTAGGACTTAAAAATCCTGTTGACAAACTTTTGAGTTACAGCCAACATATGGGAAGTGATGTTGCTGAGGCCATGAGTAGTAGCCAGTCTAAAAATAGGATAAAGTCAAATGTATTTTGTACAGGATATGAAGATGGCGAGAAGATATCCATTGGTTGTTCAAGGAAGGGAAGAATTTGGTCAAGAAAAACCAGCACTCTTAAAGGTCTCATTGATTGGTGTAAACGACTTGGAGAAAAATTGCTAGACGCAAATGTTAACCCAGAAATAATACTCAAAGACGCATTGGTTCCAGAGCGAATATCAAAAAGGCCAGACACATTGCCCATATCGATACAATGGAACGAATCCCTTTTTACAGCAGATTATTTTGACAAGATTGCAATTATTATTGATGACAAAAACTATGACGCCTACACTTTTGATTTGGTATTGTATGAACCTTACAAGAAAGGAAATATCAAGTTCAAACTAATTTGCGATAAAATAGAACTAATATTCGAATTAAAGATATATGAAAAGGGTGGCATCAAAAAATATGAATTTAATAACCTGTCTAGTCATAGCATTTTAATAAAAATTGGTAAAAATACTATTAAGCTAGAATCATATTTCCATGAAAAATCCCCAATCATAAGGTTTATTGATGGTTCATGGCTAGAAGGCAATTCATTTGTAAAATATCAATACAGCGTACCAGAGTTTGATGTTAATGATATTATAACATGGGAGTGGGACGGGGTTGATATCAGGAAAGAATCGCAGGATTCGGGAAAAATAACTGATAGCATTCAATTCAAGGTAATATCTGAACTAAAAAAAGAGGACAAATACAACATACTTTTTGATGATGATGGTTCTGGAGAAATCGCTGACGTGATCGCGATCGATACAGATGACACTAATAAATTAATACACATTCATTTATTCCACTTAAAATACTCCCATTCAGATACGCCAGGTTCTAGGATTAATGATATATATGAATTATGCGGACAGGCACAAAAGAGTGTTTATTGGAAAGGTAAATCTAATACCGCAATATTTGAGCGTATGCTTTTAAGATGTTCGAAGGATATAAAAAAGATTGAAAAGGGTAGTAAAAAAGAGATTGGAATCCTAAAAGAAAAAAGCAAAAGAGCTTATATAACAACACTAGATATCACTGTAGTACAACCCGGTATTTCAAAATCCAAAATATCACGTGAAATGTTGGAACTACTAGGCGTTACGGCAAATTACCTAAAGGAAACTTATAGGATTAATCTTAATGTCATTGGCAGTGAGTAAATACTAATAATATGTAAAAAAGGGATCGGATATTATACCAAGATTACAAGCAATGATTTAGAAGTTTTTAATATAAAGTTAAGTAATAATGTCCCTACATCTGTACGTGTCCCCTTTTTAACACTTTGTTCAATTATCAACCTTCCAGTTTTTTGGGAGGGGTACATCCCTGTCGGATGTTGAGTTCCTCCATCCGCTTTTCCAACATTGTGCGCAGCTCTTGGTAACGTATTAATCCCCACGGGGTTTCATTTACAAAACGCGGAGGGACTTCTCCGGCAAAACGGTCTATGTAAAAATCCGGTCTCAACCGGGCGATGAATTTTGCAATGAAGTCTATATATTCCTCAAGGGTGAAAGTGATGAAATCCTGTCGCTGAGCTGCAAATTCTTTTTCCATCTGAGTGCCCTTGATGATTTGGAGCTGATGAAATTTAAGTGCTGTAAGTGGCAGTTTGTTAATGATTTGCACAGAGGCTTCCATCTCTTGCATGGTCTCCCCGGGCAGCCCAAAAATGAAGTGGCCGCATTGTGTGATGCCGCGCTTGGCCGTCTCCTCAATAGCCTTCACTGCTGTTTCAAAGTTGTGCCCGCGGTGGATGCGTTCCAGCGTTTTGTCATATACGCTTTCTATGCCATACTCAACAATTACTATCTTTCCCGCAGCAGTTTTGGACACAGTGCAATTATTGTTTTTGGGGCTCCATCCTATTGCAGGGTTACCATCCGTCTTGCCGCCTTCCGATAATTCTTGCAGCCAGTCAAGTTTTTCATTGTCAACACAGTCCGGCCGCGTGCCAATGACGATGCCACGGATGTCCGGGTGTGCTAGAGCTTGCGCGTAAATTTCCTTCAGTTTGCTGAGCGGCGCGTACGTGTTTGAAAACGGCTGGAAATAAGCAATGTACTGTTGCGCCTTATGATATCTCACTTTGTGAAATTCAATACCTTCATCTATTTGTCTCCCGATAGATTTATCCGGCGTGGAGTAGTTTGGGTGGAACGCATCATTATCACAGTATGTGCAACCGCCTGTTCCAAGGGATCCGTCGCGATTAGGGCATGTGAACCCTGCGTTCACCACAACCTTCTGCAGCCGGCATCCGTACCGCTCCGTAAAATAATTGATAAAAGGATTATATCTGAGGTGCTGTTCCATTGGTTCACAAAGATAATGAAAAGATAAAACGCAGGCTGGATTTTGTAAAATGTCCTCGTTATCAGATGTTTCAAAAATAGCACTTTTTAAAAAACACAGAAGCAGTATTTTGCAAATTACAGTAAATCAGCAAATTTTACAAAATCCGGCCTGACCTTGTAAATATAATATACCTGCGAAGCAGGGAGCTTTCAATTGCAATGCAATTCTGCGCATTGCGGCGTATTTGTTTTTCTAGCTATTTAGTTTGCATGTGGTCTTGACAACAGGTTGTGCAAAAAGATAAATATACTAATTGGCTTGACATTAGAGTGTTATGGTTGTATATTGCAGAGCGAAACATCAAACTGTCGGGATGGAAAAGAAAGAGAAAAGCGCTAGAAAAAGAGGAGAGAAAAGGACTCAAGATGGTATTCAACATGTGGCATTCAGAGGGAATAACAGGAATGTGGTTTTTCTTGATGATTTGGACAGGATTAAGTTGTTGGAGTTCTTAGGAGATGTGTTGGAGAAAACGGGCAGCACACTCATGGAGATTTGTATCATGACAAACCATTGTCATATGATGGTTGAGACTCAATCTATTACTAGGCTGATGAAACAGTTTTTACCTAGATATAGTTTTTGGCACAACAAAAGATATGGAGAATCAGGGTCACTATTTAGTTCTCCTTTTATTAGTTATCCAAAAGTAACAGAAGAAATTTTAATTGACAGTTGCTCATATATTTTGAGGAACCCTATGGTTGCCGGTATGTGTGACAATGTTTGCGAGCATAAATGGAGTTCTGCCAATGTTCATTTTGGAAATAAATCTACTGCCAGGGCTAGCATACTAAAGTATATAAAAATTGATACATCACTGGTAGACAGAAAGTTCTCTAATAAGGAGGAGTTTGTGCATTTTATGAATAGTGTCCCTTCTGGCTTGAGGGAGAAATACAAAAGCAGGAGCAGCGCATGGAATAAAGTTCCTTTCCAGGAATTGATGAAATCGGCACAGTCCTTCATAGATAAAAACTTTTCCGGAAAAAAAATTGGAGAGTTAACTCTTGGAGAAAGTGATGAACTGGTTGTGCACCTTTACAATAATGTAGGTGGAAATGTCAGCCAGCTGGCGAGTCTTGTAAGAGATTCCAGATATAGGATATGGAAGGTTGTTAAAGGTCAGATAAAAATTAAGAGATAAAATAGAGACATCTTGGAATAAGCAACGCTTAACGCGTAGCTTTTCCGCCCATATGGGCCACAATAATTTGCGCTTGGCGCGCAACACATTGTTTAGCCCATATGCTTTTTTATTGGCTGATGAGGTTAGAACAGTGGTGTGCGTTGCAAGGTGTTGCAATTGAGGTTAACCTGCTGCGCAGGCAAATATATTTATAAACGCAGACTGGATTTTGTAAAATGGTCTCATTATCAGATATTTCAAAAATATCACTCTTTAAAAAACATAAAAGCAGCATTTTGTAAATTACTGCAAATCAGTAAATTTTGCAAAATCCAGCCTGACCTTGTTCTAATACGCGATTGGGACAAGGTCTTTTGCCCCAATTTTATTATCTTTGCGCAACTTCAAAAAAAAGCGTATGAAATCCAATCATTCTAATTCTAAGCTTAATCAAGATTTTAATTCACGGACAAACGGCAAGGTGGTAGCACGCAACCAGACGGCAGCACGCAAGGACGATGCTATTAATCCGGCAAATCCTAACGGGCAGATTGCCATGGAGGGGCTGACCTTTGATGATGTGCTGTTGATTCCGGCAAAAAGCTCGGTACTTCCCAGGGAGGTAAATATAAGCAGCAAATTTACAAGGGATATTACTTTGCAGGTCCCGATAGTTTCTGCAGCTATGGATACTGTTACTGACTACAATTTGGCTATCAGCATTGCTCAGGAGGGAGGTATTGGCGTAATTCATAAGAATATGAGCAAAGAGCAGCAGGCGGAGAGTGTGCGTAAGGTGAAGAGGGCGGAGAACGGAATGATATTTGACCCCATAACAATTCATGAGAGCGCGCTGGTTGGCGATGCCCGCAGATTGATGAGTGAGAACCACATAGGAGGTATTCCCGTTGTGGATTCAAACATGAGGCTGATAGGTATTGTTACCAACAGAGACTTAAGGTTTGTTGAGAATTCTCGTACTCCTATCAGCAAGGTAATGACTAAGGATCACTTGGTTACAACAACTCGCACGGATTTGGAGGAGGCCACAAGGCTGCTGCAGAAATACAGAATAGAAAAATTGCCTGTCGTGAATAAACAAGGCATTCTTGTAGGACTTATTACATATAAGGATATTACAAAGATTAAAGATAATCCCAATGCCAGCAAGGATTCTAAGGGGAGGTTGTTAGCTGCTGCAGCTGTGGGAGTTACATCAGACACCATGCAGAGAGTTGAGATGCTGGTTGCTGCCGGAGTTGATGCAATCTGCATTGATACGGCGCACGGGCATTCTGTTCACGTACTGGATACTATAAAGATTGTACGCAAGGCATTCCCTCATTTACAGATAGTTGCAGGTAATATCGCGACAGGTGAAGCTGCTAAAGCGTTGGTAGATAGTGGGGTGGATGGAGTTAAGGTTGGAATAGGACCCGGCTCAATTTGTACAACCCGTGTTATTGCGGGAGTAGGAGTTCCGCAGCTGACCGCTATTATGCTGGCTTCTAAAGCATTGGAAAAAACAGGAATACCTGTGATTGCAGACGGAGGTATCCGTTATTCTGGTGATATGGTTAAGGCTTTGGCCGCAGGCGCAAGCACAATTATGGCAGGGTCTTTGTTTGCAGGAGTTGAGGAATCTCCGGGTGAGACTATTATTTTGAACGGAAGGAAATTCAAATCTTACAGAGGCATGGGTTCTTTGGAGGCTATGCAACAAGGGTCTAAGGATAGGTATTTCCAGGATATGGAGGATGATGTGAAGAAGCTTGTTCCAGAAGGAATTGTGGCGCAAGTGCCTTACAAGGGGATGTTGAATGAGGTAATTTATCAGTTGGCCGGCGGTTTGAGAGCAGGAATGGGATATTGCGGAGCTGCTGATATTGAGGCTCTTAGAAGTGCAAGATTTGTGAGGATTACTTCAGCCGGTGTAATTGAAAATCACCCGCATGATGTAACAATCACTAGAGAAGCACCTAACTACAGCAGGTAAATACAAACATTTTATATGAATAAGGTTCTTAAAGTTTTTTGCACAGGGTTATTTGGGGTAATTGTTTTTCTTGCGGGAGCAAGAACGGCGCAAGCGCAGGTGTACCAAAAAGGTCTGATTGATAAGACTATAGCAATAGTCGGAAATGAGCCGATTATGCTGAGCCAGCTGGAGGATGAGGTGCAGATGATGCAGGCGCAGGGAATGACTTCAGACAAAAATGTCCGCTGTCAAATTTTGGAGAGCATGCTTTCCGCAAAATTGTTTTTGAATCAGGCAAGGCTAGACAGTTTGAACATCCGCCCGGATCAGGTTGAGGCAGAGATAAATGAAAGGCTGGATAAAGCAATGACGCAGCTTGGCGGAGAGAAGGAGACTGAGGCATATTTTAAGAAACCTTTGTTCAAGTTAAAGGAGGATTGGCGCTCACTTTTGAATGAGCAGAATCTTACTCAGCAAGAACAGCAGCAGGTTATGAGAGCTGTTGGAGAGCTTACACCTTCTGAGGTTAAGAGGTTTTACAAAAAGGTTGACAAGGATTCGCTCCCGATAATTTCTACGCAGTACAGATTAAGTCAGATTGTCTTGTATCCATCTAAGGAGCAGGCAACTATGGCTGTTAAAGAGAGACTTCTGGGGTTCAGGCAGAGAGTTCTTAACGGAGAAAAATTCTCTATGCTCGCAGCGCTTTATTCAGAAGATCCGGGCAGTGCGGTAAGAGGCGGTGAGCTGAGGATGGCATCAAAAAATATTTACTGGCCTGCATTTTCAGATGCGGCAATGTCATTAAAGCCTGGACAAATTTCCCAAATTATTGAGACTCCTGATGGGTTCCATCTTATTCAGATGATTGAGAAAGACGGTGATATGTTCAATGCACGTCATATTCTTCTAAAGCCTAAATACACAGATGCTGACAGAGACAAAGCCTTTAAGACTTTGGACAGCGTAAGGACAAAAATTGTAAAGGATAGCATTACGTTTGAGAGGGCGGCGCGTTTCTTTTCTGAAGACCCAAAGACAAGAGTTAACGGCGGGCAGATGTCTGATGAAAACAGCGGAAGCATTTATTTTGAGAAGGACCAGCTTAAGCCTGCAGATTACAATGTTCTGAAAGATATGAAAGTTGGCGACATCTCTCAACCGTTTGAATCTGCCGATAATGAGACGCGTGTGGGACATACCATTTATAAAATAATTAGACTAGATGAGATTATTCCTTCACATCCGGCAAATGTAAAAGACGATTTTACGGTAATTCAAAATATTGCCAATCAGCAAAAGCAGACAGATGCCATAAAGGCGTTTGTTGAGGAGAAGCAAAAGTCCACTTACATTAAAGTAGATGACATGTTTAAAGACTGTCCGTTTGAAAGCAGCGGGTGGATTAAATAAATATTTCAGGTTTTTTTTCCCTCTTATTTTTTGTGTCGCGACAGTTTTGTTAAGCGGTGCGCGTGTGAATTGTGCTTATGCTCAGACAAAAAGAGAGAGGGACTCCCTTGTAAGATTGCTGGATGCAAAGTCTGCTTCTTTGATAGATAACATGAACGGTGTCTACAGAAAAGTTATAGGTCCTGCAAGATTTTTCCATAATAATACATATCTGCTTTGTGACTCTGCAATATGGAATGTTGTCACTAATGTGATTGATGCAATGGGACACGTTCAGATAATTCAGCAGACAACATACCTTGTTGGTGACCAGCTGACTTATCTCTCTGACCAGAACCTTGCTCAATTTAGAGGGGAAGTAGTTCATCTTTATAATCGCAAGGGCGACCAGCTTAAGACAAAGTTTCTGGATTACAACACAAAGGACAGTATTGCAACGTTTTATGACGGCGGTTGTTTGAGGGACAGCAAAGGCAATATTATTGAGGGAAACTCAGGAACTTATAATGCGGGCAAGAAAGAATTTGCTTTTTATACAAATGTGATGATGTTTTCAGATTCTGTTTATGTACGCGGAGACCAGGCAACTTACAATTCTCCCGCGGAGATGGCAACTTTTGGAACTCATACAACTGCATGGAAGGAGAGGGATACTCTTTATACAAATATGGGAGAGTATTTCACAAAGCCAGGCATGCTTTCACTTAAAAAAGACAACTATATTTCCACAAAAGACCAAGAAGTCTGGGCCAATCTTGTCAATTACTATAGAAAGACCGGAAACGCAGAACTATTTGGTAATGTGCAAATTAAAGATACCGCTAATTCTGCGGTTCTTATGGGGGACAAGGGTTTGTTTAACAGGAAACCCATGATTGCAACCATGACTGAAAAACCTGTTGCAGCCATGTACTCAAAAGAAAAATCGGGATATGATTCTTTAAAGAGAGAGACACTTTATAAGCTGGATACTTTGTTCCTTGCTGCCGATACTCTGAAAATGAGACTTGTGCGCAGATGTGATGTTGATACAAATCTTGTAAAGATTTGCTGGGAGAGAAAAATGCTTGCAGACAGAGATCCTATGGTGGAGATAGATTCTCTTAATGCTCAGTACCTTGAGGTATATAAGAAAAATAAAAAGAAGCTGGGGACTTTTGTAAGTCCGTATAGTTTTAAGATGAGTTCAAGCGCTTCCGGAGATGGCAGTTCAAGGAGCAGCGGAGTTAGGAACTCACAAGAAGAAAGATCAAATCCTCCGGCCGGAAAAGAGCCTGCGAAATCTGACGGAAAAGATAAACTGTCGGGAACTAAAAGTGATAACAAAATAACTGCTGCAGGAAGAACGGGTGATAAAAACAGCGTAAGACCGGGGGATGAAATTGGAAAAAACACAGAAGAAATTGCTGAAACCCCTGATACAACGGGCAATTCGTTAAAGATAAAATTGGCAAAAATAAAGAAGGACAGTCTGGCGGTTGCAAGAAAAAAAGCTCTGACCAGTGAGGGGGATACTACTAATGTGATCTTTATGGATGCGTATCATCACGTGAAAATTTTTAAGAGTGATTTGCGCGGAGTGTGTGATTCTCTGGTATATGCGGGGATAGACAGTATTGCAAGATTTTATAAAAATCCTGCATTGTGGAATGAAGATAAGAATCAATTTACGGCGGACAGCATAGAACTTTCTATAAGAAATAATAATGTATATAAGGGTAATCTTATTGAGAACGCTTATATTGTTTCACAGGAGGATTCCATTCATTTTGACCAAGTTAAAAGCACGGAGATGGTGGCTTATTTCCGCGATAATGACGTTTACAGATTTGATGCGCTTGGCGGCGCCTCTGCAATTTTATTCTTAAAAGAGAGGGACAGTGCAATTACTTTGATGAATCAGAAGGAGAGCAAAATTCTCTCCGCTCACATAATCGACAGAAAAATTCAGCGCATAAAATATGTGGAGAATTTAAAGAGTGATGTGCGTCCAACTTATAAACTCCCTGTAGATAAGCAGAGACTTAAGAATTTCAATTGGCGTATTTCTGAAATGCCGCGCAGCCGCTGGGAGCTGACAGACAGAAAAGTACAGACTTCACAAAGAGGAACGCTTGCAAAAATTGTTTTTCCAGATTATCCTCAGACCAAGATTTATTTCCCAAAATCTTATGAGACAATAATCGCGCTTGCAAAATCTATTGACAAAAAGATTGCTGCGGAAAATGCGGCGGAGGCTAAACAAGCGGAAACAGAACGGGCCGGCAAATCTGCTGACAATAAAAAAGTGAGACTGATAGGCATTCAAAAAGCGGAGCCGGAGGATATCCAAAACGGAAGGCCGGCAGATACTCCAAACGCAAGGCCGGCGGATACTCCAAACACAAAACCGGCAGATATTAAAAACATCAGGCCTGCAAAATAATTACAGCAGATTTTCAATAATGTTTTTTGACGGGTCAAACGGTTTAACATCATTTAGGTTAAACCCTTTGATAGCCATTTGAATAAGTTCCTCTTCCGTTGGCTGTCTTTTTTGACGTGCTGCAGATTCAACAGCGGCGGTATCATTGTAAAAGAAATATTCTCCCGCAGCGGTCATGACTTTTTTGGGGACAAGGCCAATCAGCTCGCACCCTGTAATTTTTACCCCGTGTTTTTCCGCCTGCTCGCAAACTTTCTTATAGGCAATATGCACAGGAGTTTCACTAATGTTGGTTACATTCATTGAAACTTGTGCCACTTTGTATTCGTCTATGTACCAGCCAATTGCTTTGCAACCTTTAAGAAGGCCCGGAACTCTTTTTGTAATGCCGTCCTCTTTTATTTTATGACCGCTCTCGCGGACCTCTCCCGCAATCTCTTTTGCTACGGCAACATCTGATGTATTCAAGTTATAGTTGATAGCAATTAAATAATCGCGTGCTCCAATGACAGATATTCCGCTGCGCGCAACTGCCTCATTATAAACCGTTGGACCAAAGTCCGGCTTCCAGTTTATATCTGCAATTTTTGCTTTTATTCCCTCATATTCACCATCACGACAGTGTGCAAGGTTCTGTCTTTCTGGAGTAAAAGCGGCTGATTCATAGCAATATACCGGAATACCTAAATCTTCTCCAACCATGCGGCCTAGCCTGCGTGCATAGGCGGCGCATTCATCCAAAGTCACTTCACTTACCGGGACCAGCGGCACAACGTCTGCCGCTCCAATGCGCGGGTGAGTTCCGTGCTGAACTCTCATATCTATCAGTTGCTGGGCAGCTTTGATTGCATTAAAAGTTGCGGAAATAACTTTCTCCGGCTCGCCTACATAAGTAAAAACAGTTCTGTTAGTAGCTTCACCGGGGTCAACATTAAGGAGTTTTGCGCCGCTATCTTTTATGACAGCGGCAATTTTATCAATGACATTCCTGTCTCTCCCTTCAGAGAAATTGGGAACACATTCTATAATTCTCATGATTAATCAATTCTTAATAAGTAACTATTTGCAGAGAGCCACGCTTTGCGCGCAGTTTCCTAATACTGCCTGCCATTAACGTACAAGCAAATTCCCGTATTGGTCTCACGCGCCAGCTTCTTAGGATCAATTTCTGTGTAGTGAACAGGGAAAAGATTTTTTGGCGAAATTAAATTTGCCGCCTTAATAAATTCCTCATCGCTCATTGTATATGGTTCATTCTTAGGCAAGAAAGCAATATCAATGTTTTTAATATCCTTCATTTCCGGAATCATCTCAGTATCTCCTGCAAAGTACATTCTAAATCCTTGCATGTCCAAAATATATCCGTTGCCTTCCTCCTTAATGTGGTAAGGATTTCCGTTGCTGCGCTTGTGCTTAATATTATATGCAGGAACAGCATAGATTGTTAATCCTCTGGAAGTAATATTATCTCCATTTTTAAGAATATCAACTTTGCAATGTTTCAACTTGTTGATATTCCTCATATTCTCTAAAGTCGTGGAAGGATCTACGTTAAATTTGTTGTCATCTGGGTTTAAATGTAAAGAAGGCAGGTCATTATCAATACAAGTTCCAACGCCCTTGCTAACTACAAACGCGGTATTAGGTGTAGCTATTTTTTCAATTGCTATGCAGTCATAATGGCCTCTGTGTGCGTGAGTAATTAAAATAACATCGGCTTTTGGTGCATCGGTAAAATCATAAACTGTGCTGCATGGATCAACATAAATTTGCATTCCTTCCCAGTCAATATGGATGGAGCCGTGCGCTAGGAATTCAACGTCCACAAGGCCCATTGGGGTGTAAAAAGAATTATGTACTTTGTTTCCCATCTCTGTAAAATATTATCTAAGTCTATATTTGCTTTAAATTATCTTTCGGGAATAAATATAATCCCGTTCACTTTTATAAAATTAAACAATAAAAACCAATTTCCAAAAAAGTACTGTCGGGAAATAAAAAAGGCGCCTCAAATGAGACGCCTCTTTTAAATATTATTGTCTGTTACTTTCCGGACAATTTCTTGTAACCGTCATAACGCAGTTTTGCAAACTCCTCAGTTAACTTAAACAATTCATCTGCCTCCTTAGGGAAGGTCTTAATAAGAGATGAATATCTAACCTCACTCTTGATGAAGTCTTGGAATTTGCTCCAATCCGGCTCCTTGCTGTCCAGCGTGAATGGATTTGTGTCAGCAGCAACATTAGGGTTGAATCTGTATAGATGCCAATAACCGCACTCTACAGCTTTCTTCTCCTCCAGCTGGCTGTGACCCATTCCGGCTTTTAGACCGTGGTTTATACAAGGTGCATAAGCAATAATCAATGAAGGGCCATCATATGCTTCAGCCTCTTGAATAGCCTTTAGGTATTGAGCTTGGCTAGAACCTGTTGCAACTTGAGCAACATATACGTAACCATAACTCATTGCCATCATTCCAAGGTCTTTCTTTCTAATCTTCTTGCCGCTGGTTGCAAATTTTGCAACTGCACCTGCAGGTGTAGCCTTAGATGACTGACCGCCTGTGTTTGAATAAACCTCAGTATCAACAACTAGCACGTTAACATTCTCACCGGAGGCAAGAACGTGATCAAGTCCGCCGTAACCAATATCATATCCCCAGCCGTCTCCGCCAATTATCCACTGGCTTCTAGGAATAAAGCAATCTTTATATTCATAAACTGCCTGACATGCAGGGTGTTTGCAACCCTCAATCATAGGAACAAGTTTAGCTGCAACTTCTTTAGCAACTTCTACATTATCCTTATTGTCAAGCCATTTCTGCATAAGTTCTTTAACTTCTGCACTTGTCTTTGCATCAGCGATAGCTTCTTCCACTCTGTTAACAAGAGTCTCTCTTAATCTTACAAAGCCAAGTCTCTGACCAAGACCAAATTCTGCATTATCCTCAAACAATGAGTTAGCCCATGCAGGACCGTGACCGTTCTTATCCTTGCAATAAGGAGAAGAAGGGAATGAACCGCTGTAGATTGAAGTACAACCGGTTGCATTGGCAGCCATAATTCTGTCGCCGAACATCTGAGTGATAAGTTTGATATAAGGAGTCTCTCCGCAGCCTGCGCAAGCGCCTGAGAATTCAAATAATGGCTGTGCAAACTGTGAGTTCTTAGGATTAGCGCCCTTAGGAGCAACTGTATCTTTATATCCAATCTTGTTGTGAAGATATTCAAAATTAGCCTGCTCGGCAAGCTGACTTTCAGCAGGTTTCATAACAAGAGCCTTCTCCTTTGCAGGGCATACATCCGCGCAGTTAGAGCAACCTGTACAATCTGCAGGATCTACTTGCATTGTAAAGAAGTAATCTTTTAGGTTAGCCTTGCCTTGTGCTTTTTTCAAACCCTTTGGAGCTTTAGCAGCTTCTGCCTCAGTCATTAAATAAGGACGGATGGCAGCGTGAGGGCAGATGAATGAGCACTGGTTACACTGTATACAGTTTTCAGGATTCCATTCTGGAATGTGAGTAGCAACTCCTCTCTTCTCAAATGATGCGGTTCCTGCAGGAATCCATCCATCAGGGAAGTCTACAAATGTGCTGACCGGAAGGTCATTGCCGCACTGTGCGTTAACAGGGTCAGCAACCTTGCGAACCCAATCCGGAGCCATACGTTTGTAAGAATCAGGGACAAACTTGCAAGCAGAGATGTTCTTCCACTCAAAAGGAATTTCAACTTTCTCAAACTCGCCGCCTCTGTCAACAGCCGCATAGTTCATTTTAACAATATTCTCACCCTTCTTGCCATAGCTCTTCTCAATCATCTTCTTCATCTCTTTAACGGCATCCTCATAAGGGATTATGTTTGCAATCTTAAAGAATGCGCTCTGAAGAATAGAATTGGTTCTTCCGCCAAGTCCAATCTCCTCTGCAATCTTGGTTGCATTGATGATATAGAATGTAAGTTTCTTGCTAACGATCTGATATTTAATGAAATCCGGAAGTCTGTCACAAGTGTCTTTTGCATTCCACAAACTGTTCAACAAGAATGTGCCGCCTTTCTTAATGCCTCTCAAAACATCATATTTTGTCAAATATGACGGAACGTGGCAGGCAACAAAGTCCGGAGTTGAAACCAAATATGGTGCGGGGATGATAGAATCTCCAAATCTTAAGTGTGAACAAGTGTAACCGCCTGATTTCTTTGAATCATAATCAAAGTAAGCCTGGCAATATTTCTTTGTGCTCTCACCAATAATCTTAATAGTATTCTTGTTTGCGCCAACGGTACCGTCTGAGCCAAGTCCAAAGAATTTGCACTCGTAAGTACCCTTTCTGGCCATAGGAATTTCCTCTTTCTGAGGCAATGACAAGAACGTAACATCATCTACGATACCAATTGTAAATGAGTTCTTTGGCTCCTTAAGCTTAAGGTTGTCAAATACCGCAAAAATTTGCGCAGGAGAAGTATCCTTAGATGACAAACCGTAACGTCCGCCAACAATCTTAATCTTGTTGGAAGACTCAGCAAGGGTGGTCTTAACATCCTCATATAGAGGCTCGCCGACAGATCCTGGTTCTTTGCATCTGTCAAGAACAGCAATTTTCTTTACAGTCTTAGGAAGAACTCTCAAGAAATATTTAGCAGAGAATGGTCTGTAAAGTCTTACAACTACAACTCCGACTTTCTCTCCTTTGTTTACAAGGTAATCAACAACCTCTTTTGTTGTGTCAGTTACAGAACCCATCGCGATTATAATATTCTCAGCCTTAGGGTCTCCGTAATAGTCAAAAGGAAGATAATGGCGGCCGCAAACCTCTCCAATTTCTCCCATATATCTTGCTACAATGTCCGGAACTTCTGTGTAATAAGGGTTTCTGGCCTCAGTCTCCTGGAAGTAAACATCTGAATTCTGCGCGGTACCCTTTGTAACGGGAGCGTTAGGATTAAGAGCTCTCTTTCTGAAGGCTGCTAATGCTTTGGTACTTACCATTTTCTTCAATTCATCTTCTGGAAGAACTTCAATCTTCTGAATTTCATGAGAAGTTCTAAATCCGTCAAAGAAGTGTACAAAAGGAAGAGAAGATTTAATAGCTGATAAATGTGTTACTGCTCCAAGATCCATTGCCTCCTGAACACTTGCAGAAGCAAGCATGCAGAAACCGGTTTGTCTTACTGCCATAACATCTTGCTGATCTCCAAAAATGGAAAGAGCATGAGTAGCAAGACTTCTTGCTGAAACGTGGAATACAGCAGGAAGCATCTCACCTGCAATCTTATACATGTTAGGAATCATAAGCAGCAATCCCTGGGATGCTGTGAATGTAGAAGTTAAAACTCCGGCCAGCAGAGAACCGTGAACAGTTCCGGACGCACCGCCTTCGCTCTCCATCTCAATGACCTTGACAGTTTCTCCAAACAAGTTTTTCCTTCCAAATGCTGCCCACTCGTCTATGTGCTCAGCCATTGGTGATGACGGGGTAATAGGATAAATTGCAGCAAGCTCGCTAAACAAATAGGCTACGTGTGCGGCAGCCTGATTACCATCGCAGGTAATAAATTGTTTTTCTTTTGCCATATCAAAAAATTAGTGTTATTAATTCTTACAAATTTGAGGCCCAAAGGTACTGATTTATTAGGGTTAAAACAAGTTAAAAAAACATTGGCATTATTTTTACGCAGTATTTCATATCTTGTATCGTTTTATCGACGACTTTGTGGTTAAAGTTAAGAGAAATTCCAGGACCTTTTGGAAATTATAAGGGGTTATAAATGAGAAATTTTGACAGTATTCCATTCAACAAGCCGTATTTTACGGGCTTAGAAATGGGTTATATTGAGGACTCTTTTAGGAGGGGTCATACTAGCGGCAACGGGCATTATACCCGCTTGTGCCAACAGTTTTTTGAGGAAAAACTGAGTGAGGATCCGTACCAGCAGCGTGAGCTTTTCCGGAGTACGGGTATTTTTGGCAAACCAAAGTGTTTGCTCACTACTTCTTGCACGGATGCACTTGAAATGTGTGCAATACTGTCGGGAGTAAAAAATGGGGATGAGGTAATAGTCCCGTCATATACTTTTGTCTCTACTGCTCTGGCTTTTGCAAGGCAGGGGGCAAAAATAGTCTTTGCAGATAGCAGATTGGATAACCCAAATATAGATGAATCCAGACTGGAGGATTTGATAACAAAGCGCACAAAGGTTATTGTCGTTGTGCATTATGCGGGTGTGGCTTGTGACATGGAGAAGATAATGCAGATTGCACGCAAATATAATCTGGTTGTTGTAGAAGATTGTGCGCAGTCAATTTGCACGGGCTATAAGGGCGTTCCTCTGGGAAGCATCGGAGACCTTGCTGCTTTCTCTTTTCATGAAACAAAGAATATTCAATGCGGAGAGGGAGGTCTACTAGTTGTGAATAATGATAAGTTTAAAGAGGGTGCTGAAATTGTTTGGGAAAAGGGGACAAACCGCAGCCAGTTTTTCCGCGGAGAGATCAATAAGTATGGTTGGGTTGGAAATGGTTCATCTTTTCTTGCCTCTGAATGTACTGCTGCTTTCCTGTGGGGGCAGCTGCAAAGGATAGATGAAATACAGCATCAGAGAAGAATCTTGTGGAGAACTTATTATAAGGCATTTAAGTATAGTTCAGATGATGCTATTTTGGATAGGCGCGGAATAAAAATTCCATCTTTACCAACTTATGCCTACAATAATGCGCATATATTTTATTTTGTTTGTCAGTCATTAGAACAGCGTACAGATATAATTAACTATTTGGCAATGCGCGGAATTCATGCAACATTTCATTATTTATCTTTGCATCACAGTGATTTTGCGGCTAAGAATGGTTGGGGGGGTAGTGTTCTGCCTCAGGCAGACAGATATACGGATTGTTTGCTTAGGCTTCCTCTTTATAATTCTATGACCACGGAAGATGTTACAAATGTGACTGATGCTGTTGTTAATTATTTGAAGGAGAGCGCTCTTGGCGTTGCAGATTTGTCTGCGGCAACAATATAAATGCTGGTGCGGGCTGCACGCCCGGTTTTGATGTATGATTTTACACTTTGTAAATGATGAAAAGATAATCAACCGCACGGTTGAAATGTTTGAGGAGCAATTCCCCGGAGAGAATATCTTTGTGGTAGCCAACAGGTTGCACCATCCTTTCAAGTATGTTAATGGCGTTCCGTGTATCTATTCCAGGGGAGAGTTTTTACGGAGGATTGAAGATTTTTCGGCTCCCGACAGAATCTATATTCATCTTCTAAATAAGCGGAAAATCAGTCTCTTGCGGAGTCTGAACTTGAAGCGTCTTAAAGCAGACGGGGTTAAAATCTATTGGATTATCTGGGGGCTTGATTTGTACAATAATCTTTTGGAGCCGGCCGGGTTTAAAATTTATGATATTAACTCTCTCTCAATTGCGGGAGTGCGTCCTTCAATTGGAAATTTTTTTGCATTTATTGGAAGGTTAAACAGGAAATTTTCTGCAAATATCATTGTGCGGTTTGTGCAAAAGTATGTGGATTATATAGTTACGGATACTACTGAGAATGATTATGATTATCTTATTAGGTATTACCCGTCTCTTGCATGTAAGCCGCGCAAAGATTTTTTCTACTATCCTGTGGATGTTGTTCTGGGGGAGGATTTGCATAAAAGCTTGCTGAAGTCTGATAATGAAGACAATAGTGCAGGAAATGGTGCCGGTGCAGATTTGGTTGGCGGCAGCAGTGCCGGTAATAGCAGCGTTTGCAATGGAGGCGGGAATATTATCATTGGAAATTCCGGCTCCGCATCCAATAATCATCTTTATGCAATGAGCAAAATCGCGGCTCTCAATCTTGGCGCAAGAAAGGTTTACGTTCCGTTAAGTTACTCATGTATAAAGCGTTATAAGAGGTGCGTGCTTGAAGGAGGGCGCAAGTTGCTCGGCAGCAGGTTCTGTCCGCTTTTGGATTTTATGCCTCTTGAGGAGTACAACAAATTGCAGTTGAGTATAAGCGTAGCTTTGTATGGCAATTGGAGGCAAGAAGCTGTCGGGAATATACTGGTATTTCTTTTTATGGGGACAAAAGTTTTTCTCTCAAAGCACAATCCGGTTTATGAATGGGCGCTGTTTCATGGACTGAAAGTCTTTGAGCTGGAGGGGATTACACAAGAGCAGCTGGACACTCCGCTGACTGCTTCAGAGAAAATTTCCAACAGGAAGATTGTAAAAGATTCATTCACTAAAGAGCGGCTGCTTCAGCTGATAAAAGATTTGTAGTTTGATAACTAAATGGTAATGCTATTTGTGGTAGGGCAAGCAATTAGAAAAATTATTCAGATTTTGTTGGTGAGGGGATTTTATTAATTCCGTTGGGAGTTTGAATTATGTGATTGAGCTTTGTGTTGTTGCGGATTTCCCTGTTATGTTGCAGTGTCTCCGGCGTTTTGTAAGGACGCTTATGGTCCAGGTGAAGCAGAATTGCTGAATAACGTATCTGCCTGGATTTCAATCCCATATTAAAGAGTCTCTCTCCAAATTCCCTGTCTTGTCCGCCATAATGCATCTCCTCATTATAACCGTTGACGGCAAGCATGTCTGCCCTCCATCCGGAGGCATTGCATCCATTCCATGTTGCCTTTGCAGGAGTGATAAAATTCATGAACTTGCAGAATGTGGTACACGTTATGAGCTTGGTACACTTAAAGTTCCACTTGAGTCCTTGTTCTTTGAGCCACTTGTATTTTAAGGCGTTGCCCGATTCTACATCTGCGCGACAGAGCTGCTTGCTGATATCCATTGGAAGTCTGAAGTATCCTCCCGACAGTATGTAATTTTTCTTTGCATAACGCTCATGAGTTGCAATGAAATCTTTGCGCGGCACGCAGTCCTGGTCTGTAAAAATCAAGTACTCTGCGGTGGCCGCAACCAGCGCTTTGTTTAAAATTTGTGACTTTTGGAATCCTTTGTCTTCCTGCCAAATATGCTTGATTGGAAGAGTGCTTTTAAAACTTTCAATCAGCTGCCGCGTCTCATCCCGGCTGCCGTCATCCGCAATCAAAATCTCATCTGCCGGCCTTGTCTGGTTAAGATAACCCCACAAGGCCTTCTCCAGCCATGCCGGGTTATTGTATGTGGATATGATTACTCCGATTTTCAAAAAGTGCAAGGTCTTTAAAAGTGTGACGCCGTCTTTAATTAATAACAGCGTCATTTATTTAAATTTATTGTCTACCGGAAATTATTGTGCCTTCCGGTGCAATTTTCTTTATAAGTCCTTGAAGGACAGAGCCGGGACCAAGCTCTACAAATTCATTGGCGCCGTCTTTAACCATGTTCTCAACTATCTGAGCCCAGCGTACAGGGTGGGTAAGTTGGATTAGCAAGTTCTTTTTAATCTCAGCAGGGTCTGAGTGAGGCAGTGCATCAACATTCTGATATACAGGACATACGGGCTTGCTGATTTGTGCTTTCTCAATTGCTTCTGCAAGTTCTAAGCGTGCAGGCTCCATGCAAGGTGAGTGGAATGCGCCTCCAACTACCAATGGGACAACGCGTTTTGCACCTGCTGCTTTCATGGCTTCGCCGGCCTTTGCAACCGCCTCAATTTCACCGCTTATAACAACTTGTCCGTGAGAGTTGTAGTTTGCCGCTACAACAATCCCGGGAGTCTGTTTGCAAATCTCTTCAATCTTGGCATCATCCATTCCAATAATGGCAGCCATTGTAGATGGCTTAAGCTCACACGCTTTCTGCATGGCAAATGCGCGCTTTGCAACCAGCCGAAGTCCCTCCTCAAAGCTCAAGCCGCCTGCTGCGGTCAGCGCAGAAAACTCTCCAAGTGAATGACCTGCAACCATATCGGGTTTAAAATCTTCCAGGCATTTTGCAAGAGCAACAGAATGAACAAAAATTGCGGGCTGCGTAACCTTTGTCTGCTTAAGCTCTTCCGCGGTTCCCTTGAACATAATGTCCACAAGGTTGAATCCTAAAATATCATTTGACTCATCAAACAGTTTCTTAGCCAGCGGATTACTATTGTACAGATCCTGGCCCATTCCAGTGAATTGTGCCCCTTGTCCGGGGAAAACGTATGCTTTCATATTTTTTAAAAATTTTTCTCGACAGTTTTTTATATTTTCCATCTGTAATATCTATTGCAGATGATCATATTTATTCTCTTTTTTTAGAGAATCTCTTTAATCAATTAGAGAATCTCATCAAGTTTAAAATGCTTTCCACAGAGTTCTGGCAAAGATAAATAAAATATATAACTTTGCCTGCCGCGCGGCACTGCTCTGCAGACCGTGCCATGCTGCCGGCTTCTTTAATGTCAGCAGCACCTCGCCCCCCTAGTCTAATGGATAGAATTCGAGATTCCGGTTCTCGCGATAGCGGTTCGATTCCGCTGGGGGGCACAAATATGTGCCGCATCTTTGGCGCCAAAATTCTTAGAATCACTAATATGTACAATAAGTTAGGCTTAATTAAAGTTACCAGGAAGATGTTAGTTGCAATTTCATCTTCTTTAATCCTTTGTTGTCCGGGACTCACTTTAAATGCGCAACCTGCTGAGGAGCAATTAGGTGCACATGCTACTGCAGGTCAATTAAATGCGCAGACTGTCGGGAATAAAAAAGAAACAACCGCAGCAATACTTGAACAAAGCAGCAGCGATGCAGCAAAACTTCAGCAGAGCGTTGCAGCAAAACCTCAGCAGAGCAGTGAGGAAAAACTTCAGCAGAGCTACGCAGCAAAACCTCAACAGTGCGGTGCAGCAAAACCTCAACAGAGCGTTGCAGCAAAATCTCAGCAGAGCGTTGCAGCAAAACCTCAGCAGAGCGGTGCAGCAAAACCTCAACAGTGCGGTGAGGAAAAACTTCAGCAGAGCTACGCAGCAAAACCTCAACAGAGAGGTGAGGAAAAAACTTGGACACTTACAGATGCTCGGAGAGTAAAGGTGTTCAGGCAAAGGGCTGTCAAACAATATATTAGAGACAGTATGGAGGTGCTTGTGGCGCGCTGTCAGAAAGTTCTTAACTCAGCGTACATGGCTCAGGAGCTGGAGAAGACAGTGACTGATGTGCCTGGTTATGAGGGATATCCCGTGAAGTTGTATACTTATTATATGCGGTCAGATGTTAAGACTCATGCGGACAAGAAAGGTAGGGTAATGCTGCTGATGCCTGATGCTCAGAAGCTTGCGCGCTGGACAATTTCAGCTTGCTGGAAAGCTGTGCAAAGCCTTGATTATAAGTATACTCAGAAGCTGTTGAATTATGTTATGCGACAAAATGGCGGTCAGTTTGCTGTTCGCGGTGTTGTCTATGAAGACATGTACACTCGCGGATACTATGAGCCATACGTTTTTAAGGATGGTATAACTGTATATGTAGCGGATCCTAAAATGGTTGCGACAGATTCTACTTTAAAGTGGTGCACGGACGCCATGTTGGAGTATTATTTGAGATTGGACAATTCTCAGCTTAAACCTTACTCCGGCCGCTTTGCCAGAATTTCCAGCACTACCCGTGAGATGTACTATGAATATAACGGGGTCACAAATTATAAGGAGGCGTTTAATCCCAAAGATTCTCAAAGTGCTGCATGCTCCAAGGATTCTCAAAGTGTTGCGTGCTCCAGAGATTCCCAAAGCGCTTGTTGCATAAAAAATTCTTACGGAAAAGTTATCAACGTTGGGACCGGGGACAGTCATGAAACCCGCTCACTTGTATGGTTGAACGTTGTCCGTAAGCTCTATCTAAAAGCCTGGAAATCAGATGATAATGAGCTTGTAGATGCTTGGGCATGGTGGGTGTTTGTCAATCACGTGGGGGAAGAGTTATAGAATGGGACGCTAATAGGCGGGAAAGAGTTCTGGAATAGGACACTAATAGGTGGGAAGCAGTCCTGGAATAGGACACTAATAGGTGGTATATTGCTAACATGTTAATAATAAGATTGTTATAGCTGCGGGGCCTCGTGTTTTATGACCCCCTGCTATGCAAGTTTCTCATATTCAGACATATAGGCCAATGCCATCCACCGCAGCTGCCTTCTTCTACCATCCGCCACCACCACCCTCTTCTACCACCTGCCGCCGCTACCCTCTTCCGCCGCTACCCTCTTCCGCCGCCATCCTCTTCTGCCACCCTCTTCCGCCACAACTTACCATTCGTCCTCTATATACTTGAACCTTTTTTCTGCTCTCTCTACCACCATCTCCGACCTAAGCAAATCCTTAAAACTGTCGAGAGAACTAAAATTTTTCCTGATAATACTTGGTTCAACTTTAACGTATTTTGCAAGTTCATTATATGCTGTGGTATAAAATAAATACGAGTTGTATTTGTAGGTCCAAGGTTGTGTACTCATATTTGCAAGTGTCGGATTATTAAGCATATAGATTATGACATTCATTTTTAGGTAAACAGAATTCTTTGAATAAAACAAAGACGGCTCAAATAGTCGGCCTGGCTTTTTATACCTATAGTAGAAATATCCTGTATACGCTTTTGTCAGGTATTCAGTAAAAAGCTCTATATCAGCAATTTTTACCAGAAGATGGATATGGTTGGTCATTAGCGTAAATGCATATAGCACAGCATCAAACCTCTGCATGAGACTGTTGAGCAGACTCAAGAATTTTTTATAATCTTTATCATCTCCAAAAACTTTTTTCCTGTCATCTCCCCTCATTATCAAGTGATAGGCTACTTTCTTTTTGCTCTCGACAGTTTTGTCCGGTTCTTTCATGACCTTTGTGGCACTCATTGCTTCTCCGGCCTTCATGGCCTTTGTGGCACTCATTGCATTTGCCGCACCAGTTTTATTGGTGTTATTCACGACAGTTTTCATCCTTCCTCCCCTTTTTAATTTGGTGGTGGTAGATTAAGTGACAGATAATTAGGTGTTTGTGCGGATAGGGGGCTGAAATTTTAGATCCCCGCTCATGTAATAGATTGATAATTAGAGAATAGAGTTTATACCACTTCCTCTTTCACTCACCCTTCACCCTCATCCTTCACCCTCACCTTCTACAATCATCCTTTACCCTCATCTTCTACCCTCATCTTCTACCCTCATCCTTCACCCTCATCCTTCACCCTCATCCTTCACAATCGTCCTTCACTTTTTCCTTCCACTCACTTTCTCTTATTTCCTCTTCCAAATATAATATCAGCTTGAGCTGAATGCAAGTGTTTTAAGTATTATTTTCTCTTTAGTGTTCACGACGGTTCTGAGGTGGGTATGTGTTAATGCTCAGGTAATCAATAGCTTGCGCTGGAAGGGGGTGCTAAATTTGAGAGCCTTCATCTGCAAGTCTCATGTAATCATCTATTTAGCATAATGCCACCTTGTGGGTTGCACCTTGTGGGTTGCACCTTGTGGTTGCACCCCATGGTTACACCCTATGGTTGCACCCCTGTGGTTACAGCACCCTATGGTTGCATCCCATGGTTGCACCTTGTGGTTGCGGCTGCTAAGTATTTAGCAATCATTCTGTCTGTGGTCTGTTACATAAAAAAAGCCGCTTAAAATAGGCGGCTTTTTTATCTATCGTGAGGAAAATAAAATTACTCTACAAACGCAATAATTTCATTCTTCTCTACCTTCTGACCTTGCTTTGCACAAATGACTACAAGTTTGCCGTCGGCAGGAGCTTTGATCTCTTCCTGGCCATAGAATGCCTGAACAAAACATATTGTCTGTCCGGCCTTTACGGCTGTTCCAACAACAGGCGCCATTGATTTATCTGCAACATCATACTGCCAAACAACTTGTCCTTTTACTGTTGCCTGAATTGGTTTTGCGTTTGGATGCTGTTCAACAACTTTATTGACATCAAATTTAGGCATCTCAACAACCGGACGCTCAACAATGATTGGCGCATTTGCCTTAGCTTTAGCCGCTTCCAGCTCTTTCTCAAAACGCTGTTTAGCAACTCCGCTCTTATAATCAAGATACTGAGTCTCATGCATTGCAAGTTCAAATAACTCTTCGTCATCTTGCCCGCGCTCCCAGCCTTTCTCCTTCATCATCTGTTCATATTTTGGAAGCTCGTTAGGGAAAGCATCTTGAGGAACGCCTGTGTAGAACTCAAGACCTTTTTGCTTTACAATGTCCACAATCTCAGGAGCCAATGGCCCAGGCAATTTGCCCATCTTGCCAAGAATCATGTTCATTGTATCTTTATCTATGGTGCCCCAACGCGGCTCACCCTTAAGCATATGCATCAAATTCAGCAAAGAAGTGTTCTTTACATACTGGCTAAACGGAGTAACCAATGGAGGATAACCCAACTTAGGCCATACATAAGCAACCTCATCAAATAGCTTTATAACAAGGTCATTTATACCAAGTTCCGGCTTGCCCTGATTTCTTAATGAAGCGTTGATAGCTCCCTGGAAACCTTTCAAGTCTGCCATCATTGAGCCCATCATTCCGCCGGGAAGTCCGCAGCCAACAAGAAGAGATGTCATCACGTGATTGCCGGGAGCAATCCAGTATCCAAGATAATCATCTATGAATGACTGAGTTAAACGACGCGCCTCCATATAAGCTTTCATGTTGATGTCCTTAACAAGGAAGCCTGCATCCTGTAGCATAGCCTGTATTGTGATAACATCAGGATGAATCTTTCCCCAGGAAAGAGGTTCCATTGCCACATCTATATACTCAGCACCTGCTCTTGCAACTTCAAGCATGGAAGCCACTGAAAATCCGGGGCCTGAGTGACCGTGATACTGAACTTTTATATGGGGATATTTGTCTTTTATAGCCTTAACAAGTCTGCCTAAAAATACAGGACGTCCAATGCCCGCCATATCTTTAAGAGCAATTTCATCTGCACCGTACCCAACAACTTTATCCACAATATCCATATAGTACTCAACTGTGTGAATGGGTGAGTGTGTAATACTTAAAGCAACTTGAGAAATCATTCCGGCCTCTTTTGCGTGAATAACTGAACCTTTCAAATTGCGGTGGTCATTCAATCCGCAGAAAGAACGCATAATATCAACACCCTGAGCCTTTTTAACTTTGCACATAAGTGCGCGCACGTCATCAGGAACTGGGAACATTCTAAGTGCGTTAAGTCCACGCTCCAACATATGAGTCTGAATACCAACCTTATTGAAAGGTGCAGTCCATTCTCTTACTGCTGTGTTAGGATTTTCTCCAAATAATAAATTTACTTGTTCAAAAGCGCCTCCATTAGTTTCAATTCTATCAAAGCAGCCCATATCTATTATGACCGGCGCAATTTGCTTCAACATAGATACTTTCGGTACATACTTGCCGGAAGATTGCCACATATCCCTGTAAACAAGGGAGAACTTTATTTCTTTAGCCATATTATTAATCTTTATTTGTCCCGACAGGTTTCCAGCCGAGCACGAGCGGCAAATTTAGGAAAAAGGATTGTACTTTGCTAAAAAGGAATTATATTTGCAGCCCTATTCGGCGAAAGCGGCAGCAATGCGCTGAGGCTGATTATATGGTGAGAATAGCTCAGTTGGCTAGAGCATCGGTTTGTGGCACCGAGGGTCGTGGGTTCGAGCCCCATTTCTCACCCGCATTTAAAAAATACCGGCAATTCTTGTTGCCGGTATTTTTTTTATTTGCCGAACAAAGCGCGGCAAAATGCTGTGGTTTAACGCAGCTCCCCCGATAGTGTGCAGCACGCTAAGTGGCGCGCGTTGCACTTTGTGTAAATCCTTCGGCTGAAATTAATTACCTTTGCAGGCACTTATGGAACGGATTTCACGCGCAGAAATAGAGAGGCGGATGCGGAATCATATCTTGATTCTGGATGGAGCTATGGGCACAATGATTCAGCACCGCAAGCTGTCGAGAGACGGCAATATGGACATGTTGAACCTTCTTAATCCCGACGGTGTCATGCAGATACACAAGGATTATATTGCAGCCGGCGCTGAAATCATAACAACCAATACATTCAGCAGCACCGGTATTTCTCAAAAGGAATACGGCGCAGCAGACAAGGTCTATGAACTCAACAAACGCGGAGCAGAAATTGCCCGCGCCGCGGCAGAAGCTGCCGGTAATATTGCGCGAGGGCTTTTGGGGGGAAGAATGGTAATTGTTGCCGGTTCTATGGGCCCGACAATAAAATCATTATCCCTTTCCCCGGATGTCACTAAACCGGAATACCGTAACATCTCTTTTGATGAAATGGCTGAGGCGTACAAGGAACAAGCTGAGGGACTGATAGATGGAGGTGCTGACATTTTGCTGCTGGAATCCTGCTATGACGGACTCAACGCAGAGGCGGCTCTCTATGCAATCCATGAGGCTCAAGTGGAAAAGGGTACGGATATTCCCGTAATGGTCTCAGCCACAATTAATGATAAGACAGGACGTTTGTTGACGGGACAAAAAATGGAAGCATTTTTTACGGCAATCTCACACTATAAATTGTTAACCTTTGGTCTTAACTGTTCCTTTGGCGCAAAAGATCTGATGCCGTTTGTGGAGGAGATAAGCAACTTCTGTCATAAATTCTATAAGGGTGATAATTCTTGTGATGGCATTGCTTATAAGGGTTGCGGCATAAGCATTTACCCTAATGCGGGACTGCCTAATGAGATGGGAGAGTATGATGAAACTCCTGCGTATACTGCGGCATGTATAAAGGAAGTTGCAGCCAAAGGGTGCATAAATATTGCGGGCGGATGCTGCGGTACAACACCGGAGCATATCCGTGCAATTGCCAATGCCTTAAAAGATTGCAAACCAAGAGAAATAAAATCCGTCGGGAGTCCAAATGAAAATTTATATGTCAGCGGCCTTGAGAATTTGCTGATAAATAGAAAAATAAACAATTTTATCAATATAGGCGAGAGGACAAATGTTGCGGGCAGTGCAAAGTTTGCAAAGCTGGTGGGGGCGCAAAATTGGAGCGAGGCGGCAAAGATTGCAGTAAAGCAAATTGAGGATGGAGCAACTGTTATTGATATCAATACAGATGATACAATGCTCAACGGCAGTGAGCTGATGCAGAACTTCTTACGCTATATTGCTGGGGAGCCGGAGATTGCGAAAGTGCCGCTGATGATTGACTCTTCAAACTGGGAAACCATTCTTGCCGGTGTGAAAAATTGCAGCGGGAAATGTATTGTCAACTCTATAAGTTTGAAAGACGGTGAGGAGGAATTTGTGCACCGTGCAACTGAACTTTTCTATCTGGGAGCGGCTGTGATTGTAATGGCGTTTGATGAAGAGGGTCAGGCACTTACGTATGAGCGCAAAATACAGATTTGCCGGAGGGCTTATGATATTTTAACCCGGCGCGTAGGCTTTGCCCCAAGCGATATAATTTTTGATTGCAATATTTTGACCATTGCAACGGGAATGCAGGAGCATGATAATTATGCCGTTGATTTTATTCGCGCAGTGCGTTGGATTAAAGAGAATTTACCGGGTGCAAAGACTTCCGGCGGCGTTTCAAATTTGTCTTTTGCATTCCGCGGAAACAACAAGGTGCGTGAGGCAATGCACTCCGTATTTTTATATCACGCCATTGCAGCCGGTCTGGACATGGCTATTGTAAATCCCTCTATGTTACAGGTTTATGATGATATAAAACCTGACTTGCTCTCTTGCGTGGAAGCAGTTGTGATGAATGATTCTTCTAAGCTCCCGACAGTTTCTGGCTCTGCTTCTGCATCATCACGTACGCCGACTGAATTGCTTGTGGAGCTTGCTACAAAAATCAAGGAAGAGGAACTTGCTGCAAAGATGTCCGCTTTGGACTTGCAAGGTTCTAAGGATGTTGCTGTGCATAGCGAGAGCATGGAGCGCAGCGACTTTAAGCGAGCAGGCATCAGTAATCCCGCAGAGCCCAAAGAGATTGCAGCAATTTTAAAGCATAAACTAATCAAGGGAGATTCCACAGATATTGAAGACATGTTGATGCAAGCGCTCAAAGAAGTTTCTTCTCCGGTTTCTCTGATTGAAGGTCCGCTGATGGACGGAATGGAAGCAGTAGGGAAAATGTTTGGAGAGGGTAAAATGTTTCTGCCACAGGTGATTAAGAGTGCCCGCGTTATGCAAGCCGCTGTAAATTTTTTGCAGCCTTTTATTGAAAAATATAATAATGAAGAGCAGGCAGTAAATCATGACTTGTCCAAAAATGCAATTGACGGTGCACGGCATGAATCAAATGAATATAAAAGTAGTACATCATCCGTCGGGGATAAAAATATTTTATCTCAACCCGTGATAGTGCTGGCGACTGCAAAGGGTGATATCCATGATATTGGGAAAAATATTGTTTCAATTATTTTGACTTGCAATAATTTCAAAGTGATTGACCTTGGGGTGATGGTTGAAAATCAGCGGATTGTAGATGAAGCAATAAAAAATAGAGCTGATTTGATAGGGGTGAGTGGATTGATTACGCCGTCGTTGAAACAGATGGAAAATCTTGCCGCGCTGTTGGAGGAGAACAAAAAGAGAATGCTTAAAGAGTTGGGCTATCTGATTCCGCTTGCGGTTGGCGGCGCCACTACTTCTGCAGTTCACACTGCAGTTAATATTGCTCCATTGTACAGTGGTACAGTTGTTTACGGCGGAGATGCTTCAAAGGCCGCCGTTGTTTACAAGAAACTTGTCAACGATTTTGGAGGACATGCCCGCGTGTTTGCAAATTTGTCCGGAAATTATTCAGCAATCATCAAGCATGAACAACGTGAAATCCGTCGCAACTACAAATGGCGCAACGCCCGTAAACTGACAGTGAATGAGGCGCGTGAGAAAGCTCGTGCAAATTCTGCCGCAAACTCCAATGCAAACTCTTGCGGTTCAGTCTTTCGTTTTGCCCCCTGCTGTTATGTTCAGCCGGAAAGTTTTGGGGAGAATAATCTTTTTGCAAAGAATTTGAATCTTGGAGATATTGTTGATAGGATTGATTGGACAGGGTTCTTTAATTTCTGGGGATTTAAAGGAAAATATCCCACAGTTGCCTATAAAAACGAGGAGGCGGAAATGTTTTATGATCAGGCGCTTGCATGCATTGCGGAGATGACTGCTGATGATTCTGTTGAGGCGAGTGTGATGCTTAAGTTTTTTGATGCCGTTTCTGCGGTTGACAGGGAGGAGATGAATCCTGCAGGAAGTCTGTCTTCCGGTGCCAGCGCCTATGAGGCAATGTGCAAATGCTGCCATCAAGAAAAAATAAACAGTGCGGCCGGTGATGTAATTTTATTGTATGAGAATCTGAAGGATGACAGGGATGACAAGAGTTTTAATAAAAAAATTGTCGGGAGAAAAATAATAGCAAAAATTCCTGTACCAAGGCAGGTGGTTGAAGGCTCTGATTATTTGTCACTTGCAGATTTTATTGCTCCGGAGGGCTGCACTTTGCGTGATGTTTCTTCTGTGGATGGTGCGGCTGCCACAAACGTTAATGATAAGTATGTTCCTTTAACTTCCCGCGTTGGAATATTTGTTTTGAAGATTAACGACCGCCGCGCAGAACAGCTTGATCATAAGAGCTTTGAGTACCTGTTGCGTTACAGTATTTGCGCGCGTCTTGCAGAGGCTCTTGCAGATTGGATGCAGGCGCAGATAGACGGAAGTACGCAGGTCGCAAGTGCCGCGCAGGCCGCAGTGGTGCAGCGCCTTCACATAATCCGCCCCGCATTTGGCTATCCGGTATGTCCGGACCACTCCCTTAAACGCGTGGCATTTAACCTATTGCGCGTGCAAGCACGTCTGGACATCAAACTCACGGAATCCAACGCAATTATTCCAACTACCTCTATCTGCGGTATGCTCATTGCTCACCCGAATGCCCGGTTTTTTGATATATAGGAAAAGTCCTAAAGTGGTGACTCCTTTTTTATTACCTTTGTCCCCGCAATGAAAGTCTCAGAGATACTCAATCAAAAAGGACGCAAGCCTTTTGCCTCATTTGAAATAGTCCCGCCCCTTAAAGGCAGTGATATCAGTAAGTTGTACGCATCCATTGAACCGCTCATGGAGTTTGAGCCGCCGTTCATGAATTTCACATCCCACAGAGATGAGGTGGAGTATCGCAAAAATGCAAATGGAATGTTCGCGCAAGTAACTGTAACTAAGAGACCTAGTGCGCTCGCGATAGTTTCTGCAGTGAGCCGGAGGTTCCCTCAGATAGAAGTTGTGCCCCATATGATTTGCGGAGGGCAGACTGCGGATCAAAATGAGAGTTTGCTTTTGGATTTGCATTTTCTTGGTTTTCACAATGTTATGGCATTACGTGGGGATGCTCCCAAAGGGGAGAAGTATTTCACTCCAACTCAGGGAGGGTATGCGCACAGTTCGGAACTTGTATCGCAAATTCAGAACATGAATGCGGGCAACTACCTGGACCGTAACATAAAAAATGCTGTGAGAACAGACTTTTGCGTTGGCGTTGGCGGGTATCCGGAAAAACACATAGAGGCTCCTAATTTGGAAGCTGATATTCAGAATCTTAAGAGGAAGGTTGATGCCGGTGCCGATTATATAATTACTCAAATGTTTTTTGACAATAGAAAATATTTCAGCTTTGTGGAAAAGTGCAGAACTGTCGGGATAAAAGTACCAATTATCCCTGGCATAAAACCAATCTCCACTCGGAAACAGATAGAACTTCTGCCTCACGCATTTGCGCTGGATTTGCCGATGGAATTGATGACAGAATTAAAAAAATGCAAAGATGATGCGGCTGTATATGAATGCGGAATAGCCTGGTGCACAGTACAATGCAAAGACCTGCTGTCGGCCGGAGTTCCTGCCGTTCATTATTACACAATGGGCAAAGCGGAGAACATAAAACGGGTAATAAAATCCGTTTTTTAAAAAAATGACGCCGTCTTTAATTAATAACGGCGTCTTTAAAAGAAGGACGTTGTCTTTAATTAATAACAGCGTCACAAGTAGCAATTTTTAAAATTTATTGGATATGAGAAATTTAATTAGGGCAATTTTTGTGTTGGTATTGGGCTTTTGCCTGGCGTTGTGGCCGACAGTTTCTTCCAAATACATTGTTTTAGTGCTTGGTTGGTGTTTTATTGCGGCCGGAGTCGCTAATATAGTTTACGCTTTTACAACAAGGATATTTATTCATATACTCGGAATGGGTTTCCTTACAACTGTCAGTGCCATTATATTTATTGCTCTTGGCAGCTGGATGCTGTGTATGCCGCAGACTTTTCTTAGTATTATGGCATTCTTATTTGGGGCCGTACTTGTTATTTATGGTATTGCGCAACTTGTTCATACTTATAAGTTTACAAAGGGAGGCAAAAATAAGGCGCTGGTTTATACCTTGCCTATTATAGCTCTGATTATTGGTGTTATTTTCTTCTTTAGGTCAAAAGACGCTATCAAACTTTTAACAATGTTCTTTGGCTTTGGCTTGATTTTGTTTGGCGTTGCGGAGTTTATTTTGGACGTGAAATATGTTAAGGCCAAGAGAATTATGAAAGCTGCTGCTGCTGCTGAGGCTGCCAGGATTGAGGCAAGTCAGAAATCTGTCGGTGAGCCTTCAAGTGAAAAGACAGTATAAATTTAAATGATAGGTGAAATAGATTGCTGTTACTTAGCAGCTTAGTAGAGAGAGAGGGAGTCTTGGTTATTTAGTAGAGGATCCTGCGGGCTCCTATATAACGTTTAGCATAAAATGGCTGGGTTGAGTTGTCTATTGAGACACATCTTCCCGGCCTTGTTGCATGTATGAAACGGAACGCACCGTCGCCCAAAACTTCATATACAATTCCAACATGTCCAATGTTTTTGCTGCGTGTACCTTTCCAGAACACAAGGTCTCCTTTCTTCAAACTGTCCAGTTCAACTTTAATACCCTGTTTATATTGATCTCTGGATGAGGCACCTAGTGTGTACCCAATTTTATGATATACTTCTCTTGTGTATCCGGAGCAGTCAAAAGTCTTTCCGCCAATCTTACTCCTGCCGTATTTGCTGCCCAGCAATGTCTCCGCATATTTCAAGATCACATCCACCGTATCTTCAGGAGCAATATCAATGCCGGCATCTTGCGGTGTCAACATCTTTGCGCCTTGAATATCTGCCGTGCCGGTTTTAGCAATTGTGTCTGGAGTGGCAGCACTCAAAGTTGTATCATTTTGTGCATGCAGCAACACGCATGACAGAAGAATAAGGAAAAACGCACTTGAAGACTTTTTTATAATATGTTTATTCATAGGGCTATGTCCTTTTTACAATGATAAATGACCTTGATTTTAAAAACATTAATTACTATAGAATTAGGTAATTATGAAAAAGCCCACAAGCAACTTTCTTTTCTGCAAAGTTAAAAATTTTTACCTTTGCCGCCCGTATAAATATTGGACGTTCGCAACAACTTAATTAAGCATATTTTCATAATGAAATATATAAGAGCAATTTCACATTTCACAAAAGCAATATCTATTTTTTGTATCACGACAGTTTTTATTATCGCGACAGCTTCAGGGGTATCTGCGCAAAAAGATGTAACCGCTCCGGGCACGGCAGCACAAAAGGATACAATACGCCCGGCATCGCAGCTGCAGGCAACCACAGCAGCGCAGCAAGCGATCACAACACCACCACAGCAGGCAACCACAGCAGCACCACAGCAGACAAATCTTCAGAAGGTTTTGCAGTCCGCATATATGCCTCAGTTTCATGGTCTTTTAAACGCAAGGTTTGAGTATGAACCGCGCGGAGGAGAAAAGGGAGGAAGCACTTCAAGTGGTGCCGGTTCTTCAAAATCTGAGACAGAGGGATTGAGCAGATTTGAAGTTCGCCATGCTCGTATTGACATGACGGGGAGAGTTAGTCCTATTTTAGATTATCGCATCCAAGTAGATTTTTCTGATGAGGGCTCAGTAAAACCGGTTGATGCATATATACACTTTACCCCATTTAAAGGTTTTGAATTGACGGCCGGACAGATGAGAATTCCTTCAACTCTTGATGCTCACAGAAGCCCCGCTAATCAGTTCTTTGCAAACCGCTCCTTTATTGCAAAATACGGCGGATTAAGAGATGTGGGCATGATGCTTGGTTACACATTCAGTAATACTCCGTTTCCAATCATCTTGCAGGCAGGCATTTACAATGGCGCAAGTTTTTCTGAGCAGAAGAATTGGCACGTTGCACTGTTGCATACATTTAAGGCTCAGTTCCTTGTAAGCAAGCAGTGGGTTTTCACCTGTGGCATTCAAGACCGCAAACCGGACTCTGTAAGATTTTATATGGTTGATGCGGGCGGATATTATCAGGGCGAGCGTCTGCATGTAGAGACTGAGTATCTGTATTACCACTATGCAAACAATGCTTTCCGTGATGTTAATTGCGTGGACGCTTTTGCCAATTATGATTTGCCAATTAAATTCTGCCGCCTTGCATTATTGAGCGGCTCGTCATCAGACGGCAACTCCCCCGACGGCAATTCCGGCAATTCTGATGCATCAAAATATCTTTTCAAAAAAGTCTCATTTTTAGTACGTTATGACTATATGCAAGATTACAGCGACGGCAAAGTGCTGGCAATACATTCCGGCACATCTGCAACCGGCACTGTCGGGACCCAAACACTTGCAATAACAAATTATCACAGAAGCAGAGCCACGTACGGCATCACGCTAAGCATGGGCAAACCGTTTACTGCAGATCTGCGTCTTAATTATGAGGATTATTTCTATAGGAAAAATGCAGTCATTCCAAAAGGTGAGCAGGATAAGTTTGTAATAGAGCTTATGCTTAAGTTCTAATTTATGAACACTTAGGCACGCGTTTTTCAAGTAAATCAATATATAATTAATCCTATCGCTCCGCCGGCAATGATAACCCATATAGGATTGGTTTTCAGCCATTGACAGGCAGCAAAGGCACCGGCAAAAAGAACCCAGCTGGTCCAGTCAAAGAAGTTCTCTTTTGTGACTAGAATTCCTGCGGCGGCGGCAATCATGCCTATCACAATTGGCCGCAGCGTCTTCATTAGAGAGGCAAATAAGTTGCTCTCTTTAAACTTCATATAAAGGTGGCAGATTGTAAGCACCAAAATAAATGACGGCAGCACAACCGCAAAAGTTGCTAGCAGTGAGCCAAATACATTGCCCGTCACAGTGTAGCCCACATAAGTTGCGCTGTTTATCCCAATAGGCCCCGGGGTCATCTGGGATACTGCAACAATGTCCGTAAACTTCTCCGCGGTAATCCACGCATGCCTTATAACCACCTCACTTTGAATCAGTGACAGCATTGCGTATCCTCCGCCAAACGTAAAGAGTCCAATGATAAAAAACACCCAGAACAGCTGCAGGTAAATCATCTCTCGCCTCCCTCTTTATTTATCTTATTACTACTGCTTTGTTCCCTTTTCCTTTTATCCCCAAAGTATCTCCCCATGAAGAAAAACACTCCTACAACAAGCAAAATATAAATCGGCGATACCTTCAAAAAAACAATTGCAACAGCTGTTGCGATAGCAAGCAGAGCCTTGTAAACATTTAGATTTGACTGCTTTACCATATCAACAACAGGCACTGCAATCAGCGCAACTACAACCGGACGGATGCCCTTGAAGATTTTCACAACTATTGGGTTGTCTCTGAAGCCCGCAAAGAACATAGCAATCAGCAAGATAATGATAAATGACGGCAGGCAGCTTCCAAGCGTTGCCACTATGCTTCCCTTATTGCCGCGCAGCTTGTATCCTAGAAAGATGCTGATATTCACCGCCATAACGCCTGGTGCAGACTGAGCTATCGCGAGCACATCCATAAAATCCTGCAACCTAATCCATTTCTTTTTCTCCACAACCTCTCTTTGAATAATTGGAATCATGGCATACCCGCCTCCCAGCGTAAATGTTCCAATTTTGGAGAAGCACTTAAATATTTCCCAGTAGCTTACCATGTTTCCTATTTTGCTCTCGACGGTTTTATGTACATTGTAATTAACCTCACCTCACCTCTTCTCCATCTCATTATCTCTATTGTCTATATCGTCACTTTAATTGCCGTTGCCATATTATTTAGCATAATTGTCCTATTGTGCGATGCAAAAATAGTAAAATAGCATAAGGGTAAAAAAATTTGCAGGAACAAAAAAAGTACTTATATTTGCATCCCGCTTTTGCGGAGAGACCGGTAGAAGGTGTCTTTAACACAGTCTCGTAGCTCAGTTGGTTAGAGCACCACACTGATAATGTGGGGGTCCGCGGTTCAACTCCGCGCGGGACTACATCTGGGGGACTAGCTCAGTTGGCTAGAGCACCTGCTTTGCAAGCAGGGGGTCAAGGGTTCGACTCCCTTGTTCTCCACAAGGCTGATAATCAAATGGTTATCAGCCTTTTTTTTTGTGCTCCGTGTTTCATTGTTTGGAAAAATCCCTTTAAGAGAAATCTCTCATAAGGGCGGCATGTAAGCGGTGCAGGACGAGTCACCGCCTGAACACGGTCCGTGTTGGCCGCTCCGTTTGGGTACTTGGCTGGGAAATTCCTTTATTTTGTGTAATTTTACGCGTTGTGAAAAGGTACCATGCCGTGCCGGAAAAATCGAAAGAAAAATTAATCAAATATATAGAATATCATGAGCGTAAAAATCAATTGTTTTATTCCCTACACATCTAAGCAGCAAGTGATTAAGACGATGGAGAGTCTTAAGTCTTGTCCTATGGTGTCTAAGATTATTTTGCTGGATGCGGTTAAGGAACCTATGGCCAAGACGGCTGTTATTAAGAAGATTGCGGCGCATTCGGATTGCGATTATACGTTAATCTACACCAAGGAGACCACGTTGAGTATTGGCTATTTGAGCCTTGAACGGATGGTGAATGTGGCTAAGGATTCCGGTGCGGCCATGATTTACGCTGACCATTATTCATTTGAGTATCAAGATGATACACGGGCCAAGCAAGCCGGCCAGCCGGCAGGCAAGAAGCAGATGGTCAAAGTTGCAAAGCCTGTGATAGATTACCAGTTTGGAAGCCTAAGGGATGATTTTGATTTTGGCTCTGTATTGTTCTATAGAACAAGCGCTTTGAAAGCAGCCATCAAGACGATGAAGACCAATTACAAGTTTGCTGGGATGTATGACTTAAGGCTTAAAGTTTCTCAGAAGGGCGCGCTTGTTCATATTAATGAGTTCTTGTATTCTGAAATTGAGGAGGATACGCGCAAGAGCGGGCAGAAGATGTTTGATTATGTGGACCCTAAGAATCGTGAGGTTCAGGTGGAGATGGAAAAGGCTTGTACTGACCATCTTAAAAAAATTGGAGGATATCTGTCGCGCCGTACCAAGAAGGTTCCTTTTGGCAAGGAGAAGTTTGAGTTTGAGGCATCGGTTATCATTCCGGTTTACAATCGTGTTAATACCGTGCGTGATGCAATTAACTCTGTTCTTAATCAGCAAACAAAGTTTAAGTTTAATGTGCTAATAATTGATAATCACTCAAATGACGGTACAACAGAAGCCATTGACGAGTTTAAAAATGATAAGCGCGTTGTTCACATTATTCCCGATAGAAATGACTTGGGCATAGGGGGCTGCTGGAATCTTGGAATTCACAACTCTAAGTGCGGAAAGTTTGCAATCCAGTTGGATTCTGATGATGTTTATTATTCTGAGAATTCACTTCAGATAATAGTTGACAATTTTTATAAGCAGAATTGCGGAATGTTTGTTGGCGCTTATGCAATGACAAACTTTAAGATGGAGACAATTCCTCCGGGAATCATTGACCATAAAGAATATACTCAAGAGAACGGACATAATAATGCGTTGAGAATTAATGGTTTTGGGGCACCTCGCGCATTCTTCACTCCTTTCATTCGCAACATAAATCTTCCTAATACAAGTTACGGGGAGGACTATGCGGTAGGACTTAGAATCTGTCGCGAGTATGCAATTGGCCGCTCTTTTGAAACGCTTTATTGCTGTCGCAGATGGGAGGGCAATTCTGATGCCTCTTTGAGCGTTGAGAAAACAAATAAGAATAATTTGTACAAGGACAGAATACGCACTTGGGAACTGCAGGCGCGCGTTGCAATGAGTAAAAATAATAAATAATTGCCTGAATGTCAGCAATATCTGTCGCGACAGGTACTTATTAAAGAGAGCAGAAATATTTTATGTGATGGGAAAAAATTTTGAACACGTGATGTTAAATGCGGCGGCCGTTGATGAGCTTTTTGAGAGTCAGTTTAAGGAGTGGGAGCAGGCAAGAAAAAATTATGCCGCTCTTAATGAGGTGAAGGTTAAGACGTTATGGATACGCAAAAGCGATCAGGCAAAGCAGAATCCCGGAATTGCCGTCAAAGTACAGTTTAACCCGGCGCGCATTGTTTCTTCCGGCGCTAAGGTTGACCTAAAAACTATACAGGAGCGTAAGTGCTTTTTGTGTGCCGCAAACAGACCGGCTGTTCAGAAAGGCATTGGATTTCACGGTGTTGCAACTGACTATACAGTGCTTGTAAATCCGTTCCCAATCTTTCCGAGGCACCTTACGATTCCGTGCACGACTCATTCAAGGCAGGAGATAGATTCCACAAGGCTGGATGATATGATGAGTCTTGCAAAAGTTCTTAAGAATTTTGTACTGTTCTATAATGGTCCTAAGTGCGGAGCTTCTGCGCCGGACCATTTTCATTTTCAAGCAGGCAGCAAGGGTTTTCTTCCTCTTGAGGCTAAGCTCAGAAATTTCCGTACAAAAGAAATTTTAAAACGCGGAGTTTACAATAAAAAAGATGATGAGCTAAAACCGAGTGATAACTTTTTAAGGCTTTCATTGATAGAGAATTATATAAATGGCGCTTTTCTTATTGAGGCAGGGAACAAGAAGCTTGCAACGGCAGCTTATGCAAAAATATATGGTGCGTTTTCTAGAATCGAGGGCAAGGGAGATCCAAATTTTGATCCCGCTATTGTAAAGAATATTGAGAGCAAAGTTTTCAGAGATGGAGATTGGGAGCCAATGCTTAACATCCTTTGCTGGTATGATACAGGCACTTGGTATATTGTGACTTTTGCGCGCAGCAAGCACAGACCTTCTTGTTATGATGCTGAAGGAGATGCAAATATCTTGCTTTCACCGGCTTCCGTTGATATGGGAGGGGTTTTTATCACACCTTTGGAGAAGGATTTTAATAAGATAAAGGCAACGGATATTGAAAAAATTTTGGATGAAGTTGCCGTCACAAAGGAAGTTGAACAGAAAATAGTTGAGGGGATATTATGCAAGCAGAATGTGCAAGGTGAGAATCAAGTAAAGTGATAGTCAGAAAAAATTATTTTAGAACATATTAATATTTTTTAGAATATGGAAAGAAGGCAACCATTTGTGAGCGTGGGGATTATGCACGCGGATAAAATAAAATTCAAATTAAACGGGAACTATAATCTGTCAGGATGCAAGCCATCTGAATCACATGGCGAGTGTATGTGTAAATTTGAGGGCAAGCCTTATGTTGGCTCTCAAGAGGTTGAGCAGAGCGGCAATGAACTCCTATTTGACGGCAAATTTTACAAAGAATTTATTCTTGTTCCTGTTGTTGATGAGTCTAATCCTGATAGTGAAACTTTCTGGCTCAGAGATGTTACCATTGGAGTGAATTTTCATTGGGAGAGGAAAGAGGATGAAAAATTCAGGGGCTTTTTGAAATTTATCATAGATGAGGGAAAGGTATGTGCTGTTAATATGATTGGTATTGAGGATTATTTAAAGAGCGTCATCTCTTCTGAGATGAACGCCTCTTCCTCTCCGGAATTACTTAAGGCTCACGCTGTTATATCCCGGAGCTGGCTGATGGCACAGATGGAAAATAGAAGAGTGATAAAGAAAGATGAGCAACCAGTAAGTTCTTGTGTTGTTACTGATGATGAGGTGATAAAGTGGTATGACAGAGAAGATCATAAGCTTTTTGATGTTTGTGCAGATGACCATTGTCAAAGATATGAAGGACTTACAAAGGAATCCACAAACACTGTGGCTAAAGCGGTAGATGCTACATGGGGAAAAGTTCTCTCATACAAAGGGGAAATTTGTGATGCAAGATTTTATAAATGTTGCGGCGGAGTATTGGAGGAATTTGAGAATGCGTGGGAACCAAAGCATTATAATTATCTTCTGAATGTGCGTGATAATGAGGAAGCTCTCAAGGCTGAGGCTAAGGGAGATTTTAAGGCTGCCCTATCAAAAGATGATTTGACAATAGAGGAAAATGCCGAGAAATGGATTCTTGGCAATCCTGATTCTTTCTGTAATACTCATGATAAAAAAATTCTGAGCCAGGTTCTGAATAATTATGACCAGGAGACTGTGAATTTTTACAGATGGAAAGTGGAGTATACGGCAGATGAAATTTCTGCAATTGCAAAGAAACGTTCCGGGATAGATTTTGGAACAATCACAGATATGATTCCGGTGGAGAGGGGAACGTCCGGGCGTCTTACTAAACTTAAAATTGTTGGAACCAAAAGAACCGTCACGATAGGAAAGGAATTGGAAATTCGCAAAACTCTTTCCGAATCACATCTTTACAGTTCTGCATTTATTGTAAGAAAGTATAATGCCGCAGGAGAAGAAATCAAAAATATTTCAAATGAGGCAAATGAAAACAGACCTGTAAGATTTGAATTAATTGGAGCAGGCTGGGGACATGGCGTAGGACTTTGTCAGATTGGAGCGGCCGTTATGGGAGAGAGAGGGTATAAGTTTGACCAAATTTTATTGCACTATTATCCCAATTCTGAAATTGTAAAAAAATATTAAAATGAGTGAAGATGTAAAAACTGTCGGGAGTCCCAAAAAGCCTGCGGTACAAAAGAGAAATCCTTGGTATTGGATTCCTAGTTTGTATTTTGTGGAGGGTCTTCCGTACTTTGCAGTTAACACAATCTCTGTGTTGATGTTCAAGAAGTTAGGGATGTCCAATACGGATATTGCACTTTATACAGGATGGCTTTACCTGCCTTGGGTTATTAAGCCTTTCTGGAGCCCTTTTGTGGATATTCTTAAGACAAAAAGATGGTGGACAGTTACAATGCAGCTGGTTATGGCGGTTGGTCTTGCGCTTGTTGCATTTACTATTCCTATTGTTCCGGCGGCACAAATTGCGGCGGGCAATGTCCCTGTCTCCCTGTTTACGACATGTCTTGCAATCTTCTGGCTGGTAGCGTTTTCATCTGCTACACACGATATTGCGGCTGACGGTTTTTATATGCTGGCGCTGGATTCTTCTGACCAATCTTTGTTTGTTGGAATTCGCAGCACGTTCTACAGATGTGCTTCAATTTTTGGACAGGGAGTGCTTGTGGTAATTGCCGGCTTGTTGGAAAATAGTATTGGTGTTGTTCCCTTGGCTTGGAGGTATACAATTTTAATTCTGGCGGCATTGCTTGGCGTAGTTGGTATGTATCACCTGTTTATACTGCCGCACCCGGCATCTGACAGAAGCGTTGAGGCTATTAAACAGGAGGAGGGTATTAAGACAAATGTTGTCAAAGAGTTTTTTGAAACGTTTGGATCATTTTTCCGCAAACCACAAGTAGTAATTGCAATTCTTTTTATGCTGTTCTTCAGATTGCCTGAGGCTCAGCTTATTAAACTTATTCAGCCGTTTCTTGTAGATCCTTTGAGCGCCGGAGGTCTTGGACTTAGCACTGAGGCAGTCGGCATTGTTTATGGTACTGTTGGAGTTTTGGGTTTGACAATTGGAGGAATAATCGGAGGTATCTGCGCAAGCCGCGGTGGCCTTAAAAAATGGTTGTGGCCAATGGCTTTGAGTATTTCCCTTACTTGTATAACATTTTGTTACTTAAGCCATTTCCCTCAGTCAAATCTTCTTGTAATTAACATTTGCGTCTTTATTGAACAATTTGGATATGGCTTTGGCTTTACCGCTTTTATGTTGTTTATGATGTACTTTGCAGAGGGAGATCACAAGACATCTCATTATGCAATTTGCACCGCCTTTATGGCTTTGGGCATGATGCTTCCCGGTATGGCGGCCGGCTGGATAGAGGAGCATCTTGGAGGCTATAAACCGTTCTTCTGGTGGGTGTTTGCTTGCAACATTGCAACACTTGTTGTTACCGCACTTATTAAAGTTGATCCTAATTACGGGAAAAAGGTAAAGACAATTAAAGTAGCAGAAGAGCCTAAAAAAATAGAAGAAAAATAATTTAATTCACGACAGATAAATTTCAATAATGAGAGTTGCGATTTTGAAGTTCAACTGATATTGGAAAAACTGTCGTGATAATAATAAGTTTATTATGAAAAAATCACAGAAGTTTATCCTTGCAGTCGCAACTCTTTTGTTTGCGACCGGAGCTGGAAATTTTGCAAGCGCGCAGCTTGGACTTTTTAGCGGTGTTAAGCCCGGTATTGAAGTTTTGAGAGACAACCATTTTAAAGAGCTGAAGGGTAAGAGGATAGGTCTTGTCACAAATCCGACCGGAGTAGATTCTGATTTAAATTCAGACATTGATATTCTCTTTAAAGCCCCTGAGGTTAAGCTTGTTGCATTGTATGCGCCTGAGCACGGAGTACGCGGAGATGCTTATGCCGGAGCTGAGGTTGCTGACCAAAAAGATTCTGCAACGGGACTTCCTGTCTATTCAATTTTTGGGAAGAATCGCAAGCCATCCGCTGAGATGTTAAAAGGAATTGATGCGCTGGTTTTTGATATTCAGGATATCGGCTGCCGTTCATATACTTTTGTAAGCACGCTCGGTTTAATAATGGAGGCGGCTGCCGAAAACAACAAAGAAGTTTATGTTCTTGATCGCCCTAATCCGCTTGGCGGAGAGAGAGTTGAAGGCAATCTTGTTGATACGGGTTACACTTCTTTTGTTAGCCAGTTTAAGATTCCTTATTTGTATGGTTTAACTCTTGGAGAGCTTGCGCAAATGTTAAACGGGGAGAAAATGTTAAAGGACGGGGAGCAGTGCAAACTTACTGTCATCCCAATGAAGGGCTGGCACAGAGATATGCTTTATGAGGACACCAAACTTCCTTGGGTTTTGCCTTCTCCTCATATTCCGCAGATTGTTAATGCTTACTACTATCCAGTCAGCGGTATTCTTGGAGAGCTGGGTTACATATCTGAAGGTGTGGGCTATACCCTTCCTTTCCAGTTATTTGCAGCTGAATGGATTGAACCTCAGGAATTCAGCAGAGAAATGAATGCTCTTAAGCTTAAGGGATTACAGTTCCGTCCAATTTATTTTACTCCATTTTACGGAGAACGCAAAGGACAGAATATGGGTGGTGTTCAGGTATTTATAACAAATTATAAGAAAGCCCGCCTGGTTGAGGTTCAGTTCTATGCAATGCAAGTTTTGGCTAAGATGTATCCCGACAGAAAAACTTTTGACTGCTGCAACAAGCAGCGCTTTAGTATGTTTGATGTTGTCTGTGGTACAAAATACATTCGTGAGAAATTTTCTGAGAGATATGAATGGAAAGATGTTAAGAATTTCTTTGAGAAGGATGAGGTGGCTTTTAAAGAGCTCAGCAAAAAGTATTACCTGTATAAATAGAAAAGAAATTTTCCTGCAGCCCCAATACGCCGTAAACAGTGGATAATCTGTTAGTTGCTATTGTGGCATGGGTATTGCGTTTATTCTGTCGGGAAGAAGATTAAAGTGTTTGAGAAAAAATAAAAACTTACTGATATGAAAACGACATTTTTAAAAAGTGCTCTCATTCTGGTAGTTGCAACAACTTTTGCTTTTACGGCAAATGATGCTTTTGCACAGATCGGAAATGGTACGGCTCCGTCTAATCAGCAGCATAAAAATAACGGAGGCTCATCTACAAGACGCACTACCGGCGGAGGTACCGGGAAAGTTGCAGCTCCGTCTAATCAAACCAGGAATACAGGAGGCGGCATAGGAAGTGGTGCAAGGCCAAAGAACAATAACAATGGCGGCATTGGAAGTGGAGCAAGGCCAAGTAACAATAACAACGGCGGCATTGGGAATGGAGCAAGACCAAGTAACGGCAGACATCCAAGATATATCCCTGGGAACCCAAACAGACATTTTGGATACAATCCATTCTCGGATGGCAGAAAAATACACAGACCCGCTCCAATCCTCAGAGGATATGAGTATGGTTCACGTTTCTATAACCGTCCAAGAGGTGCCTATCACGTAAATGCAGGCGGATATGATTTTTATTTCTGGAACGGTATCTGGTACAGAGGATATGGGGATTATTATGGAATTGCCAGACCTCCCGTTGGCGCCGTGATTGCCCGCAACTTAATCTCTTCTATCTTGTATGCAGTTGATTACGTTGATACTTACTACTATGGTTACAGACAACCTTACTATGTAGATGCTTACGGCAACTATTACACACCTGTAAACAGTTACTATATGAGAGTTGTAAACGCTCCAACAGGGTCAGTCCTATATGACCTCCCAAGCGACTATCAGGAGTTAAACTACAACGGCCAAATCTACTACGTAGTAGGCAGCACAATTTACGAGTACGTTTACATCAATGATAACAGTTACTACTTCCGTGCTGTAGGAGTTTATGAATAGGTGGCAGTTGACTATGCATCTGATTTTCTATGATTTCAACGTCAGGGTAATAATATTCTTCACAACCTCAACCGCTTTTTCCATGCTCTCCACAGGAACGTACTCCAGCTTGCCGTGGAAATTGTGTCCGCCTGCAAACAGGTTAGGGCAAGGGAGACCTCGGAATGATAACATTGCTCCGTCAGTGCCGCCGCGGATTGGCTGAATAATAGGTTTTACGCCGGCCATCTTCATTGCTTCAATTGCCTGCTTTACAATGAAATACTTAGGCTCAACAATTTTCTTCATGTTGTAATATTGGTTCTTAATCTCCATTTTTACAACACCCTTTCCGTATTTCTTGTTCAGCTTCTCTCCAATCTTTTTCATCATCTTAATTCTCTCCTCATACTTTTTAATGTCATGGTCTCTGATGATGAAACTCATTTTTGCACTCTCTACGGTTCCATTGAAATTTGTCAAGTGGAAAAATCCCTGATGTCCGCTTGTGTGCTCCGGTCTCTCTTTTGGAGGGAGCATATTTATAAGCTCATTTCCAACCAGCATGGCGTTAATCATTTTGCCCTTTGCATACCCCGGGTGGATGTTGCAGCCTTGTATTTCTATTTTTGCTGATGCCGCATTAAAGTTCTCATATTCAAGTTCTCCAATTGCTCCACCATCAAGAGTGTAAGCGTATTGTGCGCCAAAATCTTTAACAGAAAAATGGTCAACTCCGCACCCGATCTCTTCATCCGGAGTAAAGGCAATTTTTACCTCTCCGTGTTTGAATTCTTTGTGTTCCATCATGTACTCTGCGGCGCACATAATCTCTGCAACGCCAGCCTTGTCATCTGTACCAAGAAGAGTAGTACCATCTGTCGTGATGATAGTATGCCCTTTATATGCTTTCATTTCCGGGAACGTCTTTACGGAAAGTTTTAGTTTGAGAGCTTTGTTAAGCAAAATATCTTTGCCGTCATAGTTCTTGATAATCTGTGGTTTAATATCTTTACCACTTGCGTCTGGCGCGGTATCTACGTGTGCGATAAAACCAATTGTCGGAACTTTTTTTGTCCCGACAGATTTTTTGCTGCCGCTCTTTTTTGCGCTGTCAAGATTTGCAGGGACTGTAGCCATCAAAACTCCTTGTGCAGAGATTGTGGCATTGATGCCCATTTTGTGCAGTTCATCTGCAAGCATATTAAGTAAATCAAATTCGCACTTTGCGCTTGGAGCTGTCTTAGACTCAGGGTCTGACGTGGTCCATACGGATACGTATCGTAAAAATTTTTCTTCAACTTTTTCCATTGTATTTTGTTCTTTAATTATCCTTATCTTTAATTTATGCAGTAGTGCTGCTATTATTGCAAGGTCATTTGAAAAAGGTTGAGCGAGTCCGTTTCGTACGAGCAATGATTTTCTTCAGAAAATCATTAGCGAGAAGTAAGGCAGAGCGAGACTTTTCAAATGACTTGCATAAAAAATTACTCCTTTGTTATTCCTTTTGGTTTCTTGGAATCATGCAAACAACTGTAAATTAAGAACGTAATCAGCAGTACGTACATGAGCATGCCCACATACTGCGCGCCGGCAGTCCCCATCCAATTCTTTGCCAGCAAATCTTTGCCAGCAAATCTGATTATTGCAGAGACAACGCCCATAAGCGCTCCGCCGGCAATAAAGCCGCTGGCCAGCAAAGTTCCTTTATCTTTTCTTGCTGTATTTACCGCCTTATCTTTGCTCCTTGTGCTTACATACCAGGCTATTGCGCCGCCAATCAAAAGCGGAAGGTTCAAATCCAGAGGAATGAACATTCCGAGTGCAAACGCCAGCGCCGGCACTCCGCAGAAATTCAGAATCAGCGCAATGATGGCGCCAATTCCGTAAAGCACCCACGGTGCAGATTGTCCGCTCATAAGCGGCTCAATCACTGCCGCCATGGCGTTTGCCTGCGGTGCAACAAGAGCGTTGGGTCCTGTAAATCCGTAAGTTTGATTCAGCACAATCATAACGCCTCCAACGGTTGCAGCGGCAACAAGAGTTCCAAGGAACTTCCAGCTCTCCTGAACTTTTGGAGTAGAGCCTATCCAATATCCTATCTTTAAGTCAGTTATAAAGCTTCCGGCAACAGACAGCGCGGTACAAACTACGCCGCCTATAATCATTGATGATACCATTCCAGGCCATCCTTTTAGTCCGCAAGCAACAAGAATAACGGAACCTAAAATCAGAGTCATTAGGGTCATTCCGCTTACAGGATTAGAACCGACAATTGCAATTGCGTTTGCGGCAACCGTCGTGAATAAAAATGCAATCACAGCTACAATCAGCAGGGCCACAATGGATAACATCAGTTTGCCCGTGTCCGGAATTACACCAAAATAGAAGAATATGAAAGTTGCGGCCAGCGCGGCAACAAGACCCCACACAATAATTTTCATGCTCAGATCCTTTTGTGTCCTCATGACGGCTTCTTCTTCCGCTCCCTTTTTCTTGCCTCCAAAACTCTTGATAGCCAGGGAGAAAGCGGATTTGATAACTCCGGATGATTTAATAATTCCAATTATTCCCGCCATTGCAATGCCGCCGATTCCAATTTGTCTTGCGTATGTTTTAAAAATAACTTCCGGTGCCATAGAAGAAACGCCGGCAAAAGTTGTCCCTAAAAAAGTAACCGTGTCCGGTCCGCAAATCAAACTCATAAGCGGAATAATTACAAACCATACAAGGAAGGAACCGCAGCAAATAATGAAAGCATATTTAAGTCCGATTATATATCCAAGTCCCAGCACCGCCGCTCCAACATTCAGTTTTACAAGCAATTTGGCCTTGTCCGCAACAACGGTTCCCCAATGCGCAACCGTAGTGTAAACTGTCTCTGACCACCAGCCAAAAGAGGATATTATGAAATCATATATACCTCCAACAAGGCCGCTCAGTAAAAGAAGTTTTGCTCCTCCTCCTTCTCCCTCTCCGCTCTTAAGTACTTGAGTAGTAGCAGTCGCCTCCGGGAAAGGATACTTTCCGTCCATCTCCTTTACAAAATATTTTCTGAAAGGAATCAGGAACAAAATTCCAAGCACGCCTCCTAACAAGCTGCTCAAGAATACTTTAAAGAAGTCAATGGAAATCTGCGGATACTTTGCTTGCAGGATGTAAAGGGCGGGCAAAGTAAAAATTGCGCCGGCAACAATACCTCCGGAGCATGCTCCGATGGATTGAATAATCACATTTTCTCCAAGTCCGTTTTTTCTCTTTAGCGCGCCTGAAAGTCCCACTGCTATTATCGCGATGGGTATTGCAGCCTCAAAGACCTGTCCCACTTTAAGGCCAAGATAAGCTGCTGCCGCAGAGAATATTATAACCATCAAAAGACCAACGCTAACGCTATAGATAGTGGCCTCCGGGTATTTTCTGTCGGGAGAAAGAAGAGGTTTATACTCCGGTGCTTTCTCCTGTTGTTTATTTGTGTCTGCCATAAGTTTTTATGTTTGGTATGCGAAGATACAAAAAACCTTGCGTCTGTGAATTTATATGCTTGTTTTTAAGTAAGTGTTTGAAAATTTGGAGGATACGGATAATTTACTTAAATTCGCATAACAAATAATGTTGAAAATCTTAAATGCCGTGAAAACTACTTTGTTAATTCTTTCATTGATAATTTGCTCTTGTGTTACCTCTTTTGGACAGTTAAAATTCAGCATGGACTCAACCTTTACAAAGCAGCTTCATGAAAGTAAGCGGTATTAAATATATTGTATAATGTTTTGTCATTGCTGGAATAGAGGAAAATTTTTTGAGACAATCCTTGCTGTGTTCTTTTTATTTTTAGTCTTTGGGAATGCTTTATCTGCGCAAAACACCAACAAAGAACTTAGAGATGGTGTGGAAATTGCATTAGGTGGAGTTGTTAAGGATGCCTCAACAAAGGAGTTCTTGCCGTTTGTTGCTGTTGTAGTAAGGGATGAAAATAACAAACTAATTGATAATGCCTCCACTGACAATTTTGGAATATTTAAATCTTTTTTCCAGAAGAGCAGCAAGTTTTATACGGTAGAGGTTGCTATGATTGGCTTTGAACATTTTGTTAAAAAGATTGAGATTCAGGGGAATAAAAAATATTACAATCTTGGTTTAATATTTCTAAAATCCAATACTGAATTAAACACCGTATATGTTACGGCACCCCAACTTATTAAGCCTTCTCCGGACGGATATGTGTATGACGTTGCTGCGGATTCAACTGCAAAAAAAAAGAAAGTTTTGCAATTACTTGCAAAACTCCCCTTTATAGAACTTGATGCCTCAAATCAACCGGCTTATTTTGGAGGAAGTCATAATATTGCATATATGGTGAATGGTAAGTATGATTTTGCTCTTACGTTTGATTGGTCACTTATGAAGATAGTCTCCGGCAAGAGAATAAAACGCATTGAGCTGGTGCCAAATCCTCCTCCTGCATATTCTAAAAACGATGTTGTTATTAACATTGTCACAGAAGATGAATCTAAACTATTTGAAGGTTTTCTATTCACCCCCAGTTTGTCAGATATGCTTGATAGTCACCAGTATTCAATGTCGCATTCAGCAAAATCAATTGCAAGCACAGAGCGCTTTACGTACGTGATTAGCGGAGGAGATAATTATTCCAAAACATATGCGGACAGTAAGACAAATATGACAAGAGAGTTATTAAATGAAACATCTGCTCCTGTTGTTGTTTTGGAGTCTTCCGGGAAGAGCGGCTCTTGGAGCAATAGTCCATCTGCGGGAGCCGGCGTCAGTTATAAAATTTCAAAGAAACAAGAGATTTCAGCATATTTTGGGTTATCTCATAATAGAATGGATTCACATGCATTATCAGACTATTCCTATTATCAATCTGGCTCTTCTTCAAACAATATTTATAAATCTAGTGGTAAGAGTACATCTTCAAATTTTAATATAAATTATTCAAATGGCGAGTTTAGGAAAAGGGATTTTTCTGTTTTCTATAGTTATGGTTACTCAAAAGATAATAAAGATGTTAACTCAGTCTTAACATCCTTAGTTTCAGGTAGTACGACTTCAAAGAGCACTAAAAGTGATAATTCCGCAAAAGACCAGAACCATTCAGCCGGAGCAACTTTTGCAATACCCGTGACCAAAGACAAGTCCATATCTTTTAGGGGTAAATACGATTATACAAAAAATAAAAATATTAATTCATCCTATTTTTATGATGAGACGGACAATATGTGGAATAGTTATTCGGGTTATCCTCAAATACTAAATAACAATGTACAAACTGGCGCGTTAACTGCCTCATATTCAATGCGTCTTGCCGATTTTGTAATGTTATCTCTTTCCGGGGACTTGCAGTATTATAAGAATAAAGGAAACTTGGAGACAAATCAGAATGAAGTAATTAGTTACCATTCTTTTCATTTGTTACCTCAGGTAACACTCTCATGGAACATAAGGACGTTACATAATATTGTTTTATCTTATTCCATGAGTTCTAAAAGCCCACTACTGTTTCAGCTAGATCCCACTGTAAATGACTTAAATCCATTATATGTGAGTAGTGGAAATCCTAATCTGAAAGATTCAAAATCAGATCAAGTATCATTGAGTTACATGACAAGATTGGGGAAAATGACGCTAAGCAATACGGGGAGTTATCAATATACAAAAGGGTCAATTAATCTTGTCTCTTCTTTGGGGGATGATGGTGTGACCTATACAACATATAAGAATATTGGTTATAAAAACTTGTTTTTCGATAAGATTATGCTGCAATATGCTTTTACAAGAAAATTTAAAACCTTAGCGAGTGTTACATTCCAGCATAACATGTATAAATCCGATACAACGAGACGCTACAATACTTACAATTCAAATTTAACTTTGACATATCAGATTACCCGTTTTGTGGCGCTGTCCGGTTCTTTTAATTTTACTCCTGTTGCGAGTGCGAACGCTGCACAGCAAACAAAAATTAATTACAAAACTGCTAGTTTGTTAATGCTTTCTGGCAATTCAAGAGACATGAGATTAACTTATAAATTGGTGTTGAACGGCTTTGAGACATTTAAACTAAAGCAAACGCAGAAAGATTCGTACGAGTATAAAGGCGGTTCTTCATCCAATGAGTGGTATAGGGTAAAAACTAAAAGTGATATGAACACCCCTAGTGTGGCAGTTATGATTACCTACACATTTGGAAATCAGAAAGGAGAAAAATAGCATCATTAACATCTTGTTTTGCAGAGTTCATTCATCCTAATGTGCCATTGTATATAGATATAATTACGGCCGTGCCTGACAAGGGAGGTGATTCTTGGTTAAGACTTGATGAGACTCAAAATATTGCAGCGCAAAAACTGAAGGCCTTGTTTATAACCCCAAATATTACTCCGGGAAAATAAATTTTGGCTATTTCACTTATAATCATTATATTTGTTATGACCAAATATAAAAGATTATGAAAAAAATTTTCTCAAAAATTCAATCTAAGAAAATGCTTAAGTATTTTGTGTTTTCTTCAATTATCCCAATGCTTGCTGTTGTTTGTTTTATTTTTTTTTCACCAGCAAAAACGGAAGCTGCTTCTTCAATTAGTTCAGCGCAAGATGTGACAACCTATTACAATATTGATCACGACCTTTGTCTGGGGTGTTCGGCATGTGTCGAGCCATCTCTTGGATTGATAACCATGATAGACGGTAAGGCTTTTTTTGTGGGAGACAATAATAGGGCCTCCACACGTGGTTGTACTGATGTCGGAGTTATAATAGCCCTAATGGACCAAAACGTGATACCTGTGTGTCCTTCATCTGCAATTTCCAAAGAGTAGATATAATTAGTACAATATATAGTCCATGAAAATAAAAAATGCAGCTTTATTAACATTTACATTGTTATTCCCTATTCTCTCTTTTGCACAAATTCAACTTGGTACAACAGATACAACTGAAGCAAAAAAGGTCGCAGAGGATTTTTGTATTGAAGAGAAGATCTCCTCACCAGTTAGGGATTCCTTAGTAAGTTGTGTCGTAGCAAGATGCGTTTTGCTAAAAAGGAGGGTGGAAACTACAGGTACTGGCTCTGGCGCAGGTCTTACGTTTGGAGGGATACAAATGTATCAAAGGATGCAAAATGAGTTTGATGAAAAAGTCCTTAAAATATTAGGCAAGAAGGGCTACAATAAATTTGCTGATTATACTTTTGATTACAAACAAGAGAAATTTCAGCGATTGAAGGCTGCTGCTTTAGCAAAGAGAAAACAAGCTGCCCGCAATTAAATTGCCTGCAATATACAAGACTTTTACATCAATTAATATAGATGTTTATGTATAAAATATTGATAACTGCTGTTTTTTTGTTTGTAGCATGCATATATGGCAATAGCGCTAAAACTTTGACAGGGAGTTCTGATGCGCTTTGCAATGTTTCTTCATTATCTAGTTTAGTGCCTCAAACACAAAAAGAGTATGTCTATGTTATTGACGGCCATGCTGCTACAAGTGAGGATTATAAAAGTCTTAGGGCTAGTGGTGAAATCGTAATGCGTTTCTTAACCTTAAAATTAACTCCTTTACAGCTTAAATTTGTAGCAAATAATAGAGAGGAGGCAATAAAAAAAGGAGTTGTTTTTGTATTGTCTAATAGAAACATTGCATCTCCGATCTATTTAAAAATGATGAGCGGGTATAAGGATGGGCAAGTTATTTTTAAATGTGGACAATCCAAATGTGATGTTAATGAAAAAGACTGTAAAATAGAAAAAAAGAAGTAATGGACTGTTAACAGAAAAGCAATGAAATTCCATCCGGTTATCAATCATTTTGCTTCATTTTTCTTATTTCTCAGTTGCATCTTTTTGGGCGGTGCAGGAGTTGCGTCTGCGCAAAGTAATGAAATTGCTATAGGAGGTATTGCAAAAGACGGGGAGACAAAAAAGTCTATTCCATTTGCAACAATTGTAATAAGAGATGATGCTAATAAGCTCATAGACAATGTTCCTTCTGATAATGCCGGAATTTTTAAATCTTTTTTTCAGAAGGGGAGCAAATTTTACACCGTGGAGATTGCAATGCTTGGCTATGACAGCGTTGTGGAGAAAGTTGATGTCCGGTCGGGAAAGAAGTATTTTAATTTGGGCATAGTATTTCTTGAGCCAAATACCCAGCTCAATGCCGTATACGTTACTGCTCCACAGCTCATTAAGCCTTCAGAAAATGGTTATATGTATGATGTCTCAGCAGATTCAACTGCTAAAAAGAAGAAGGTTGTCCAGCTCTTGGAAAAATTGCCGTTTATAGAATTAGATGCCTCAAATAAGCCAACATATTTTGGCGGAAGCCAAAGCATTGCATACATGGTAAACGGTAAATATGATTATAGTATAAGGTCAGATGTTTCCGTTTTAAAAATGGTATCCGGCAAGAAGATAAAGAGCATTGAATTGATTCCCAATCCTCCCCCTGCATTTGCAAAAAATGATGTTGTGATAAATATCATTACGGAGAATGAATCAAAATTATTTGAGGGCCTGCTGTTTACCCCTTCATTATCTGCCAGCATAGATGCGTTTTCATATAACCTAATTCCTAGTGCAAACTTTGTGGCCAGTACAGAGCATTTTTCATATTCTGCAGTTGTGCGTTTTAATGACACCGATTCCTATCATGACATGAAAAATAGTTCTTTAAGAGAGAAGATAGAAGACAATTCTTCTCCCGTCCCGATTTTGGAAAGCAACGGAAGACAAAGCTCTAAGAGGACTACTCCATCATTTGCGGGAGGAATGGCTTATCAGATTGACAAAAAACAATCTATCACTACAAATTACTATTATCAGTATGATAAGAATAATTCTCCCTCATCTACACATTTTTACTATTATCAGACCGGTGCGGAGAGTAATAATATTTATAAATCAAAGGGAAGGAATTTGAATAATAAGTTTGATATCACCTACTCAAAAGGGACTCTTTATAAATCCTATTTCAGTTTAGGTTATGCATATAACTACTTAAGAAACGGCAGCAACTCAAATTCTCTTTTTGAGGATATAGGCAAAACGGCAACCTCTTCTTCTGAAAGCAAAAGAGACAATGTTGCAAAAACTAAAACTCACTCTTTTAACAGCATATTTTCCATACCGGTAACAAAAAAGCAATCAATTACTTTTAACGCAAATTATTCATATCAAAAAAATAAGAACTTAAACGCCGCATATACTTTTGATCAGGCGCTTAATCTTTGGAAAGAGAATGATGATTATCCTCAGACTCAAGATAATAAGCTCAATCAGGGAACATTGAAAACATCTTATTCTTTTAAGCTGACTAAAGGGTTGACACTAACACTGTCGGGAGCTTTAGATTATTATAAAAACAAAGGGACGCTTACTAACAGCGCCGATATAAATTATCACAGTTGTAATTTCTTGCCTGGTGCAAGGCTGAGTGTGTTAGGTGCCGGCGGACACAGCCTTATGTTCATGTATAGCAGAAATGCCAGACATCCAGATCTCAGGGAGCTTGACCCAACAATAGATGATTCCAATCCCCTATATGTGAGCAGCGGAAATCCAAATTTGAAAGATGCTGCAGTTGACCAATTCTCAGTTGGTTACGTTTATGTTCACGGCAAAGTCAATTTTTCATCTGCCATTAATTATTTATACACGGCCGATGTTATCAATTCCTTCTCTACAATGGGGAATGATGGAGTTACTTATACTAAATACAAGAACAAAGGGTTTTCAAATGTAGCGTCAAACAAGTTATTGTTCAGTTATAAGTTTACAAGGAATTTTAATGCAAGTGTTTCATCTGAGTGCCAGTATAATGTGTATAGAACTGATACCACCAGACGTACATTTTCTGTTTCTCCAAGTTTTAGTGCAAGCTACAGCATTAACAGATTGCTAAAGTTAAGCGCTATTTGTTCGTTCTTCCCGGTTATGGGCAATAGGGCACAGCAAACAAAAACCCACTACATTAGTATGTCATATCTCACTCTATCAGGGAATTCAAAGAATATGAAGCTTTCATACAATATTTCTCTGACTAATTTTGCCGTTCTCAAATTTAAAGGAACCACCAAAAATACTTATGAGTACAACAGTGGAGATTCCTCTGCAAATACTTGGTATAGAGTAAATTCAAGAGCAGATATTGCGGGAGTGGGATTGTCTTTTGGAATCTCATATATTTTTGGACACGCCAAAGGGGAGAATACAGGCAATTAGCAACCGGTCGTCATTGTCAAAGTAATATACAATCTGTTCTGTGCATCTTTTCTTATATTTGCATCTGTCGGGAGCTAAAACAGTTCCGGCATTATTAATAAATTTTTTGGTATGAGATTTAAAAGATTTTTTTCCGTTCGCATTTTTGCTGCAGCAGCGTTAGTTGCACTTTCTGTTTTTAGTTTTTCTTATGTCTCCGCGATGGATTATTTTCAGAGAGGCAAAAAGAACAAGTCTGTTGCTGAGGTTACGCTAAAAGACTCATTAAAAGTGCTTTGCACAATATATGATAAGAAGGGTTCATCCACAGATAACGTGCTTACCATTAGTGCAATTGTAGATTGTGATTCCACAAAAGCTCCCATGTATGTTGTAGGAGATTCAGTTGTGACTTTCTTTAGTGATATTAGAGCCGATGCAGTAAAAGGGATGCGCTATCTTAAAGATAAAAAACAGACAAAGCAATATGGCAAAGACCTTCCAAATGGAGTGCTGGTTTTAGATTTGGAAGAAGGGGAGGATTATACTACATGTCAGGCAATTCCGTCCGATAGAAATCTTACTCGCCAGGCGTTTGTTACCAAAATGACACTTAATCAAATTGATAATAAAGATGGAAATTTTGCCCAAAACATAAGAAGTGATGTTGAATCATACGGTACTGATGATGTGATATTTAGGAACTATTCATATAAAGATCCAAATGGCGCGCCGGTTCTTGTTGCAGACTCTTTAAATCATAAAGCTTTTGTGGATTCCTTTAATGATATTAAGAACGGTTACATAGAGACAATGAACGCTTATAGCGGAGAAGATGCCGTACAAGTTATTGGAGATAAAGGCGTTAACGGGTTGGTTATAGTTGTGGTAAAACCTCCATACACAATACAGCAGGCCATATACAATATGGCTGAAAAAATGTGGCGTGCGGAGAAAGAACTCATGGCAGTGAACAAGGTTGTTTTAGACAAAAGAGAACCAATAAAAATCAATTAGACATGAAAAAGTTTTTTCAGGAATTTAAGCAATTTGCAATGCGCGGCAATGTCACGGACATGGCTGTGGGTTTCATTGTGGGTGCTGCATTCACAGCTGTAGTTAACTCATTAGTAGGCGATTTGATCATGCCATGCATTGGCGTCCTTGTTGGCGGCGTAGACTTTTCAGACTTGGCTGTTACACTTAAGCCAGCCGTGGCCGCGACGGCTACATCGCCCGCTGTTCCTGCCGTTTTATTTAAATACGGAACATTTATCAATGTTATTATCAACTTTATTATCATAGCATTCTGCGTATTCCTGCTTGTAAAAGGAATCAATCTTCTTTCAAAGAAGAAAGAGGAAGAGCTAGCACCTGCAGCTCCGGAAAAAACTGAAAACCAGAAACTTCTGGAAGAGATAAGAGATATCTTAAAAGAGAATAAAAAATAAATTTTACAATTTTATAACAGATATTTTTTAGCCGTTGCAGATATCTGCAACGGCTTTTTTAAGCTTCTTTGAAAAATATTTAACTTTTTTTTGAAAAAAATTTGCGCGTAAAGAAAAGATGATTACCTTTGCAGCCCGCTTCAGAAATAGCGTAGCGGAAAGTTCGTTGAAACATAGAAACAAGCAGCAAACTTTAAATAGTTTGGTGAGTAGAATCTTT
>Ga0183100_1000241_pt1 | contig 59863 bp, 52 predicted proteins | sample Biomet2_FD_127789 | JGI IMG/M metagenome (GOLD analysis project Ga0183100, IMG submission 127789) | Microbial communities from bioreactor (seeded with anoxic lake sediment) at LBNL, California, USA - Biofuel metagenome 2 | ecosystem: Engineered > Bioreactor > Anaerobic > Unclassified ...
CTCGCCCCTCCCGGCCGCCGGAGGCCCCCCCCTGACGACTCGACGCCGGCGCGCCTTGATGCTAAGGAAGTGAAATGCTTCTTGGCATCGACGTTGGCGGCACTCATACGGATGCGGTCCTGATCGGCCGGGACGGCGTCGTGGCCTGCGCCAAAGTGCGCACCGACCACGACGACCTGCTCGCCTCCATCCGCGACGTCCTGACAAGCATCGTGCCGGTGGTCGGGCCGCAAGCCATCACCCGGCTCAATCTTTCCACAACGCTTTCCACCAACGCCATCGTCGAAGGGACGGCCGACCGGGTCGGCGTCCTCGTTTCGGGCGGTCCCGGCATTGATCCCGAAGCCTACCGGCTGGGAGAACACTACGCGGTCCTGCCCGGAGCCATCGACCACCGGGGCCGGGAAACCGCGCCGCTCGATCTGGCGGCCGCCAGGGCCGCCTTGGCCCGATGGCGGCAGGACGGCATCACGGTCCACGCGGCCGTCACCAAATTTTCCACCCGCCGCCCGGATCAGGAGCTGGCGCTCGAAGCCCTGCTGGCCGGCCAATCGGACTATGTGTCGCTCGGTCACGCCTTTTCCGGCCGCCTGGGGTTTGGCCGACGCATCGCCACGGCCTACTTCAACAGCGCCGTGTGGCGCGTCTACAACCGTTTTTGCGATGCCGTCGAACGTTCGGTGACCGAACTGGGACTGGCCCCGGACATCATAAGCGTGCTCAAAGCCGATGGCGGCACCATGCCCCTGGCCGTCTCCCGCTCCCAGCCGGTCCAATCCATCCTTTCAGGACCGGCCGCCTCGGTCATGGGCATTATCGCCGTCTGCGACATTGCCGAGGATTCGGTCATCCTGGACATCGGCGGCACCACCACCGACATTGCCGTCTTTGCCGCCGGCGCGCCGCTGATTGAAAACGAAGGCATCGCCATTGCCGGCCGGCCGACCCTGGTCCGGGCCCTGCGCACCCGCTCCATCGGCGTGGGCGGCGATTCGGCCATCCGCGTCAGCCGTGAGGCCGTCCATGTCGGCCCCCGACGGCTCGGGCCGCCCATGGCCCTCGGCGGCCCGGCCCCGACCCTTGTTGACGCCTTAAACGTCCAAAACGTCATCGCCATAGGCGACCCGCGCGCCTCCTACCAGGGACTGCTCGACGCCGCCGCGCCCTGGGGCTTCGACCCGGAGGAAGTGGCCGAAACGGCCATTATAAACGCCGTCAATCAGATCCGCTCGGAAGTCGCGGCCTGTATCCGCGAGATCAACGACCGCCCGGTCTACACCATTTTCGAACTGCTCGAAGACCGTCAGGTCCGCCCCACCCGCGTCTACGTCATGGGCGGTCCGGCCCTGGCCCTGTCCGCCCTGCTGCAGGACGCCTTTTCCGAGGAAGTGATCGTGCCGCAACAATTTGCCGTGGCCAACGCCATTGGCGCGGCTCTGGCCAGACCGACCTTCTCCGTGGAGCTTTTTGCCGACACGGCCGCCGGCCGGCTGACCATTCCTTCCCTGGGGGTGACCCGGGCCGTTGCCGACAATTACAGCCCGGCCGCCGCCGAAGGCGAAACCGCCACCCGCCTGCGCGACTATCTCGCCTCCATCGGCGCGGACATCGACGAAGCGCCGATCGAAACCGTCGAGTTGTCGGCCTTTCCCATGGTCGAAGGCCAGACCCTGGTCGGGCACAACATCCGGGTGGCCTGCCAGGTGCGCCCGGGCGTCCTGGCCGCCTACAAAAAGGCGGTGTCCAATACATGCTAAGAGCCCGACATACCCTGGGGATCGTCTTTTTCCCGGCCTTTGACTGGGCCATTTCCCCGACCCATCCCGAACGCCAGGAACGCCTGCTCTACACGCTGGACCAACTGCGCGAGGAAGGCGTCTTCGATATCGCCGGCATCACCGAGCACAAACCCGATCTGGCCACCGCTGCCGACATTGCCAGAACGCATTTCTGTTTTCCCGACGTCGCCGCCGTCACCACGCCGTCCCATATGATTTCGGCCGGCGGGGCCATCCGGGCCGCCCGAACGGTCATGGAAAAGTCCTCGGACAAGGCCTTCGCCCTGGTGCGTCCGCCCGGCCACCACGCCATGAAGGTGGTCCACGGGGCGCGCGGATTCTGCAACATCAATATCGAAGCCGTCATGATCGAATGGCTGCGGGAGCGCTTCGGTCCTCTGCGCGTGGCCATCGTGGACACCGACTGCCATCACGGCGACGGCACCCAGGACGTCTACTGGAACGATCCGGACACGCTTTTTATTTCCCTGCACCAGGACGGCCGCACGCTTTACCCCGGCACCGGCTATCCCCACGAATTGGGCGGCCCCAAGGCCCGGGGCGCAACCGTCAACGTGCCGCTGCCGCCCGGAACTTCCGATGCCGGTTTCCTCTTCGCCCTGCGCGAGGTCGTTTTGCCCCTGCTCGAAGACTTCAAGCCCGACCTCGTCATCAACTCCGCCGGCCAGGACAACCATTTTTCCGACCCCATCACCGACATGGCCTTCTCGGCCCAGGGCTACGCCCGGCTGACCGAAATGCTCAACGCGGACATTGCCGTCCTTGAAGGCGGCTATGCCATCCAGGGCGCGCTGCCCTACGTCAATTTGGGGCTGGTGCTGTCCATGGCCGGTCTGGACTACGCCCACGTGCGCGAACCGAACTTCGACCCGGCCGCCGTGCGTCAATCAGACAAGGTTACCGGCTATATCGAAGACGTGTGCCGCGATATTCTCAAGGCCGCCCGCCACCCCGAAGGCCCCGGCAAGGGCGAAGTGATCAACGGCTGGTTTACCCGGCGCAAGACGCTCTATTACGATACCGACGCCATTACGGAATACCAGACGGAATCCGTGCGCCAGTGCGACCACTGCCGGGGTGTCGTCAAATACGAGACCGAATCCACGCGCAATCCGCTGTGCCTGGGTATCGAAGCTCCCATCGGGGCCTGCGAAAAATGCGTGGAGGAAGCCTACCGGATCTATGAGGCCGGGCAGATCAAGGGGGAGTATCGCCATCTGCAACTGATCGACCGCGTCGGGAAGACGTATGTCAGTTACACGGGGTAGCCATACTCAAGCCCTTTTTGGCCAACGTCATCCATCAGCCGGACTCCCGACCCTCCTTTCGCTTTGCCGGCTGGGACAGTCGCCCCAGCCGTTGACAATCCGCCGCATATCCCGGCGACCGCACATCACCGCGCCATCAGCGCGAACACGCCCCAGCCAAGGTATTCACGCGTGTACGTGGCATAGCGTTTTGGTTCCAAGGTCAGTTTGGTCCGAACCTCTTTCGCGAAATCGTCGTCGGGATTCGCTTCAAGCCATCGGCGCATGGTGAGCCACTTGGCCGCCTCGTACCGATCCCAGCCTTCCTGGTCTGCCAGAACCATTTCCACAACGTCGTAGCCGAGGCCGTCGAAAGACGCGAGAAGCTCCGGGAGCAGGAGAAAGTCGGCAAGAGAACCGGCAAGGCATTCCCTGGCGACGGCTTCCGTCGGGGGGAGCTGCACCCAGTACGGTTCGCCGATGAGGATGATTCCCTTGGCGCAAAGACTCTTTGCCAGAAGCGCGATGGTGCCAGCGACGCCCCCGCCGATCCACGTGGCGCCGAGACAGGCTGCCACGCCGACCTTTTCGCCAACGACGTAGCCGACAGCGTCGCCGTGGAGGAACCTGACTCGATCGGCGACGCCAAGTGCTGTAGCGCGGTGTTTCGCTTGCCCGGTGAACAACGGGCTCATGTCGATGCCGACGCCGAGGATTCCGTAATCGCGTGCCCAGGTGCACAGCATCTCGCCCGAACCGCTGCCGAGGTCGAGGACACGAGTCCCCGATTCCAGGCGCAACACCGCGCCGAGAGTGGCGAGCTTTTCTGGCGTAAACGGGTTATGGATGCGGTGAGCACTTTCGGTAATGTTGAAAATACGTGGGATGTCCATTGCAGAGACTCCTTGTCCTCGTTGTGTAATGACGGAAAGAGATCCTTTTGTAGAAACGCCGTATCACAGCGCGCGTCAGCCAGGAGGCGGTCCACCATGGCCGACTCTTTTTCCAAGAGGCAGGATACCGCACCCTGTTGGCTTGAAAACCTCCTTCACGGTTCTGAAAAGAAAAAACGCCAGACGGTGTGTCCTGGCGTTTTCCTGCCCATATCGCCCAAAAAAACAAAGCCCGCCGGAAATACCGCGCGGGCTTTGCCACTTTCCCCCTGAAGGGGACAAACATGTTCAGTTCTTGTTTTGTGCGGCAATAATTTTGTAAATCGTCTTCACAGAGAGATAGTACAATGCCGCCAGATCCTGGACAGGAATTCCTGCTTGGTATTTCTGATAGATAGCCGAATTCCTGGCGTCCAGTCGTTGCCTGCTGTTTTGGGCTGCACCCCAGGCTTTACGATTGCATGTCTTGCGAGGGATGTAGATATAATCGCCGTCAATATAGTTTTGTATCGCCTCAAGCAAATGCTCTGGCAACACATCACTGGCCTTTGTATATGCCATTATGCCCCTCCTAAAGAAAAAATTAGGAATCGGGCAAAGGCTTATGCCGAAACTCTGTACGCCTTTATGCAAAAGCCTTTGCCATGCATGAAGGCACAAGTTCCCGTAAATTTTTTGAAGACAAAAACACCTCGTAAAGTTTTTGTTCCGTCACTTCCCGCACAATTTGCGTAATTCCTGATTTTCCTTGGTCAGCTCACAGATGCGCCGTTCCAGCTCACGAACGCGGTCACTGAGGCCAACGACAGCGGCGTCGGCCACGGCCAACTCCCGTCGCAGACTGACCGCGTCCAGATTGGCCCGGTCCAGGCGTTCCTGGACCACATCGTTTAACACGGCTTCAAAAAGCCGGCTGGCGCTCTTGCGGTCATCGACCGGCAGCCGATCGAGCAGGGACAGATCCATGGCGAAACAGATGGTCGAGCCCTGGGCCACGACCGTGGCGTTTCGCGCCCGGCCCCGCAGCGGTCCCATCTCCCCGAAGATTTCGCCGTAGCGCGACAGCACGGCCACTTCGGCTTCCTGGGACAGCACCCGTACCTGACCGGAGATCAGATAATACACCCAGTTGTCGTGGTCACCCTCGCGGATGATGGTTTCACCGGCCCGGTATTCCCGATAGCGCAGGCCCTTGCCGGCGAAAAGCGCCTGGATATCGCACGGGGCAAGCCCGGAAAACGCGGGCATCCGCTGCAATAGTTCCAACACCCGGTCGGAAATCGCGATTTCGTGCTCGTCCATGCCGCCTCCAGCCAAACAACAACGGTACTCCTGTCCTTAACGCCTCCTGGACGGGTACGCCAGAAAGAAAATGGGCCGTTTCAGGTCTGGGACGGCCTCCAGGGCGTCAATACCCCGGTTTCATGGCCCGCCAGCCAGTCTTGAAACGCCTGGGGCGTCCGGACGCCCCCGTCCACAACGGCGCGGTACAGATCCACCGACAGGAACCGGACCTCCGGCGTGGCGGCCCGCCAGGCCTTGAGTTCCAAAATAGCCCGGCGGATTTCCGGCGTCAGCGCCCGGCCAAGGGGCGCGACCAGATCTTCGCCGCGCGGCAGGGCATAGTCGTCCGGCGCGGACCACATGTCGATCTTCCAGACCTCTCCGTCGTCTTCCACGTAGCGGATCTGCCAATACAGCGCCTTGTCCGGACCGGCCATGTGGTTTTGAAAAAGCGTCTCCCGGACGCCCGGATTTTGGGCGGCCGCCCCCAAAACGGCAAATCCGTGTTCCGGGCGAAGCTGCGGGCAATAGATTTCCATATCGATATCCGGGTCCAAGGCCAGTGCATTGGCCACGGCTCCAACCACGACCGGCCGGCCGTAGCGCCGCCAGCCCTCCAGCAGGGATAACGCCTCCAGGATTTCCAGAGCGCGCCGGCTTCTGGCCCGACTCCGGGCCACAAGATCCATCGTTTCAGGCCATTGCATCGCATCCTCCCGTGGTTGCCTCCGACCAGACGAAGACAGCAAAAGGCGCACCTTTACCAACAAACGCCCTTCTCCTGTCAAGCAAGAAAGGCGTTCCGGGACAGATGCGCCGCACGGATGGATGGATGCGTTCTTTGGGGGAAAAGGCGTCGCCAGGGGAGACGGCATCGCCCCCCTGGCATCGTATGAACGGGTCGCGTCGCCGGTTAGAAGGTCACCCGCCGGGCCGCGTCCAGCGTGCGGGCAAAATCGTCCTCGGAATGGGCAAACGAGGTAAAGGCGCATTCGTAGGCCGAAGGGGCCAGAAGAACGCCGGCCTCCCGCATCTGGGTGTAAAAAGCGGCGTAGCGTTGCGTATCGCCTGTCTTGGCCTGATCGAAGTTGGTGACCGGACCGTCGCAGAAAAAGAGCGTGAACAGCGACGCCGCCTGATTGAGACACACGGGCACGCCCTTGACCCGCAAAATCCCGGCCAGGGCCTCGGCCAGATCCTTGGTGCGCGCGGCCAACCCGGCGTAATCGGCGGTTTTAAGCTTTTGCAGCGTGGTCAACCCGGCGGCCATGGCCAACGGATTTCCCGACAGGGTGCCGGCCTGATAGACGTCGCCGCAAGGGGCGATGCGCTCCATGATCCGGCGCTTGCCGCCATAGGCCCCGACGGGCAGGCCGCCGCCGATGATCTTGCCCAGACAAGTCAGGTCCGGATCGATGCCGTACACGCTTTGCGCGCCGCCGTAAGCCATCCGGAAGCCGGTGATGACTTCGTCGAAAATAAGCAGCGCCTCATGGGCGGCCGTCAGTTCGCGCAGCCCTTCCAAAAAGCCGGGCGCCGGCGGCACAAGGCCCATGTTGCCGGCCACGGGTTCGACGATGACGGCGGCGATATCGGGATGTGCGGCAAAGAGGGCTGCAACGGCGGCCAGGTCGTTATAGGGGGCAAGCAGGGTGTGGCGCACGATATCGGCCGGTACGCCCGGCGTGCCGGGGATGCAAAACGTGGCCAGTCCCGAACCGGCCGCCGCCAAAAAGCCATCGGAATGGCCGTGGTAGCACCCCTCGAACTTGATGATCTTGGATTTGCCGGTGTAGCCCCGGGCCAGCCGCACGGCGCTCATGGTGGCCTCGGTGCCGGAGTTGACCATCCGCACCATGTCAATGCCGGGCACGGCGTCGCAAACGGCCTGGGCCAAGGCGACTTCGGCCGGACAGGGCGCACCGTAACTGACCCCCTTGTCGGCGGCCGCATGAATGGCGGCGGTCACGTCGGGATCGCCATGGCCAAGAAGCATGGGGCCCCAGGACATGACGTAATCGAGCATTTCCCGGCCTTCGACCGTGGTCATTTTCGAACCGGCGGCCGAGGCGATAAAAACAGGATCGCAGCCCACGCTGCGGCAGGCCCGCACGGGGCTGTTGACCCCGCCGGGGATCAAGTGTTGCGCCTTCTCAAAAAGCGTGGCGGACGAAGTCATGCGACAATCTCCGAAGGGTTACTTGGTTGCGCCGGCCGGCTGGGCGAAGGTCAGGACGTAGCCGTTGACGTCCTCGATGCTGCATTCGCGCGAGCCGTAAAACGTGGTGTGCGGGGCTTTGACAAACGGGGCTTTCTCACTGACGCGGGCATAGAGATCGTCGAGATCGTCGCACTCCAGATAAATGACCAGGGAGCCTCCGACCCGGGTTCCCGCCAGCCGGGGCAACTCGGCCGCCAGGGAGGCCCGTGTCTGAAACATCAGGTGCGCCTCGCCGCTTTGGACCATGGCAAAGGCCAAAGGTCCGGGCGGCGGCCAATCGACGACGCTGTCCTTCGTGCCCTCGACCACGCCGAGAACGAAGGTAAAACCGAGCGCATCCAGATAAAATGCCACCGTGCGATTGACGTCCTCGACCATGAGGTTGGGGGTCGCGCGCGTAACAGTCATGCTGCTCTCCTTCCCGTCCTTATGCCGTAAGCGGCCGTCGGGTGTGGTTCATTACCGTAGCCGGGAGCCGCGCCCGGTGCAAGTCCGACCGGCCCGAGCGGGGGATGTTCTCAAATTCGTTGCAATCAAAAGACTTTTTCCCCTCAGGCCGGTGCATAAAAAAATCAGCCGGTTTGGTCGCATTTTTCGGTTTTTCCAGGACAACAGCCTGATATCACAATTTTTTTCAAAAAAATGAAATTTCTTTTAGCCAGGCCGAAACAACCCGCTTCGCCTTGACAAGGTCCACTGTCTCTACTAGGTAGCAATAATCCAAAACTGATCAAGAATCACTCCGCATCACCCTCGCGGCTCGATTTATTGCCGAGAGTATTCTTCGCATCACCACTTCTTCCCGGTCCAGTATTGCCGCACCTTGGATCGTTTTTCCAACAGCAATGTACGCTGCTCTTTTACGCATGCGCGATTGCTTCAGCATTACATGGAGACACCTGCCCCATGAAAGTAATACTCTGCATTCTTACTGTATTTATCTGTGCCGCAACGGCTTACCCTGCCCAGCACAAACTCATTTCCGACCAAAAGAGTTCCTCAAAAAAAAGCATCTCCGCCACGGTCACCGCCTACACGCCCGCCCCGCGGGAAAACGGCGGACGGGGGAAGAAAATCGGCACGGCCATGGGAACGCGCATCCGACCGGGCATCGTGGCCGTCTCCCGCGATTTGCTCCATGCCGGCTGGCGATTCGGCGCCAAAGTCCACATAAAAGGATTAGGCATCTTCACCATTGAAGACACCATGCATCAACGCTTCCGGCACGCCGTCGACGTGGCCGTGCCCAATCTGGCCGAAGCCCAAAAGATCGGCAGACGCATAGGCATTGAGGTCACACTGCTTGAGCGGGGCAGGGAAGCGGACGGCTAACCATGGCGGGCCTTCACGCGTTGTGGTCCGTCCGGTTATGGTGTATCCGGGGATCGCGCCATAACGGGCGCGGCCTCCCCTCTTATTCGCCATCAACCTTTATGCGCTCCAGGCACGCCATGAAACGCACACTCCTCCTCCCTGGCCTGCTGGCCACCCTGCTCCTTTTTCTGGCCGGACCGGCCCAGGCCGAAACGGTCACGTTTATGGGCAAGGCCTATTGCCCCGTCCGCTATGATATCAGATGGCCGTTCGTCATGACGGTCCCCCAGGCGGCCCCGGCCCAGAACAGCGGCATCGTGGCCAACGTCGCCGAGCTGCCCAAGGAAACGATCGAGAACAAATCCGCCACCGCCCTCGGTTCGGATATGCGCCAGCTGCGCATCCTGTCTGCACCGCTCAAAGTCGGACAGCATGTCACCGAAGATCAGGCCCTTATCACCTACGAGATGCCGCTCGAAAACCTGATGCCCGAAAAAATGGCCCTATCCCGGGCCCGGCTCAACGCGGTGGAATCCGGACAGGCCAAACTGGAATACAAGTTGGCCCAGCTGCGCCAGCGGCAGGCCGATTTGGAAAACATGGCCGCCGACAACAGCGTGGCCCCAAGTGTCGTGCGGACCAATGCCCAGGAAATCGACGCCCTGCTTCTGCAGCGCGACTATCTGCGCGAAGAGCACGAGCTGGCCCAGCAAGGCTACGAAAACACCGTCAAAATCATGCAAAAAAGATACGGCAAGGATGTAAATATCCACAACCTGCCGCATCAGGGCTACATCCGCTCCCCCGGCGACGCCTACGTTTTATATGTCAACTCCAGCCTTGTGCAGGGTATGGCTTTCACCAAACCGGTGCTCCTTATGACCCTCGGCCGCCTCGATCCCATTGTCATCCGGGCCTCGGTCCATGAAATCGCCGTGCAAAAACTGAAGGTCGGCGACAAGGTTTCCGTCGTTTTCCACGTCTGGCCCCAGGAAACCTTCACGACCACCATCAGCAAAATCAATTTCACGGCCCAGCCGGCCATGATGCAACAACCCTCGTTTTATGAGATTGAAATGAACATGCCCAATCCGAATCTGCGGATTAAGGACGGCATGCGGTGCGACGTCACGGTCAACCTGCCGGACGCCGCCCAATAGCCTCCGGCGGTTGCTCCTGCAACTTGCCGCCGCGGCTGGAGAATCCGAGAGAAAAAACGTTGAGCCCGGCGGCGATCCCCCATGGCAGAAGACGACAAAATATTCGAACTGTTCGCCGAAAGCTGCCTCGAACAGTTGCGCGGCATCGAAGCCGCCATTCTCGACCTGGAATCCGCCGGGCCGGAAGCCCTTGATCCCAAGGTCGCCGCTATTTTTCGAGCCGCCCACACCATCAAGGGCGACGCCGGGGCCATCGGAGCCGCCCCCCTGGCCCAACTCTGCCACGCCGTCGAATCCGTCCTCGATCCGGTGCGCGACGGCAGACTGGCCATCACCTCCTCCCTGATCGGCGAACTGCTGGCCGTTTTCGACGTCATCAAGGGCATGGCCGAAAATCCCAAGGCGTCCATGGCCCGCGACGTCACCCCGACAATCGAGCGGATGACCGCCCTGCTCGCTCCGCCCAAGCAGCCGGTCGCGTCCCCGGCCGGGCCGGCGGTCCCAACCGGCGAAGAGCCCGCCCCTTCCGATACAGCGCGGACGTCGGATGAACGCATCCGCAAGCTGGCCATCCCGGCCCGGGAACTCGATATTCTGGTCGACCGCGTGGGCGAATTGGGCATTGCCCAGGCCCGGCTGGCCTCGCTGTCCCAACGGCGCGGCGATATCGAGCTGCGTAGCGTGGCCGAAGAAGTGGAACGGTTGACGTCGCTTTTGCGCGATCAGGTCCTCGGGCTGCGCATGCTGCCCATCAAAATCAGCTTTCCCAAATACCGGCGTCTGGTCCGCGACGCCTGCGCCGTCCTTGGCAAAGATGCCGAACTGGTCATGGCCGGGGAAAATACGGAACTCGACAAGGCCGTCATCGAGCAGCTCAACACCCCGTGCATCCATCTGCTGCGCAACGCCGTCGATCACGGCATCGAATCCCCCGACCAGCGCGAAGCCTGCGGCAAGCCGCGTCGCGGCACCATCACCCTGTCGGCCAAGCAGGACGGCAACGACGTGGTCATCGCCATAAGCGACGACGGCGCCGGCATCGACATACATCGGCTGTGGCAAAAAGCCGTGGCTACCGGACATATGGATCCGACCCGACCCTTTGACCCGGCTGTGGCCTTGGAGCTGATCTTTCTGCCCGGCCTGTCCACGGCCGCCGCCGTTGGGACGGTTTCAGGCCGCGGCGTCGGCATGGACGCCGTGCGCGAGGGCATCGCCGCCCTGCGCGGCCACATCGACGTGGTTTCCTCACCCGGCGTCGGGGCCACGTTCACCATCCGCCTCCCGGTTTCCCTGGCCATCATCGACTGCCTGGAAGTGCAGTGCGCCGGTGAAACCTATTATCTGCATCTCGATTACGTGGAGGAATGCCTGGAGCTGCCGCCCGACATCACGCTGCATAACGGCCGGGGCATCATGGAACTGCGTGGCGCGCCCATGCCGCTCTTGTGTCTGCGCCACTTCTTTCAGCTCGGCGGGGCGATGCCCCGCCAATCCCATGTGGTCACCGTACGCCGCGACGAAGGCCGGGCCGGCATTGTGGTGGACGCCGTCATCGGCCGCAAGCAGGCCGTGCTCAAACATCTTGGCCGGGCCCTCGGCAAAGTCGAGGGGGTCCTCGGCGGCACGGTCACCGAGGCCGGGGATATGGCCCTCGTGGCCGATGTTCCCGGACTTTTACGGGCCGCCCTGGCTGAATCCGGGCGCGCCTACAACCACGCCGCAACACAGGAATCCGTTCGCGGCCAAACAGCAACCACCAGGGAGGCCTGATCATGCCGCGCGCGCTTATCGTCGACGACAGCCGCTACCAGCGCCATCTTATCCTCCAGGCCCTGGCCGACCTCTTCGAGGCCGACGAGGCGGCCAACGGCCAGGAAGCCGTCACCCTGTTCAAAACAGCCTTGGAGCAACGGCGCCCCTATGCCCTTGTGGTGATGGACATCCTTATGCCCGTCATGAGCGGCCATGACGCCCTGGCCGGCATCCGGCGACTGGAGCAGGACGCCCGGGTGGCCGAAGCCTGCCGCACCCCGGCCATCATGCTGTCGAGTCTCGACGATCCGGGCAATATGTTGCGGGCCCAGTATGAATCCGGGGCCCAGGCCTATGTCACCAAACCCTTTACCCCGCAAACCCTGTTTGAAGCCTTGGCCGCTCTTGACCTGGCAGAGAATCCGTTCGGAGAAGAGATGGACGGCGAAACGCCATGCAAGCCCTTCTAGAACGCTTCCCAGGCCATGAAATGGCCTTCCTCAATGTGGCCCAGGGGTTTCTCTTCCGCCGCCCCACCATGGCCCACACCGTGCTCGGCTCCTGTGTGTCCGTCACGTTTTTTGCGCCGCGCCATGGCGTGGCCGCCATTTTTCATGCTCTGCTGCCCAAAGCGTCGGAGTACCGGTTGCAAGACGCCGACTACGCCCCCTTCAAATTCGTGGATACGGCCATTGACACCATCATTTCCCGGCTGACCCGGCGCGGCGTGGCCCTGCACGACATTGAGTGCAAGGTCTTCGGCGGGGCCAGCGCCCTGTTTGTCGAAGAAATGTCCGTCGGCCGCCGCAATGTGGAAATGGCCTTTGCCACCCTGGCCGAACACGGACTGCGGGTGGCCGCTTCCAACGTCGGCGGGGAACGCGGCCGCAAAATCATCTTTTCCTCGAGTACGGGGGAAATCTTCGTCCGCATGCTCAGTAACGGACAAACGTCCTGTCCGCCCCGCCGCTGACGCAATGCAACAGGAGGATGACCCATGGAAGAATCACACGCCATCCCGTGGGGACGCCTTGCCGGGGCTGGGTTGGCCATCGTGGTCCTGACCCTGGCCGGTGTTATCTGGCTCGGCCTTTCCCAGGAACTGCTGCGCACCGAAATGGCGACGCTGACCCAGACCGTACGGGAGATGCCTGCTGCGCCCGCCCCATCGCCCCCGGTCGATCCCACGGCGGAACTCAAGGCCACCCGGGAAGCGCTGGTCAAACTGACGGCCAAAGTGGATGCCCTGGCTTCCAGCGAGGACGCCAAGGCGATTGCCCGGTTGGCCGTGGAGATCAAAACGCTGGCCAACCGGGTGGAAGCCCTGACCACGGCCAAAGCCGCGCCGCCCAGGGAAACCAAGCCGGCGCCGGCGCAAACCCAGACGCCCCACCGGACGCCGCCGGCTGAAGAGGAAGTCGCCCCAAGGCCCTTTTTCGGCCCCGGCTATCCGAACTGGGGCTATTAAGGCAGGCATCCGTCAAAATCACGATTGCGGCTTGTCCCTTTCCTGTGAAGACGATAAAAAAGCAGTCCTGGCCAATCCGTCCGCAAAGCTCGCAAAGGAGCGCACCATGCCGAAGCAGGAAACCACCGTATTGGAGACCGCCGCCTACGTCGAAGCGCTGGCTTTTGCCCGGAGACTCCACGCCCCGGGGAAACCCCTCGACTTCCCGTCCTACTCTGAATACGTGCGTCTGGTGGCCGAGCGCGTGGTCATCGATCTCGACGTCTACGAACCTGATATGGCCGATTTTCATGAATTGCCCGAAGCCTACGAATTAGCCTACCTGACGGTCCGGCTCGAACGGCTGCAAGCCCGCATCCTGGCAGAAAAAAAACTTGATGTGCGCGCCTTGTAGGCGACGCGGAGAATGGTGTGATCACCCTTGAAGCCCGCATGGACCTCTTAAGTGAATGCGTCAATATCGGCCTTGGGCGGGCGGCCGAATCGCTTAACCGCATGTGCGGCAGCCATGTGGTGCTTTCCGCGCCGGAAATCCGCATCCTGAACCGACCCAACCTGACGGCCGCCACCTCCAACCGCTGTCCGGCCGCCTGCGAAGGGGTTTTCCTGCCCTTTACCGGCGTCATGAAGGGGATGACCGCCCTGGCCTTTTCCAATGACGACGCCGACGCCCTGGTGTCCGGATTGCTGACGGCCATGGGCATCACCGACCCGTCCGCCCCCATGCGCGAGGACACGTTGCGGGAAGTGGGCAATGTGGTGCTGGTCGGGGTGCTCGGGGCCATGGGGACCATGCTTGGCCTGCATGTGGATTACCAACCGCTCAGCACCGCCCACAATCTCTGCCCGTTGCTCGACGTGGCCGCAGCCAGCCGCACGGTCACCCTCTATGTGCGGGCGCATTTTTCCCTGGAACGTTTTTTGGCGGCGGGCGATATTTTAGTCGTCCTGGCCGAGGAAGGGTTTAGCGCCTTAATTGCCGGCCTGGACGTCAAAATCTGCGAGATGACCGGGCAGCCCGGTCCGGGGCAAAACGGGGAAACCACCTGACGCAACGGCGTTGTTTAGCTCCGATTCCGGGACAGGTACACGGAAAACAGACTGGCCGCCGTGGTCAGCAGGGTGTGTTCCTGACGGGTGAACCGGCGGGGCAAACGCGTGTCGCCAAGCAGTAACGAACCGGCCCACACGCCGTTCACCCAAATGGACGCGGATAAAAACGCCCGAATATCCAGGGCGAGCATCACTTCCTGAAGGCCCAATGGCACCTCTTCGACCAGTTTGGCGACGGTTTCACTGCCAAGCATGGCGTCCGCCCACTGGAATCCGTCCAGACTATACGGCAAAAGCGCCAAGGACGGGAGATCGGCCCCCAGGGGCAAGCCTGCCGCCGCCGCCTCGCCGGCCAGACGACAGCACGACCCCAGCGTCGTATCCGTGACATTGTCAAACCAGAGCACCCGACTGACGCCAAAAGCGGTCAGTAGATGCCGCATGGCCCGCGCCTCGGCACCCGGCGCGTCGATCAAAAGTTCCTGGGCGAACCCCGAAAGTTCCTCTTCCGCCAGGGCCCTGGCGGCCAGGGCCTCCTCGGCCAATCGCCGGGCGGTGAGGTCCGAGCCGACGGCCAGCCAGCCCTCGGGTTTGCCCTGCATGTCGAGCAACCGGCAGTTGTCCCAATGAATAAAAACCCGGCGGCCATCCTTGGCCACCACTTCGTTTTCCGCTGCGTCGCCGGCCAGATCTTCCGGAGCGGCCATGGCCCGGGCCAGCAACCCGGTCAGGTTGGCTGGGGCTTCCGGCCAAAATGACGCCTCGCCGGCCAGTAATTCCTCACGGGAATACCCCAACAGCTGCTCGGCGTATTCGTTGACAAAAACGAGTTGACCGGCCTGATCGAACCGCAAAATCAGGGAATGGGCGCATTCGACCAGCTCGCGATAGCGCCGTTCGCTTTCGGCCAAATGGGCCTCAATGCGTTTGCGGGAGCGCAAAACCACGGCCAAAACCACGGCCAGGGGCACAAAGATCACCAAGGCCCCGGCCAGACACCACAGCGCCAGTTTACAGGCAGCGAAGGACGAAACCGGTTCATTGAGCATCACGGTTCCAGCCGGTACGGCCGACGCAGCCAAATCGAACCGCTGCATCACCTGGGCGTCCAGGACGCTTTCGGCCGACGCCTCGACCACGGGAAGGGTGTCAGCCGACTGACCGGCCAAAATCGCCCGGACCAGACCGGCCGCTGCCTGCCCGTGACTGTGGCTGCGCACCACCCGCCCCCCCAGGGCTCCGGTATTCAGATCAAAATCCCACAGGCCCAAAATGGGAACTGGCGACAAGGGCGATAAGGACGTCAAATCCGAAGCGCGCGTACTCGGGACGCCGGCCGCGTCCAGCAAGGGACTCAGGCGCAGCGCCAGGGCATCCCGGGGAGCGGCCGCCAGGGCGGTCCGGGCATCGTCTAGTCGGGCATTGAGGATTTCAAGAGCCCTGGCCCGGCGGCCCAGGGCGGCCATGGCCCGGCGAAACCGTTCCAGATTGGCCCGGCCGGTCACATTTTGATCCGAGCCGAAGGCCACAATCGTGCGGGCTGTGGGAAAAAGGCCAAGCCCCAATTCCAGAGTGCCAAGGACATCAGGAGATTCAAGAACACCGGTGATATTGCGCTGCCCGGCCAGTCGCGTCGGTGAATAGTCATTGACCCCGCAAAAAACGAGGGGAAGACCGGGAAAAAGGGCGGCCCGGTTGACCAGCCAAAAATTCAGGGCCGCGTCGTCAGCGCTGACCACGGCCGCCAGGGGGATGTCCCGGTACTTTGCGGCCAGGTAAGCCAAAAATTCCGGGCTGGAGGCTCCGCCTGGCCAACGGCGGGAATCGAGGTGCTCGACGAAGACCCGGGCCTCGGCCGGAGGAAACGCTTCGATGAACCCCGCGACCACGCCATCGGTCCACGGATCGCCATGCCCATACGACGACATGAGCAGGATCGAGACTGGCGCCGGGGCGGCCAGAACCTTCCCACCCCAGGCCAGGATCAACGCAACAACACAGCAGCCCCACACCAAACGATGCAGCCGGTCTGTTCCTGAATTCATGGTATTGCTTTAGATGAAAAGACGCGCCTTGTCTGCCAGCCTGACGGCCGGAGCGGGATTTTTCCCCGGAGGGCCCTTGCCAGGAGACGTCAAGGAATGCAATATGCCATAGGGATTTTGCTTTGGACCGGCGAACACTCTTTTCCCCACGCGGAGCCCTCACTTTCCACGCTGGAAACGCGTTATGAGCGATAAAGATTCCATCACGCCCCAACACGTCGCCACACGTGCATCCGACCAGCGATATCGATTGGCCGATCTGGAAGCGCAAATTGCAATCCTTCGTGAGAACGAAACCCGCTACAGACGTTTTTTTGAACAGTCCGCCATGGGTATTTTACTTGGCGACGCCACTGGTGCTCTTTTGGATGCCAACCCCATGGCGCTGACACTGCTCGGGTATGCCAAAGAAGAACTCCTCGCTTGTAACATTCGCCAGATCGTCCATCCCGACGACCAACGGAGTCTCTCCGTCACCGAAGCTCCCGATGCCTGTTTCACTGCCCGCGTCACCAGCCTGGAACGCCGGTATCGTTGCAAAAACGGCACATGGCTGCCGGTCCAGGTCCATCTCCGCCTGTTCGACGCGGAAAAGGCCATCTATCAGGCCATGTTCATGGATATCTCGGCCCGAAGAGCCGGCGAGGCCGCCCGTGAAGCCGCCCTGGCCCAGGCCGAAGCAGCCAATCGGGCCAAATCCGCTTTTCTGGCCCACATGAATCATGAAATCCGCACGCCCTTAAACGGCATCATGGGCATGCTCCAGCTGGCGCTGGCCATCGGCCCCACGCCGGAAATGCAGGACTACCTGGGCACGGCCATGGATTCGGCCAAAGCCTTGCTCCGCATTCTTTCCGATATCCTGGACGTCTCGCGCATCGACTCGGGACGCATGCTCCTGGCCGATGAGACCTTCAACCTCGACGAGGTCCTGGCCCCCATCATCGACTCCCTGTCCCACGAAGCCGAAATCAAAGGGCTGGCCTTTTACCAACGCATCGATCCGGCCACGCCGGTCCGCCTGCGCGGCGATCCCGGCCGCTTGCGCCAGATTCTGTATCACCTGACGGCCAACGCCATCAAATACACCCCGGCCGGACAGGTCGGCCTCGAAGTGACGACTCTGGCCCATACTCCGACGCCCCGGGTGGCTGACGTGGAATTCACCGTGGCCGATACCGGCATCGGCATTCCCGCCGCCAAACAGGAGCAGGTGTTCGAGGCCTTTTATCAGGCGGATCCGACCATGACCCGCCCCTATGGCGGATCGGGCCTTGGCTTGGCCATTGTCCGGGGGCTGGCCGAACTCATGGGCGGCCGGGTCACCATTTGCAGCCAGGAAGGCCAGGGCACCCAGGTCCGGGTCCGCCTGCGCTTCGATCTGGTCGACAAAAGCCTTGTGACCCAAGCTCCGGACAGCCAGCCCAACCTGTCGGGTGCGCGCATCCTGGTCGTGGAGGATGAAGCCATCAACCGGCTGACCATCCGGACCATGCTGCAAAAGCTTGGCTGCCAGACGGTCATGGCCGAAAACGGCCGACAGGCCCTGGATACCCTGGCCAACCACGATTTCGACTGCGTGCTGATGGATGTTCAGATGCCGGTGCTTGACGGCCTGACGGCCACCCGGGCTATCCGCGACGCCGCCTGCGGCGTGCGCAACCCGCATGTGCCCATCATCGCCCTGACCGCCCACGCCATGCCCGAGGATCGCAATCGGGCCATCGCCGCCGGCGTCAACGACTACATTGTCAAACCGGTGGAGATGGACGCCCTGGCCCGATCCGTCAGCGCAATCCTGTCCGGGGAGACGCCGTTGTCCGAGGCGCCTGTTGCCCCTGCAGCATCTTCAGATGCAGATTTTCCCATCTGATCCGGCAGGCGCTCCCTGCCCCGGCACAACATTTCCCGACTGCCGATCGGCGGGGAGGATTGCCGATTGGCCCGTTCCGGTATAAAGGCATGGCGGTCCTGTCGGCGCGCGACCGACCGGGCTGTCACGACACTGTTTTGTCGCGCGGAGGCGGCATGAAGACGATGCGTATGTCGATCCTGGCTTGGGGACCGTTCCTGGCCATATGGCTCATGTTGGCAGGGAGCGCCCTGGCCGCCACGCCCGACGAGGACATGCGCCCGATTAAAACCGGCGTGACCATTACCGGCGTTATCGAGGACGATTACACCGACGGGCTGCTGATCTCGACCGATGAGGGCACCAGCTACCTGGTCCTGACCCCCGAGGAAGTCTCCCTGGAAGAAGAGGAAGCCTTCCACCGGCGGTCCAAGGGAAAACACGTCACCCTGACAGGCAATGTCTACCGCGATGAAGACGGCTCCCTCAGCCTGCTCGTAAATTCCCTACCCGCCCAGTAGGTCGCCAAAGCAGGCCCCACCCGACGCCCTGTCGCGCCCTTTCCCCAACGTCTCTCCCGGACGGCCGGAATCCCCGGGCCAAGGAGGCTGTATGGACGCTGCGACGCGGCAGGCCCGTTTGCACCTGCCCCTGACGGAGAAAATCGCCTTGTCCAAGGCCCTGCTGGCCCAGGCCATGGACCGTTTTGGCGACGGCCTGCGGCTGGCCTGGACCGGCGGCAAGGACAGCACCCTGCTGTTGTGGCTCACCCGGCAAATCTGCCAGGACCAGGGCCGCCCCATGCCCCGGGTGCTGACCATCGAGGAAGGCGATCCCTTTCCGGAAATCACGACCTTTCTGGAGCGTTTGACCCAGGAATGGAGCCTTGCCGTGGAGGTCGCGGCCAACCGGGACGTGTTGGACCGCCGCCCGACACTCGGTGCCTATCTGGCCGTCGCCGACCTTGCCCCGGAAAGCCGGGCCGAGCTGGCCCGGCTAGGCTTTACCGGACCGGGCTTCCCGTTTGACCCGGATTCCCCCATCGGCGCGCAACTGCTCAAGGTCGCCCCGTTGGCCGCCTTTCTCCGCGACCATGCCGTCACCGCCCTGGCCACGGGCATCCGCTGGGACGAACATCCGGCCCGGGCCAACGAAACTCCCTTCAGCCCGCGCCAGGACCCCTCCCACACCCGGGTGCACCCCCTTTTGCATCTGCACGAACGGGACATCTGGGAGATCACCCGGGGGCAGGGCATCCCGTTTTGCCCGCTCTACGCCGTCGGCTACCGCAGCCTGGGCACCCGCTCGGGGACGCTGCGCCAAAGCACGCTGCCGGCCTGGGAACAGGATCTTGAGGATGGTCGGGGCGAACGGGCCGGACGCGAGCAGGACAAGGAAACGGCCATGGCCCAACTGCGGGCCCTGGGCTACATGTAACCGGACGCCCACCCGACGACGTCCCTCACCCCACGGGCGCTACGGCATGTCCTGGCTTTCCACGTTATCCCAGACGTCGAGCGGCAGGTCGCGGGCGGCAGTGCGATCCACAGCGCCCTTGTTTTGGGCATCGATTTTCTTCCAGGCCGTCTCGGCTTTCTGCCGGTCATGCCATTGGGAAACGAACTCATCCTTGGTGATGACGCCGTTCTTATCAAGGTCGTATTTGACGAAGACCTCGTCAATGGAGACAGCCGTTCCCTTCTTTTTGGCGCAGGCTCCAAGCAGCAGAGCCAGACAAGCGACCACGAGCACCATCGTGCGCAGCATCGCACCCCTCCCGTTTCAATCCGTTACGCGACCAAACCGCATTGCCCCCGCCATATCCGCGGCACAGGCCGCCGGCAGTTATGCCCGTCGCCCATACCCCCGCCGGACCGGCCACCCCGTCCGGCCTCAAACTTTTTTGATCACGACAAGCGTCACATCGTCTTCCTGCCGCCCGCCGCCACGAAACGCCGCCAAATCGGCCAGCACCGCCGCCACAATGGCCGCCGCCGGTTCCTTGACCGCTCCACGCACCGCGGCCTGGAACCGCGTCTTGCCGTACATCTCCCCGGCCGGATTCCGGGATTCCCAGATGCCGTCCGTGCCGAGGGCCAACACCATGCCCGGCTGGTCAAACGGCATGGTGTTTTCCTCATATGCATAGTCGGGAATGATGCCGAGAGGCAAACCATGGCCCGGCCATTCCGTAAAAGCCGCACACCGGGGATCGTACAGAAGGGCCGGATCATGACCGGCGCGCACATAGCGGGCCTGCCCGATTTCGGGACGGATTTCCATGGCCAGCAGGGTCATAAATCGTCCGGAATCGCCGACATCGCGACACAACAGCCGGTTGGCCCGGGACACCCGCGCCGCCGGCGTCTCGTTATCCTCGGTGGCCAGCAGCAACGCCCGGGCCGTGGCCATCAGCAGCGCCGAAGGCACGCCATGGCCGGTCACGTCGCCGACCGCCGCATCCAGACACCGCTCGCCCTCGCGGACCACGACCCGGTAATCAAAATAGTCGCCCCCGGTCTCGTCGCAGGACACCCCGACCCCGGCCACATCCAACCCGGCCAGAGACGGCGGCGCGGCAGGCAGCAAATTGCGTTGCACCTCCTGGGCCAGTTCCAGGGAACGTTGCAGCCGGACGTGATCGGCCAAAATCGGGACGGTTTCGTTAAAGGCATCCACCAGGGACTGGCGTTCATCGCCCACCTTGGTGCTGAGACGCACGGAAAAATCCCCGCCGCCAAGGCGCTTCCAGGCCTCGATCATGCCCAAAAGCGGCCGTACAAAAATTCGTGTGCTGAGAAACGCGACCCCCATCACGACGCACACCACCACCACCATGGCCACACCGGAAAGTCGCACGATCCCATTGGTCGCTTCGAGGATTTCCCGGCCCGCTTCCTGGGCCAGTGGTGCCAGGGTGGTTTTGGGCACAATCACGAGAAACGAGGCCCCACTGCCCATTCGGGCAAAGGCCCAAAACGCGTCCTCGCCCTTATACGGCAGTTCGGCCACGCCGGAACGCTCCCGCTCCATGGTCTGGAGCAGGGCGGCGAATCCGGCCGGATCGTCAGAAGACAGTCGTTCGAAATTGACAGCGCTTTTCCAGTCCGCCATATGGTTTTCATAGGTCCGTTGGGCCCAGACGAACAAACTTGGCACGCCATTTGGGGCTTTGCCAACCGGGGCCACCAAAAACGTCCGCATGGAGGAGGCCCATTGGGAGGCCAGTTCCTGTTCCTCCAGAATGCGATCCAGCGGAACCGCCAGACTGGCCACGCCGATACACCGGCCGTCCGGACCGGCCAACGCCTTGGACAGGGTCACGGCGACCACCCCTGTGGGCACATCCACGGCCGGATCGTTCCAAATGACGACAGAGCCGCCGGGCCGACCAGGGACAAAGGCCGCCTGGGCCGCCCGGTACCAGGGCCGCTGCCTGGGATCGTAGTCCGGCGGATACCCGCCCCGACCGGGAAACGACACCTGGGCGCCGTCGGCCAGAGTCACGGAGGCGGACAACAGCAAGTTGCCCAATTCGCTTTTGAGCAGGGCAAACGTGGGGGCCAGTCCGATCAGCCGGGCGTCCGGACCAGAAAGAGACCGGGCTGGGCCAGGAGGGGAAAGCGGCAGGGCCGACGCGGCCAGTCCCCGTTCCGCCTCGGTGGCCAGCACGGCCAGGCTGAAATCCATGGCGCTCTTGGAACGCCGCAACACCAGGGAGTAGGCTTCCGCCGTCTGGCGCAGTTCGTTTTTAATGATCTCGACAAGCAGGGCCTGCCCTTCCCGGGCGATGGCGTGGCCCAGCCGCTCAACATGGTTTCGGTTAAAATCCGCAACCACAACCATTGGCACAAGACTAAAGGCAAGCAGGATAAGAAAGAATTTCCAACGCAGCCGCATACCCATCCCCCCCTTGACACCCTACGGGAGGGGTCCGGCTGGCGCAAGCCCAAGGCCGACCTGGAGCCTGTCTCCAGCTTGACTTGATGCGACGATTCGGCAAGGATTTCTACAGATGGGGGCGCTTTTGCCGCCAGTTGGCCGAAATTTTGGAGAAAACGGCATGTATGTAGCCGACCTGATGACCAGTCAGTTGCGCTGCCTCAAGGAAACGGACAGCCTGGCCGACGCCATGGCCGCCATGCAGGAATCCTTCATCCGGCATGTCCCGGTGATTGACGACCAGGGCCGTTTGTCGGGGCTTATCACCCAACGGGACCTGTTCGCCTTGGAGCACAAAAAGGACGCCGAAACGCCGCTTCGCGAGGTCATGCGCACCGATGTGACCACCGTTGCGCCGGAAACCTCGCTGCGGGCTGCGGCCGAGACCATGATTTTTAACAAGTTTGGGTGCCTGCCCGTCGTCCAGGGAGATCTGTTGGTCGGCATCATCACCGAAACGGATTTCCTCAAACTGGCGATTTTTCCCATTGCCCCCAAACGGGGCAGCTGAAACGACAACACGCAGCAAACATATGGTTTGCCCCGCGTTGGTGCAGTCCACGCCCCTGCGTTCCATAACCGCTTTGCCTGGAGGCGATGCGGACGTCCTGCGACGCCCGACGCCCCGGAGGATGCGCCTATGCTGTCTTTTCGCGTCCTGACCAGCCTCGCCGCCCTGACCCTGACCTTGACGAGTCTGCCGATTGCCCAGTCCGCCGCTTCCGATCTCATGCAGTACAAAGAACTGCGCAACGACTATATCAAAGTCACGGACATCAAGGAACGGACACGCACCGAGGAACGGTATCTGGAAAATGCCGGCAAGGTGACCTTGCAAAAGGTGCCGTACAAAGAAGTGATCGTCACGGCCGAATTGTCCCAAAAACCGCCAAGCAGCGTGGAATCCATGTTGGGCGGCAGCGCGGTGACCGACCCGCTTTTTAAAATATGTCTGGTGCCGTTCGACGCTGCCGATCAACGCCTTGAAGAAATCTGCGAATCGGTTCGTTTCCAAACATTGGTCAAGGGAAATGTGGGCACGGCTCTCTTTCGGCCGACGGAAAATACCGCCCGCTATCAATTTCGCGTCAATCAAAAACAGGGCGACAAGGGTTCGGCCATCAAACTTTGGTCACCGATCAAGTAACACAGGGAGGAATTATCCCGGTCGTTTAGTGTTGCGCGGCGAATCCTCCTTGCGCTATCCTGTTTCCGGCTGCATGACGGAAGCCCGTATCGGCTCCGCTTCTGGGCCGACAGGGGGTTTCCATGGCCTCGCCCCGCATTTTGCTCGCATCGCAGGCGCAATCCTCAATGGAGAGCCTGGAGCAGTTTCTTGATGAAAATGGTTTCGAATTGCTCGGACCGGCCCTTTCTTGTCGCGAGGCTCTGGAACTCGCGGAATCCCGGAATCCGGATCTGGCGATTCTCAACTCAGCCCTCAATGGCGCCTGCGACGGCATCGACGCCGCCGCCCTGCTCCATGAGGGCCGGGGCATCCCGGTCATCCTGCTGACCGGCTCGACCGATCCGGAACTCCTGGCCCGGGCCAAAAAGGCCGGCATCGCCAGCTTTCTGCCCGCGTCGCCAACCCCGCAGGCCCTGTTGCTGGCCGTTGAGACCACCTTGGCCCGCAAATACCATGAAGAGGCCCTGCACCAGGAAGAAACCCGGTGTCAGGCCATCTTTGCCGCCACCCCCACGCCGCTGTTCATCCTGGACGCCCACGGCGCGGTTCTCGACGCCAACCCGGCCGGAGCGCAACTTTTCGGGTTGCGCCCGGAGGACGCCCATGGCGCGGCAGTCTGTGATTCGCTCCTCACCGCCCAGGACGCCCCCGTTATACGCCATCTGCTCGACACGGCCCTCGACGGGGAACCCTGTCGGGCCAGGGCCCGGGGAATCCGCTCCAATGGCGACACCTTCCCGCTTGCCCTGGCCGCTGTGCCCTTGCTTCTGTCGGAAGAGACCTCGGTCCTGGTCGAAGTCCGCCCCTGTCAGGAACCCTGCGTCCGACCGGAACTCCCGGAAACGGATTTATCACTTTCGGCCGAGGGTTTTTTGGTGATCGACGCCGAAGAACGGCTGCGGCTGGTCAATGCCGCCTGCATCCGGATGTTCGGCCTGGACGGCGCGCCGGTTCCAGGCACCCGCGTCGAGGAAGCGTTGCCGGAAGAACTCGGGAAGTCCCTGGTCCGCGACGCTACCCGGGTGATCGCCTGGAATGAGGCGGTCAAAAAGGAAATCACCGTCGCCATCGGCGGGACGGATAAAACGCTTTTACTCTCGCTGTTCCCCATGGGACACGACGAGTCGGCCCGGCTGGCCGGCGGGCTGGTCACGGACATCACCGACCGCAAGCAGCTGGAAACCCAGCTCGCCCATATGGCCTTTCACGATCCCCTGACCGGGCTGCCCAACCGCACCCTGTGCCTGGACCGCATCCGGCAGGCGCTCGAACGCTCCAAACGGCGGGACAACTACCAATACGCCGTCATTTTTCTCGATCTGGACCGGTTCAAGGTCATAAACGACAGCCTGGGCCACCATATGGGCGACCGGCTGCTTGAAAACGTGGCCCGCCGGCTGCGGGAGTGCGTCCGCGGTCTGGACACCGTTTCCCGTCTCGGCGGCGACGAATTCGTGGTGCTGCTGGAGGAAACCGGCTCGTACCGGGAGATCGTGCGCATCGTCAAACGCATCCGGGCCTCCATGTGCGAGGTCTTCCAAATCTGCGACCACGATATCCATGTCTCGGCTTCCATGGGCATCGTCATCAGTCCGGCCATCTACGACAAGCCCGAAGAATTGCTGCGCAACGCCAATATCGCCCTGCATCGGGCCAAATCCGAGGGACGCAACCGTTTCAAGGTGTTCAACACCCGCATGCTGGAAGACGCCATCCGATTGATGGATTTGGAGCGGGATTTACGGCTGGCGCTCAAGCATGGGGAATTCTTCCTGGACTATCAGCCCATTTTGGCCCTGCGCGACCGGCGGTTGACCGGCTTCGAGGCTCTGGTGCGGTGGCGGCGACCGGGCAAAGGCGTCGTGCCGCCAAACGAATTTATCCCCGTGACCGAGGACACCGGACTTATCGTGCCCCTTGGCCTGTGGGTACTGGAAGAAGCCTGCCGGACCATGGTGGTCTGGCAACAGGCCTTCCCCGCAGCCCTGGGCATGACCATGAGCGTCAACCTCTCGGCCAAACAGCTCGCCCAGCCGATGCTCGTTGAGGACGTGGAACGCATTCTGCGGGCGACCGGCCTGGACCCACGGTCGCTCAAACTGGAAATCACCGAGACGGTCATCATGGACAACCCGGAGGTGTCGATCCTGCGCCTCAAGCGTCTCAAAGGACTGGGGATACGGCTGTCCGTGGATGATTTCGGCACCGGGTATTCGTCGCTGTCCTACCTGCAACGCTTTCCCATCGACACGCTCAAGGTGGACCGGGCCTTTGTCAGCGACATCGACACCACGGAAAATCGCAAGATCGTAGGGGCGGTGGTGGCCCTGGCCCATAGCCTGGGGCTTGATGTGGTGGCCGAAGGGGTGGAGCTTGAACGGCAATCCGACGTCTTAAACGAATTTTCCTGCGAGGCCGGACAAGGCTTTTTCTTCTCGCGGCCCATCTGCCAGGAAGACGTGGAGCGCATGCTCGGCAAAAATATCTAACGTCCCCGGCCGAGGGGGCCTGGGGGAAATCATTTCCCCCAGCGGGGTTCGGGGCAGCGCCCCGACCGCCTCCCCTCCTTCCGCCTCCCATATCCTCCCCTCCTTCCCTCCTCCAAACCTCCCCTCTCCACTCTCAATCCCTCTTTCTCCGGTACCTCCTCGATGTCCCCTTTCCGGCCTCCCCTATCTCCCTTCCCCCAATAAAACGGGCGGCCCCTTTCCGGAGCCGCCCTTCGTCTTTGTTATGCGCCCGCCGCGTTATTCGGCCATGAGCTTTTTGATGCGGTCTTTCAATTCCCGCAGCCGGGACAACCGCTCGGCCAGGGCATCCTGTTTCTCCCGCTCCTTGGCCACCACTTCGGCCGGCGCGCGCGAAACAAAGTCCTCGTTGCCGAGTTTTTTCTCGACCACGGTCAGTTCCTTGACCGTTTTGACCTCTTCTTTGGACAACCGCAAAAACTCGACATCGAAATCCACCGCCCCGGCCAGCGGCACAAAAAGCGCACACTTCCCGGCGGCTGTTGAGGCCGACGCCTTGGGCGCGGCGATCTCGGGACCGGCATCAAACGAGTCGAGTTTGGCCAGGAAGTTAATCATGGCCGCATTTTCGTTCAGGGAGGCGGCTTCGGCCTCATTTTCCGTATGTACCAGGGCTGTCAGCTTGATGCCCGGATTGATGTTCAGTTCGGAGCGGATGTTGCGCACGCCAACCACCACGGCCCGCAGCATTTCCATGGATTCTTCGGCCGCTTCGGAAATGAGTTCGGGACGGGCCTCGGGATAGCGCACCCGGGCCAGATTGGGATCGGAGGTCCCCGGCAACTTGCTCCAGATTTCCTGGGTCACAAAGGGGATAAACGGATGCAGCAGCACGAGGGATTCCGACAGGACGGTGAGCAGCACGCGCTTGGCCGCGCCTTTTTTGGCCACATCCTCGCCGCCGAGATCCACCTTGGCCATCTCAAGGTACCAGTCGCAGAACTCGCGCCAGAAGAAGGCATACAGCTCCTGGGCGGCCTCGTTGAACTGGTAGCCTTCAATGGCCGTGGACACGGTCGTTTTCAGCCGCTCCAGACGGGACAGGATCAGGGCGTGGCACAATCCGGCCTTGGCCGCTTCGGTCAGCGGCATCTCGGGCGCGCCCTCGGCGACGTGCATAAGGGCGAACCGGGCCGCATTCCAGAGCTTGTTGATAAAGTGTCGGTAGCCTTCGATGCGGTCTTCGGACAGCTTGATGTCGCGGCCCATGGCGGCAAAGGCGGCCAGGGTGAAACGCAGGGCGTCGGTGCCGTAGCGGTCCATCATGGCCAGCGGGTCGATGCCGTTGCCCAGGGACTTGCTCATCTTGCGCCCTTCGGCATCGCGCACCAGGGCGTGGATGTAGACGTGCCGGAACGGCACCTCGCCCATGAAGTGCAGGCCCATCATCATCATACGGGCCACCCAGAAAAACAGGATATCAAAGGCCGTGCTCAACACCGAGGTGGGATAGAAGGTTTTGAGTTCCTTGGTGGAGTCGGGCCAGCCAAACGTGGAAAACGGCCAGAGCGCCGAGGAAAACCATGTGTCGAGCACGTCCGGGTCCTGGGAAAGCAGCGTGCCGCCGCAGGCCGGGCAGACCGTCGGCGTTTCCCGTGAAACAATCAGCTCGCCGCAGGCGTCGCAGGTCCAGGCCGGAATGCGGTGGCCCCACCAGATCTGGCGGGACACGCACCAATCGCGGATATTGTCGAGCCAGTCGTAATAGGTCTTGTTCCACTGCTCGGGCAGGATGGTGGTCTTGCCGGAGGCAACCGCTTCCCGGGCCACTTTGGCCAGGGGTCCGGTTTTGACGAACCACTGCTTGGAGACATACGGCTCGATGACCGTGTGACACCGGTAGCACTCGCCCACGTTGTGCTCGTAGTCGCGGATATCGTCGAGCAGATGCAGTTCTTTCAAGTCCTCGACAACGACCTTGCGGGCCACGGTCCGATCCAGACCGCGATATTTCTCCGGAGCGTTTTCGTTGATGCGCCCGGCTTCATCCTGGACCGCAATGACTTCCAGATGGTGCTTCCGCCCAAGCTCGAAGTCGTTCATGTCGTGGGCCGGCGTGACCTTGAGGCAGCCGGTGCCGAATTCCCGCTCGACATAGGCGTCGGCAATAATCGGAATGCGCCGACCGACCAGGGGCAGGATGGCGTATTTGCCGACAAATTGCCGGTAGCGCTCGTCGTCGGGGTGCACGGCCACGGCCGTATCGCCAAGCATGGTCTCGGGCCGCGTGGTGGCCACGGTGACGAAGGTGTCGGTCCCCTCGACGGGATAGCGGATATGATAGAGCTTGCCGATGTGCGGCGCATACTCCACTTCGAGGTCGGCCAGGGCGGTGTGGCAGCGCGGGCACCAGTTGATGATATAATCGCCCCGATAAATGAGCCCCTCGTCGTAGAGGCGCACAAACACTTCACGCACGGCCTTGGACAGGCCCTCGTCAAACGTGAAGCGTTCGCGGGTCCAGTCCACGGACGCGCCAAGCCGGCGGATCTGATTTAAGATCTTGCCGCCGTACTCCTCGCGCCATTTCCAGACACGTTCGATAAACGCCTCGCGGCCGAGTTCCTCGCGGGATTTGCCCTCGGCGGCCAGCGACCGTTCCACCACGTTCTGGGTGGCAATGCCTGCGTGATCCGTTCCCGGAATCCACAGGACCTTGCGTCCCCGTTGCCGTTGATACCGGCACAGGATGTCCTGAATGGTGATGTTCAGGGCATGGCCCATGTGCAGGGCGCCGGTCACGTTGGGCGGCGGAATGACGATGGAATAAGGTTCCCCGGGACCGTCGGGATCCGGAGTGAAAGTCTTTTCGTCCTGCCAGTAGGCAATCCACCGGGCCTCAACGTCGGCCGGCTCATACCCCTTGGATAGGGCCTCGCTGGTCATGGTGCGCTCCTTCGAAAAAATGCGGCACATCGTGCCGCCAAGCGGATCTAAATACAAAAGATTGACCCCAATGTCACGGCCTGGCCGTCGGTGGGGTCGCTCCGACGGAAGCCTGGAGCGCGGCCGCAACTTCGGCCAACGCCTGCTCCAACTGCCGGGCCAGTGGCTGGGCCTCCTCCAGGCGCCTTCCCCGCAGGGCGAGCTCCAGGCGACAGGCCAGATCCCGGGCGACCTCAGCCCGCACTACCGCCGCCGATCCGGCCAAAACGTGGGCGGCCTGCCCGGCGGCTTCGGCGTCACCTGCCGCCAACGTGGCGTGCAGGGCGTCGAGCTGTCCCGGATATTCAACCCGGAAGAGGGTGGCCACGCGGCAAAAGGCCGACACGCCAATCCGGAGATCGACCCGGGCCTGCCCGGCATCATATCCCCCCACCCCCTCCGACGCGACTGTCGGCCCCGCCGTCAAACGCGGCAGGACCGTGCGGCGGATAGCCTGGAAAAAATCCTCAAACCGGACAGGCTTTGTCAGATAGTCGTCCATGCCCGCGCCCATGAAGCGCTCCCGGTCGCCGGTCATGGCATAGGCGGAAAGGCCGATAATGGGAATGGCCGGATCAAAAAGTCCGGCGGCATGCCCCCGGATGGCCTTGGTCGCGGCCACGCCGTCCATGACCGGCATCTGGACGTCCATCAGCACAAGATCAAACCGCGCGCCGCACAATTTTTCCAGGACTTCGGCCCCACTGGCCGCCACAACCACCGTGTGGCCGTGCGACGTCAGCAGATCCACGGTAAAAAGCTGGTTGATCCGGTTATCCTCAGCCAATAAAATCGACAACGGCGGCAAGGCCGCATCAGCCGGTTCGCCCACCAGCCCGTTGGGCATCTCCCTTTCCGGCCCGGCGGCCAGGGAGCACACCGCCGTAAAACGAAACGTGGATCCGCGCCCGAGTTCGGATTCAACGCTGATGGCACCGCCCATAAGCTCGGTCAGTTGCCGACAAATGGCCAGACCAAGGCCCGATCCGGCGTAACGCTTGGTCAGCCCGGAATCGGCCTGGACAAAGCTGTCGAAAATCCGCTTCCGGGCCGCCGGGGCGATGCCGATGCCGGTGTCGCTGACGCTGACGGCCAGGGTCACGGCGCTTTTGCCCGGTCGCGCCACGCCCGGGGTGGCCAGGGCCACCTTGACACGCACCAAACCGACATCGGTAAATTTCAAGGCATTGCCGATCAGATTGACGAGCACCTGACGCAGCCGTTGCGGGTCGCCGCGCAGCCGATCCGGCACGGCCGGGTCCACGCCGAGCGTCAGCGACAATCCCTTATGCTCGGCCGCCACGCGCTGCTCCTCAATGACCGCGCCAAGCAGCCGGCGCAACGCGAAGGCCCGGCTGTCCAGCTCCAACTTGCCGGCTTCGATTTTGGAATAATCCAGGATATCCCCGACAATGCCCAACAGACTCTCGGAGGATTCGAGCACCATGGACAGCCGCTGCACCTGCTTTTCCGAAAGTCCGGCATCGGACAACACCAGACGGGTCAGGCCCAGGATGGCGTTAATGGGGTTTCGAATCTCGTGGCTCATGTTGGCCAAAAATTCGCTTTTGGCATGGTTGGCGGCCTCGGCTTCCCGGCGCGCCGCCACCAACTCCCGCCGCAGCCGCTTGCGGGCGGTGATGTCGCGGGCGATGCAGGACAAACCGGCAATGCGCCCCGTCGCATCGCAAATAGGCGAAACATTGAGCGAAACATCGACAAGATCGCCGTCCTTGCGCCGCCGCACCGTCTCGACCTGGGACACGATGCGTCCCTGACGCGCAGCCTCAAAAAGCCGCTCCACTTCTTCCTTGCGTTCGGACGGTGCCAGCTCCGCCACCGGACGGCCGAGCATCTCCGCCGTCCGGTAGCCGTAAAACCGCTCGGCACCAGCATTCCAACTGAGAATCCGACCGGCCAGATCCATGCCGATAATGGCATCATTGGAGGATTCGACGATAGCGGCCAGATGGCGGCTGTGCCCCTCGGCCCGCCGGCGGTCGGTCAGATCGGTCACAGCGGTCAGACAGCGCCGTTCTCCGGCCTCGGCCTCGGGCACAGGCAGGGAATGCAGCTCCACATGCCGCACTCCCGACTGCGGCGCCTGCAGCGTCAGTTCACAGCATCCAGGCAGGCCGGTCTCAAAAACCCGCATCCGGTGCAGCTCAAAGCTCTGCCGTGACTCCCCGCCCACGTAGGCCATAAACGGCCTGCCAATGAGCGCGCCCCGCTTGCCCCCAAGCAGGGAGGCCCCTTCCAGATTGACTTCAAGGATAAGGCCGGCCCGATCCAAAATATAATAGCCCAGCGGCGCAAACTCAAAAAGCCGGCGATAACTGTCCCGTGCGGCTTCAAACTGGCGACGGGTGGCCGTCACCGCTTCGTTTTGGGCCTCAAGCGCCCGCTGGCAGGCACTGAGCTCCTGTAAAACCGTCTGCAAATCCAAAGCCGTGTGTGCTCCAACCGCCTGTGGGGCTTCCCGCAACAAGGCCTCGACCCGTTCCCGGAGCGATCGAAAGCGATCACGCCCTTCCGTCTCATCCATACAACAAACACCTTTGGCAGTCAGGGACACACGCACGCCCCCCTCCGCCCTTCCCGCCAGGGAACGGCTCCCCGGCCTCCTGCCCCGCAACAACCGGGCACGGCGGCATGCGTCGCAAACGATGGACGTTAAGTCAACCGAGGTGGGGATGGGGATCGGGGTCGGCCGGCCGGGCGCGTCTTGCCGGAAGTCCGGACAGCCTGTAGGTTTGGACCATGGCTGCGCCGTTTATGGTCCTTTGGGACCATTCCCAACTCTGGGGACTGCTCTTATGCCGGGGGCTCTCGGCCCTGGGCGTTCCCTTTTCCCCGGTGACCTGCGCTGCAATCGCCGCCGGGGCGCTGACGAACAGGCCCCGGGCCCTGCTTGTGCCCGGCGGCTTTGCCAGACGCAAATTCGCCGCCCTGGGGCACGCCGGCGTGGCGGCCGTCCGGGAGTATGTCGCTTCGGGCGGCGTCTATTTTGGGGTCTGCGGCGGTGCCGGGCTGGCCCTGTCCCATGGCGACGGCCTGCGCCTGTGCTCCTGGACAAGACGCCCCTTCACCGACCGCCTGGATCATCTGGTCAGCGGCCATGTGCGTCTGACGGCCGATCCGGACTCAGCCCTGTTTCCTGCTTTTTTACCGCCGCAGCTGCGCGCCCCGGTCTGGTGGCCGGCCGGCTTCGTCCCGCCGGAGGATGCGACGGATCCAGGCGTCGCCATCGTGGCCGCCTATGACGGTGCCGGACCGGATCTGATGCTGGCCGACATTGCCCTCGGGGCCATGCCGGAAACCCTGCTTTCCGCGTGCCAGGAACGCTTCGGCCTGACGCTCACCCCCCGGTTTCTGGCCGACGGCGCCTGCGTCATTGCCGGGAAATACGGCCAGGGAAGATATGTCCTGTCCCATGCCCACCTGGAGACGCCTGATTCGACCGAGGCCAATGCCTGGCTGTCGCACCTGTTGACGCAATTTGCTCCCGGAGAGGCTTTCGACCGCCACATTCCGGCCTGGAATCCGGCCAAAGACCCCATCCGCTTTGCCGACGTCCACCTGGAAACGGCCAGACAGACCATGGAGACCGTCATCAGCGCCGGCAAAACAGCCCGCCTGCTGTTCCAACGCAATCCCTGGCTGTTGGGCTGGCGACCGGGCATCCCCGGGTTTCCCTTGTCCAATCTGGCCGCCATGCTGGCCGGTGCGACGGCCCTGCCGCCGACGCCGGAAGCCCTGGACTACTGGCGGGAGACCGGACCGGATTTTGCCGCGCGGTTTGCCGCCTTTGCCCAACGGCTGACCACTTTTTTCCCGGCCCAACGGCTCGAGATCACGCTCTCTTTGGTGGAACGCCACAATGGCGGGGCATCAGGACTGGCCACAGAGCGCCGGGAGCTCTTCGGGCAGGCTCCCGGCGGTGGCGGACTGTGCGGGGAATTGGCGGATATGCTCGATGGACTGTTGCTGCGGTTATTGGCGTAAAAGCCCCCGTAGCCCGTACGCCCTCTCCATCCGGCCTGCCGTTTTTCACGGCAGGCCGTTTAACGGCTCATACCGAATTACGCAAAGCTCGATCCGATGCCCTGGGTCCCGCGGACACCATCGGTGCCATACAGAAATTGCAAGGCCAACACATCGTATTCCTGGAAATGATTGTAGAAGGAAGTCGACGTGGGGGCTGACGTATAGGACATAAGCGTATTTTGTGTATTATCAAGAGAGGTTGGCAAAGTGATACTTCCTTCGAAAGGATGTTTCAGATCCATCGAATGGCCAACTTCATGCAAAAGGACTTCATACCACTCCGTATCCGTTGTCGCATTCATCGAATGGTAGGAGCGATTGTCAATAAAGACTTCCGAGGTGACCTTCCCATCAACAGACATCGGCATATAGGTCACGCCAGCCGTATTTCCTCCAAGATTAGCCTCTCCGAAAAGAAGATTGGCCTGGGAAGTATTGGTTGTTTGCGCGAATTGGATGCCGGTTATCGCCGTAACAGCGGCAAGGGCCTTGGTCACGGCCGCTTGCTGTGTCGTGTCCATGACGGAGAAACTATTCGGATGCGCCCCCATGACGTCATCACTCGTGCTCGTCATATACTTATAGTAAACGACATTCCCAGCGACAGAATTCCACGTTGCATAGCCAGCCGTCAGAGATCCAACGATAGCATCCGTTGAAGTGAGCGTTGTGGCATCCGCATTTTGCGAGGTCTTTGCGGTCAGTCCTTCGCTTTTCCCATACTTCAGGTAGTGATCGACCGGGTCTATGCCGGAATTTTTAAAAACAGTGGACACATCGCTGGCAGTCCAGGTCGTTTTCCCCTGGTAACTAATTTGGTTCAGCTGGTTGGCTTTGTCTGCGTAATACTGCGCTGTACTGAAATTTCGATTGGCGTCAACGCCTGTTTCAAAGGCGCTATACTGCACATAATTCTGTTCAAGCGTTTGCCCGGCAGACAAAATTGCCTGCTTCGTTGTTTCCGCATTCCAGGTTGCTTTTCCCTCATACTGTTGTGCATTTAATTCCGCCGCTTTTGAAACCAAAAAAAATGATGCATCGAACCAACTGTCGGACATACGCACCTCCGCCGTGCTCTCTAAAAAATTGACCTTTTATTCGCCTAGCTCGTTTTTTTAAGCAACACAAGGACAATGCCGCAACGCGCACATCCTCTCACGCGCCGTGACAGGACGATGCGAACCAACCACCTCCCCTCCCAAGCGAAAAATCTGGAGCATCGCCGCAGCATTTCCCAGAGGGAGAGAAAACAAAACCAGAAAAGAACGGGGGGACCCGACGCCAAAGGACGGAACAAGCGAACAACAAGAACGTCAAGAACCGTTCGCGCCTGCGGCGCTCCCGTGAAAAGGACGGAAAGGCAAGACGTTGCAGCCGACCGCCTCAGTGCTTGGCGTGATCGGACAACCTGGACAAAAAGATGTCGAGTTGGTTGGCAAAAGCCGCCCGGTCACGGTTACTGAGCGGTGGCGGACCACCAGTGACCACGCCACTGCTCCGCAATTCATAGAGCAGGTTGCGCATGGCCAAACGCCCCTGGATGTTGTCTTTGGTGTACAATTCCCCCCTGGGATTCAAGGCGTGGGCGTCCTTTTCGATGACCAGAGCGGCCAACGGAATATCCGCCGTAATGACCAGATCGCCAGGCGCAACGAGCTCCACAATGGCCGCATCCACCACGTCGAACCCCTGCCCCACCCGGATGGTGGCAATATAGTGCGACATGGGGATCTGCAGTTTTTTATTGGCCACCAGGGTCAACCCAATGGACAGGCGCATGGCCGCACGACAGAGGATTTCCTTGATGGCGTTGGGCAGCGCATCGGCATCGGCGTAAATGTGCATGGGGTTTCCTTGGACCAGACGCAGTACGAGCAGAAATACGGGACAAGCGCCGAATGGAGTTAACCAAATACGCCTTGGCGCTTGGGAACGGCATAAAAGCCAGGAACCCACGTGGGCTGAGAGACGTATGGGCGGCAACCTCGTTGCCGCCCACCATCAAATTTTCTTCGATGCAGTGAAGAGGAGGAAGCGGAACGCGCCCTATCCGCCGAAATAGCTGACAACGGCGTCGCGCGTGGGTTTGGCAATAAGCTTGAGGCGCAAATACAAATCCGGGTGCATCTGAAACACGCCCGCCAGGAAGAGAAAACGGGGATCATCCAGTTTCCGGTTGCCCCGGTCGGCAAACTGTATGGCGTTTTGCACCGTCGCCTCAAAATCATAGCCACTCTGCTTGAGGACGCGGACATAGATCTGGCACTGTCGTTCCTGCAACTCCGCGTAGGCAATATCCTCCGGGAGCTGCGCCTTTTCTTCTTCCACCTGCTTGAAATAACTAAAGACGTTCTGTTTGTTAAACGGCAGGCTGCGCCCGGATTCGGCCGCCAAAGCCAGGCCGGCCGCAAGCAGACACAGACAAAAAATGCCAAGGACCGAGAAGCGGCGCAACACGATCCGGTTCATTGCCCGGCCTTCTTCCCGCCGCCAGGACCGGCGCCCACGCTGCCGGCATCGCCATCCGTACCGGCACAGGGGGCAAACAACGGCTGATAAAAGTAGCTCAGTGTACCCGCGTCCTTATCCGGAGAAAACTGCATGCGGATCAGGACGTTGCCGATCGGCCAGCCCAGATCGTCGCTATGGCCTTCGACTTCCACCGGTTTGGTGTACTTGGCGGCCAGAAAATTGCGGATGCTCTCATGGGCCTTGCGGCCCTTGTATTCCACCATCACGGCGGCGAACTTATCCTGGCAAAATCCATAGACCACATTGGACAAAAAGACCTCGCCAATGCGGTACACCACCCCTTCCACCGTGGCGTAGGCGGCCTGTCCCGCCTTTTCCACCACCGTCAGATCCGGCACGGCCGTCATGGGCGTTCCCCATTTGGTGCCGTGAAAGGCATTGGGTTCCTTAATGGTCTTCCCAGGGACATCGACCGTTTCCGCCGGGCCATCCTGGCTTTCGGCTTTTGGCGCAGGCTGCGCTTTGGCCGCCGCATGGCCTTTGGCCTGGGCGGGAACGCCGGAAAGCAGACAACAGCAAAGCAGAAGAAGGAAAAGAGAAGATTTCATGCGCTTCTTTTGAGGAGGTGAAAGGATCTGATCAGGCCAGCGCCTGTATCAGCATGCCCCGAAGGGTTACGACCATAAATTCATTTCGAATAGAGCGCAGGCTCTCCCCTTCCTGCTTCATTTCCTCGCTCCGACGTTCAGCCGTAATAGCCATGCATTCCGCAATCATATTATTGATTTGCGTTGCCGTCAGGGGAGTCTCGCTGACAGAAGAGATGCTCATACTCTACTCCATTTCCCGGCTCATTAGCGCCAGCCTGCCGGATTGGCAAGGGTTCCGGGAGCGGTCACGGCGTAAAGAGGGCTGTCATGGAAGCAAGTCCCTCCTCCAGGAGGCAGAGAAACTCTTGCGGCTCGGCCTCGGACAACCGAAAGACAGACACGACGCGTCTATTAAGCCGCGGCAGGGCGACGCCGGAGATGGTGCGCACGCCCAGGACATTGGCGATAAAATCGGCGGTATGTACGGCCGCAGCCATAACGTCGTCCAAGCCGAAAAAGAGGGCATGATGCCCAGCCACGGCCTGACACAGCGCTTCCGGCAGATGCCACTTATCGCAAATACGGCCGCCCAGGACCGCGTGATCAAACGAAAGTTCGAGGCGTTCGGCGGCGTCGAGGGGAAGCCGTCCCCCGGCCGCCCGGCCGCGGACGGCCAGGGCCAGATCCGGTTCGGCCACGGCCAAAAGCAATTGCCCCATGTCGTGAAGCAACCCGGCCACGAAAAATCGCTCGGGGGCCGGTTCCCCACGCCGCCTGGCCAGGGCCCGGGCCAAAAGTCCCACCGCCACGGCATGCCGCCAAAAATCGGGCAACGCCAGGACGTCCGGCCGTGGGGGATTATTGAAAAGCCGGCCCAGCATGGCCCCGGCGGCCATGGTGCCGATTTCCTCCATCCCGATCAGGGTCACGGCCCGGGTCACCGTCTCCACCCGGACGACCGGGGCGTACAGGGCGCTGTTGGCCAGCCGCAGGACATAGGCGGCCAGACTGGGATCCATGGAGATAATGCCGGCCACTTCCGTGACGGTGCTGGTGGGGGTCTGGGCCGCCCGGCGCAGGGCGAAAAAAGCCTGGGGGAGCGGCGGCGGATTGATCGCGGCCAGGGAAAGCCGGCTGCCCGGCGTCAGGGAGGCCAGGGGCAGCAGCGGACCATCGCACGCGCCTGGCCCATCGAACGAGCCAAGTCGGGGCAGGCCAAAAGCCAACAAACGGTCCACAAACCCAGGGGGTTCCTGTCGGGCAAAATGACCCGGCCCCAGGTCCGAACCTCGCGACGAAACGACGCTGTCGGCGGTCATGGGCGGCATACTCCCTGAAAAAGGTTTCCTGCCTTAAATAACGGATTCCGACAGACCGGGCAAGTTGTTATCACAATCCCTTTGCCCGAATTCCTTGACTTCCACCCCTGTGGGGACCATATCTTTACGATAAAAAGAATCAGGTGTCGTCATGTTCCAACGCAAGGTCGGCGAATTAGCCAAAAGGCCGCATATTGTCGCTGCGGACGCTACGGTGACGCAGGCTGCGGATCTTATGGTACAGGAAGACGTGAGTTGCCTGGCCGCCGTCAGCGGGGCCAAGGTGTTAGGATTTCTCACGGAACGCGACCTGGTGCGGCACCTGGATGTCGATCTGGCTCCGGATTCCCCTATCCGCGACATGCTGACCTCCCCCGAAGGCGGCGTCCTGAAAGACGTCCCCGTCGATGAAGCCATAAAACGCATGCTGGACCGGCGGGTCCGCCATCTGGCCGTCCTGGATGCCGGGGGGTCGCTGCTCGGCATTGTGACGGACAAGGAACTGGTGGATGCCCTGGCCGTGGATTTTATGGTGGAAAACGTGGAATGCCGGGCGATCATGCGGGCCAGTCCCGTGACCCTTGGCCCGGAACGGACGATTCGGGACGCAGTGGCCCTCATGCGCGGCAAAAACGCCGGTTGCGTCCTGATCGTGGTCGATGACAAGCCGGCCGGCATCTTCACCGAACGCGACGCCCTGGCTTCCATCATGGGCCGGCCGGAACGCCTGTCCGACCCACTGTCCCGGCACATGAAGGGACCAGTGGTCTGCGTGCCGGCGGACGCCATGGTCTACAAGGTCATTCTCTTTATGCGCCAACGCGGCGTCCGTCGCGTGGCCGTGGTCGATGCGGCCGGACAACTCGCCGGCCTGCTTTCGCAGCAAGACATTTTGGGCTTCGCCCGGCGACTCGGGTAACCGTCCGTCAAGCTCCCCGAAGCGCGTCAGACCCGGATACGGGCCCGCCACGTATCCACGATTTCCTTTTCCCGTCGGGCCAACTCGCTGTGGGGCGACACTCGGCAGGCCTCCTCGGCCGCTTCGGCCGCCTGAGGCATCCAGCCGCCCTCCCGCAAACTCCGCGAAGCCATGATATACATAAATTCCGGCGTATTGCCGTAAACGCCCCGGATCAAGTCCCGGTAGCCCTGGCCAAAGACCTCGCGCACCAATTCGTTGCGCTTGAACAAAAGCCGGGCCAGCCAGTGATTTTCCCGCTGATCCCCAAGATAATTGGGGAAGAGCTTGCGGCATTCGCCAAAGAGAAACCGGATGCGCCGGATTTCCCGCTGCATGCTTTCCGTGGTCTGCATGAGCAACTGGAAGAGTTCCCGGCTGATGATGAGGTCGGGTTCGGGCAGTTCGCGTTCCTGCATGGACCGGAACCACGGGGCGTAATTTTGCTGTTGGTAGGCGTCTTCCTTAAGCTTCATGGATTCGTGGAAAATGTAGCCGATGCACCAGTCGAGGAACTGCCCGATCAGACTCGAACCGTTGCCGTCGCGGAACAGATGGTGGCCTGTGTCCTTGAGCCGCCACAGCAGCCCCTTGTTCATTTCCTCGCCCAGCAGATCCTTCAAATCCTCGAAGACCATTTTCCCGGAACGGTCGAACTCTTGAAACAACCGTTCGAGCACCTGCACGGACAAGCAATAGTCGCGCAAAAGATCACGGATGAATTCGGCCCGTTTTTCCTCAAACCAATTGCTCGACATGGTTCATCCCTGCCCGGTCTGCTGTCCGGGAACAGCCGAAGGCGCGCATTTGGCCAGTCGGGCCAACCGCGCGTCCACCAGGGCGTAAAGGGTTTCGGGAGGGAACGCGCCATCCGGACCGCGTTCCCCGGCTGGTATGCCGGTCAGGATCTCCATGGCCTCCTCGATGGTGGTCACCGGGAAGATGTGGAACAGGCCCTTATCCACGGCCTCGACCACATCCTCGTCGAGCATGAGGTTGACCACGTTGTCGGCAGGCAGCAGCACGCCCTGTCCGCCGGTCAGCCCCCGGCGGCGGCAAACGGTGAAAAAGCCGCGAATTTTTTCATTGAGCCCGCCCACGGCCAAAATGGCCCCGGACTGGGATACCGCGCCGGTCATGGCGTAGCACAGCTTGATCGGCTGTTCGGCCAACGCCGACAGCAGAGCCGCCAACTCGGCGCCGGAAGCCGAATCGCCTTCCACGGCGGCATAGTTTTGTTCAAAGCACAGCGAGCCGGTCATGACCAGGGGTTTGTCCTGGGCGAACCGGCCAAGCAGATAGCTTTTTAAAATCATCATGCCCTTGGTATGGATGGGGCCGCCAAGCTCGGCCTCGCGCTCAAGGTCAAGGATGCCGCCGTGGCCGACGCCGACCGTGCAGGCGATCTGGTGCGGCAATCCGAAGGAATAATCCCCGAACATGCGCACGGAAAGGCCGTTGGCCCGACCGATGACTTCGCCGGCAGTGGCCACCTTGATCATCTCGCGGTCGTACTCTTCGAGGTATTCCTCCTCAAAGAGATTGACCCGGAAGTCCCGGGCCCGGCGGGCCAGGGCCAGATGGGCATCCCCGACGCAGGCACTGTCCGCATTGCGGGCCAACGCGGCAGCCTCGATCATAAGCTCCCGGACAAGCGGTATTTTAAGCGACAACCGGCTCTGATCCTCGGCCAAAAGCGAGGCGTATTCGATCAGTCCGGCCAGGGCCGACCGGTCAAACGGCGGCAGGTTGGCGTCACGGATGACCGTTGCCGCCAAGGAGAGATAAATCTGCGTATTTTCCGGAGTGCGCGGCATGGTCTCCTGAAGGTGGGCCTTGAGCTTGAAAAGCTTGCCGAAACGCTCATCGTTATAGAGCAGCATTTCGTAAGCCTCGTCGGAGCCGACCAGGACGACCTTGAGATCAAGCGGTATGGGTTCGGGCTCAATGGTCCGGGTGCGCACATGCTCGCCGCCCTCGGCCGGATCCTCGACCCGGGCCAACCCGGAGCGCAAGGCCCGCAACAGCCCTTCCCAGGCCCCGGCGTTGGCCGAAAGGTCCTCAACCCGGATGATAAGGAACCCGCCATTGGCCCGGTGCAGCGACCCGGCCTTGATCAGCGTGAAATCGGTATAAAGCGCGCCCATCTCGGATTCGCGCTCAATGCAGCCCATGAGATTGAAATAGGTGGGATGGTCCTCGACGATGACCGGTGCGCCCGAAAGCGGGCCGTTGTCCACGAACAGATTGGCTTCGTAGTGATAAAAAACGTCGTCGGGAAACCCCTGCTCGCCATGAGCGGCGGGGGGCGGCGGCGCAGGCGCGGCGGCCTGGGGCAAAAAGGCGTCGAGGTTATCGAGGATATCGGCCCGCATGGCCACCAAAAACTGGGCGATGGCCGGGTTGGCCGCCCGAAGGGCCTCGAATTCGGTCAGATGCGCATCCACCACCTCGCCGGCGGTTTCGCGGTCCAGATCCTTTTCCCGATCCCGGTAGCCCCGCTCCTCCTTGGACAGCCGGCGCAAGGCCGAACCCATTTCCTCCAGGAGGCGGTCGCCTTTGGCCTTGAGCGTCTTTTTGAGTTCCGGCTCCAGGCGCTCGAACTCCTCATCGCTTAAGACCTTGCCTTCAAGCAGCGGGTAGAGGGTAAAGCCGCTCTGGTCATCGACGAACAGGCTGTACCCTTCGCCCTTGGCCCGTTCCTCCATCTCCTCCAGCACGGTCTCGCGGTCGGCGTTGTAGCCGCGCTGCAAGGTCTGCTTCTGGGTCAGGTAGGCCTCACGCTCAAATCGGGCCGGAATCTCCTCGCGCAGGTCGGAGACGACCTTGGCCAGGGCGGTTTTAAAGCCCCTGCCCTGTCCGGCCGGCATCGACACGGCCCGGGGACGATCCGGATCGTCGAAATTATGCACGTAAAGCCAATCGGGCGGCGTGGCTGCCTTGGCCGCAGCCGGGTCGAGGAAGGACCGGGCAAAGTGGGTGCGGCCGAGATAGGGCTCACCCGCCAGATAGACGTTATATTCCCGGCCGCCGATGGACAGGGCCAGGGACAGGGCCGCATGGGCCCGGGGTTGAGTCTTGGACAGGGCCGAAGCATCATCCGGGATGGCCCGGCTGTCTTCGTAGGGGAGGGAGAGGAGGTCGCAACGGGCGCGAAGGTCCTTGGGGCGAAGGGTTTTCGTCATGGATTCCGTCTGGGGAAGGGCGTTTTTTTGAGAGACGAGCGGAAAAGTCGCTCGGGGTCCGGACGCATAAATAAGGCCTTCCGCCCGGTTTGTCATCCTCGACCGGAAAAATCGGCCCGGCCAGCCGGTTCAAGCGGGGCCAGGGGCAGCCGTTCGGCCAGGGCCACGCCGGCCGGCGAGACGGTCGCCCGAAACGGCAACATCCGCACCCCGGCGCCCACGGCCTGACGAAACAGCGCCGCATAGTCCGGGTCCACCACCGCCGCCGGAGCGAAACAGTCCCCATCCGGACGCTGGATGCAATAAAAAAGCACGGCCAGGGCCGTTTTTTCCCGGGCCAGCCGGATCAATTCCACCAAATGCTTGCGCCCCCGCTCGGTCGCCGCATCGGGAAACATGGCCGCGCCATCCTCGACCATGGTCACATTTTTACACTCGACAAAACAGGCTCCCCCGGGACCGGACAGGGCAAAATCCAACCGGCCGCCGGCAAAGGCCGGCTCCGGCCGGATGGCCGTATAGCCGGTCAACTCGGGGAAAGCGCCGGCGCAAAAGGCCTTGCGGAAAAGTCGGTTTGGCGTCAGCGTGTTTACGCCGACCCAAAAATCACCGCGAAAATCGGGCAACTGCACCATCTCCAGCGTATGAGCCAGCTTGCGGCGGGGATTGTCCGACACGGACAGGGCAATCGGCGCGCCGGGGCGCAAAAGCCCGAGCATGGCCCCGGTATTGTTGGAGTGGGCGACAAACGATCCGTCCGCTCCCTCGGCTTCCACCAAAAAACGTTTGAAACGCCGCACGAACCGGGCCATAATCAGAGGGCCGGCAAAGGGCAGCATCACGCCCGGGCTGCGGACAGAGACCATGGATTTACCTTTTTCCGGTTATGCACTACAGTCCTTGCGGCCGATTGTACCCGGCCGTCCGCCAAAAACCCCAACGCAAGGATTCCGGGCCATGCGCACCGCGCTTCGTATGCGTCTCGTAGCCCCGTCCGCAACCCTCGGCATGGCCGCCAAGGCTGCCGACCTGCGCCGCCAGGGCAAGACCATCCTCGACCTTTCCGCCGGCGAACCCGACTTCAACACGCCAAGCCACATAAAAGAAGCGGCCAAAAAAGCCATCGACGACAACTTCACCCGCTACACTCCGGTGGCCGGCACCCCGCTGCTGCGCGAAACCATCGCCGGCTATTTCAAAAAGACCTATGGCGTGCCGGTGCCCAAAGAGGCCATTATCGCCACCAATGGCGGCAAACAGGCCCTGTACAATCTTTTCATGGCCCTGCTCAATCCCGGAGAGGAAGTCCTGGTGCCCGCCCCCTACTGGGTGAGCTATCCGGACATGATCCGGCTGGCCGGCGGCACCCCCGTGCCCGTGCCAAGCACCCCGGAAAAAGGCTTTCTGCTCTCCGTCGAAGACCTGGACCGGGCCGCCACGCCGGCCACCCGCGCCCTGGTCATCAACTCGCCGTCCAACCCCACGGGCGCGCATTATACGGGCGAACAACTCGACGCCATCGTGGAATGGGCCGTATCCCGAAACATATACATCGTTTCGGACGAAATCTATGACCGACTGGTCTACGATCCGGCGACGCCCGCCTCCATGGCCGCCTGTTTCACCCTGCATCCGGAAAACGTGGCCGTCATCGGCGGCCTGTCCAAAAGCTTCGCCATGACCGGCTGGCGCATGGGCTATTGTCTGGCCCATCCCGATATCATCCGGGCCATGACGACCTTGCAGAGCCAATCGACCTCCAACATCTGCGCCATCACCCAGCGCGCGGCCTATGCCGCCCTGACCGGCCCCATGGACTGCGTCGAGGAAATGCGGCAGGCCTTCGCCCGTCGCCGGGATCTGGCCCTGGCCATCATAAAGACCTGGAAACGGGCCCTGTGCCCCACGCCAAACGGGGCCTTCTACCTGTTCCCGTGCCTGTCCGACTATTACAACGACGCCATCCCGGGCTCCTCGGCCCTCTCCGAAACCCTGCTGGCCGAAACCGGCGTGGCGACCGTGCCGGGCGTCGCCTTCGGCGAGGACCGCTGCATCCGCCTGTCCTACGCCACAAGCGATGCGGTTCTGGAAAAAGCCCTGGGCATCATTGGCGATTTTCTCAAGAAACTTTAACCCGCGCGCCCTGCCCGGCCCTTTGTCGCCCTTTTTCGGCCCGCTACGACTGCGCGCCGTCCCAATCCCCGCCCCGCGACGAAAGGCCGGGCAGACCGGCCAGGGAGCGCCCGCGTGAAAAAAAACGCCCGCTCCGAAAGCGAGCAGTCCCTCGGACTCGTCAAATTCCTGTCCTGGAGTTCGCTGACCTTAATTTTATTGGTGAATCTGTTTATGTCCCTCTTCCTGTCCAATTATGCCCGACAGGACGTGCTCTCCAAACAGAAGGAATTCGCCCTGCTTCTGGCCGAAAACCTTAATCATCAAATTTATCAGCGTTTTACCCTCCCAACCGTCATCGGCTTCGGCCGGGTGGAACTGTCCCAGGCGGCCCAGTATGACCGGCTGGAAAAAACCGTTATTTCGACGATCCACAGTTTCCACGTCAGCGAAGTACGCATCTACGACTTCGACAAACGCGTGTCGTTTTCCACGGACAAGGAAATTGTCGGGCAAACCGGCTATGCCAGCGCCGCCATTATCGAAGCCCTGGAACAGGGCACGTCGAACTTCCAGCTGATCACCCGCTCCGGCATGCTTGGCGGCATCCTGGATTTCCGGCCCAAACCCGATACCATCATCCTGCGCACCATTTATCCGTTGCGTACCGAACGTTCGCTGGTTCCGGGCAACCCCCAGGGATTTATCATGGGCGCGCTGGAATTTACCCAGGACATCACCGAGGATTATCAAAAGGTGGTGGATTTCCAGCGTATCATCATCGGCACCTCGCTTTTGTCCTCCCTGCTGCTCTTTTACATGCTGCGCGTCATCATCAGCCGGGCCGGACGCATCAACGCCCAGCGCATCCAGGATCGCGAACAGCTCGAACGCGAGTTGCAGCAACAGGAAAAACTGGCCGGCATGGGCCGCATGGTGGCCGGCATCGCCCACGAAATCCGCAATCCGCTCGGCATCATCCGCTCCACGGCCGAACTGCTGCTCAAGCGCAACAAGGAATCCGACGGCCTTACCGCCAAACTCCTGCAAGCCATTTTCGACGAATCCAAACGGCTGTCCAAGACCGTGGGCGATTTTCTGGATTACGCCCGGCCCAAGGCCCCCAAGCAGGAAGACGTCGATCTGGCCCTGATCCTCGATCAGGCCCTGACCTTCCTTGAGGCCAAATGCGAGGAACAGGGCGTGGCCGTCACCCGCGCCTATGCGCCGGGACTGACCGTGCGCGGGGATAAGGATCTGCTCTACCGGGCCATCTACAACATTTTATCCAACGCCCTGGAGTCCATGGCCGAGGATACGGTCAAAGCCCGACCCGCCGCCCTCGCCATCGAAGCGGCGGTCAGCGAGACGGCCCTGCTCCTGACCGTCACGGATTCCGGCCCCGGCTTCTGTCCGGAAAACAAGGCCCGGCTGCTCGATCCCTTTTTTACCACCAAAGACGCCGGCACGGGCCTTGGGCTAGCCATCGTGCGCAATATCGTTGAAAGCCACAACGCGACGCTGACCCTTGATGACGCCCCGGCAGGCGGCGCACGCGTCGTCGTGGCCTTCCCTCCCGCCTGATGGTCGGGTAAAAAGCGCTCCAGGGCCGCGAGCCCCCAACCCCACTTCGCCGGAAAGCCTACGTCCTTCCCGGTCCCTTTTGCTGGAACATACCCATGGCAAGCCAAATACTGATCCTCGACGACGAAAAAAATTACCTGCTCATTTTGGAGGCCATGCTCGGCGACGCCGGCTATGCGATAACGGCCCTCGACGACCCGGAAACCGGATTGGCCTTTCTCGAAGAATCCGAAGTGGACGTGGTCATCACCGACATGAAAATGCCCAAAGTCACCGGACAGCAGGTGCTTGAGCACGTCAAACGCAACTTTCCCTATATCCCGGTCATCATCATGACGGCGTTCGGCAGCATTGAAGGCGCGGTCGAGGCCATGCGCATCGGGGCCTTCGACTACATCGCCAAACCGTTCGCCAACGACGAACTGTTGCTCACCGTGGAAAAGGCCAGCCGCTTTGCCGCCGCCCAGCGGGAAAACATGCTGCTGCGCCAAAGCCTCGAAGACCGCTTTTCCGCAGAGAACATCGTCGGCCGGGGCAAGGCCATGCAACGGGTATTGGAAATGGTGTCCAAAGCCGCCCCCACCCGGTCCACCGTGCTGATTACCGGCGAATCCGGCACAGGCAAGGAATTGCTGGCCAAGGCCATCCACTATGCCTCGCCCCGCAAAAACGCCGCCTTTATCTCGGTCAACTGCATGGCCCTGTCCTCGGGCGTGCTCGAGTCCGAGTTGTTCGGCCACGAAAAAGGCTCCTTTACCGGTGCCGTGGCCCGCAAACGCGGCCGTTTCGAAATGGCCCATGAAGGCACCATCTTTTTGGATGAAATCGGAGAACTGTCCCCGGAACTCCAGGTGAAGCTGTTGCGCGTGATCCAGGAACGCAAGTTCGAACGCGTCGGCGGATCGGACACCATCGAGGTGGATATCCGCATCCTGGCCGCCACCAACCGCAACCTGTCCGAAGCGGTGGCGGCCGGGACCTTTCGCGAGGATTTGTATTACCGCTTAAACGTGGTGCATATCCAAACGCCGCCGCTGCGGGAGCGTCGCGAGGACATTCCCATTCTGGCCGCCCACTTCCTGGAGCGCTATTCTGCGGAAAACAACAAGAATTTCCGGGGATTTTCCCCAGAGGCCATGGAGTATATGACGGCCTATGAATGGCCGGGCAACGTGCGTCAGCTGCAAAACGTGGTGGAACGTTGTGTGGTGCTGGCCGGCGCCGATATGGTCGGGGTCGAGGATCTGCCAAGCGAAATCCGCGACGAGGAAAGTCAGTACAAGTCCGCCGTGGATTTGCTGCCGGTCACGATCAATCTCAATGAGACCTTGGAAAAAATCGAAGCGGCACTGATTCGCCGGGCCCTGGCCCGCTCCAATTTTGTGCAGGTCAAGGCGGCGGAGATGTTGGGGATTTCCAAGAGCCTTTTGCAGTACAAACTGAAGAAATACAAATTAACAGGGCATTAGCCTTTCATGGCAGGCGCTCCCACTCCGTGCGTCCTGCCGGCCCGCTTGAAAGGATTCGCGCGATGAAACGGTTCTTTTTGCTTTGTCTGTGTCTGGCCCCGGTGCTCGGCGGCTGTGGCGGCAGAACGTATTACAAAAGCCCCAACGCCACGCCGGCCCAGGAAGAAAAAGACTTTCGCGAGTGCGACTTCGAGAGCTCCAAGGCGACCGGCAATCTGCCGGACAAGGACGATCGCAACGACCGCGTCAAGGAACTCGTGGACAAGTGCATGCGGGCTCGGGGCTATGCGCCGAATTAACCGCACCCTGTGACGGCTTGCCGGAGGCGACCGCCAGACGCAGCCCGACAGCCTTGAGCACGGCCATTAAGGTCTTCAGCGTCGGGTTGCCTTTAGGGGATAAAGCCCGGTACAGACTTTCACGCTGTATGCCGGCGGCCTTGGCGACATCGGCCATGCCGTAGGCCTCGGAGACGTGGCGCAGGGCAAGAAGCAGCACTGCCGGCTCTTCGATGTCTTCCATGGCGGCCTGAAGGTATTCCGCCGCAAAAACCGAATCAGCGCGCAACTCCCGGACAAGGGCTTCGTCATGACTGACGCTGGCGCGGTCCAGATTTTTCATGCCTGCACTCTTTTTTTGAAATCGGTCAGGGAGATAACGGCCCGGCCAATGTCTGCGTCCTGACTTCGTTTGTCCCCACCGCAAAGCAACAAAATCACCTGCACGCCCACGATGCCAAAATACACACGGTATCCGGGGCCATAGTCTATCCGCAGTTCCGACACGCCATCCCGAAGGGCTTTGCAATCCCCAAAATTTCCGACCTTGAGACGGTCAACCCTGGCCATGATGCGCGCTCGCGCTCGCACGTCCTTGAGGTTCTCCAGCCATTCCGTGATGACCTCCCGGCCTTCCTCGGTTCGATACCGGCGGACGACATACATAGGGTACTTTGTAATATTTAAGATACAAACAGACAAGAGCAAGGTGTGCGCAGCCAGCCGCGGAGCGGCTGGCCCTATTCTCCTGCCGCCGCCTGCACTCGGTTGCGGCCGGCGGCCTTGGCGGCGTACAAAGCCGTGTCCGCCCGGTAGAGCAGGTCGTCCAGGCTGCTGCCACCATATTCCACCAGGGTCCGGACCTCGGCCACCCCAATGCTGCCCGTCACGGCAATTGCCCCATTCGCAATCGGACACGATGTTTGCGCCAGGGCGCGGCGTATCCGCTCGGCCAGCGCCATTCCCTGCTCCATTCCCACGCCAAACAGCAACACGACGAATTCCTCACCGCCATAGCGGGCCACCAAATCCGATTTGCGCGTGCAGCCGGCAATCCGATCGGCCACATGGGCCAGGACGGCATCCCCGGCCTGATGCCCATGGGTGTCGTTGACCTTCTTGAAATGATCGACGTCGATCATGAGACAGACACACGACTGGCCGTCCCGAACGGCAGCATCGAGCGCTTTGGCCCCTTCGGCAAAAAGGAAACGGCGATTATACAGGCCGGTCAAGCCGTCCTCCACGCTGAGCCGTTCGATTTCCTCGATATGCGAGCGCACTTGTCCGGCCATATCCCGGAAGGATTCGAAAAGATCGCGCAGTTCCCGGTACATATGCCGGGGATCAACAAGCGGACAGGCCGCGCCATATCGGGAGGCCCGCATCTCCCGCGCGTAGCGGGCCAGCATATCAAGCGGCTGCTCCAAATGATGGGACAGCCGCAAGACCAGCGGTGTCAGACAACAAATCGTTGCCAGCGCCGCCAGTCCGACCCAGAGCGCCTGTTTCCGGTAGTTCTCCAGGACGACGGACACGGGTTTTTCACGCACCAACCTCCAGCCGCCTTGGTCAAGCGACACGGCTGCGCCGATCATCTCCCGGCCAGCAGCGTCACGGTAGAGCGCCCCCACTTCTCCGGCCGCGAGTAACTTGGCCGGCACCTTGGCTGTATCCAAATCGCCACCGGCGAGAATGGCCGAAGATGGCGCCAGGATACGCCCCTCCCTGTCACACAAAATCGCTCCACCGGAAGCTCCGGCAGTAGCCTGAGTAAGCCAGGCATCCACGACTTTGAGCTGTACGGGGGTAAATACCACACCGCCAAAACTCCCGTCCGGCCGCGTGACAGGCGAGGAAAAAACACAGACCGGGACTCCCGACACCCGGCCGATAAAACCGGAGGACAAGGCCGATCGCCCGGCTTTGGCTTCCGTAAAATACTCGCGATCCCCCACATAGATTCCTGGCGGGGCGGCGGTATCCACGGCCGAAAAGCCGTTCGGGTCCAGATACACCACTGCGGAAACGGAATGATGGTTTTCGAGATACCGCTTAAACACCTCGGCGATGGCTTGGCGATTGCCCTGGCGTACCGACTGCAACCGCGACAAAAAAGCCACCTCGTCAAAACGCTCGGTCACCCAGGCCCGCACCGCATTGCTCTCCTGGCGCAGGGAGGCAGCTAATTGTCTGCGTTCGGCGTCCACAATCTGGCCACGTTGAAAGACCGTAAAAAAGGCCGTCGCCAGAAGAACCGGCAAACTGACCAATAACACGGCGTAAAACCGCAGGGTGCCTCGAAAAGAATCCAAAGCAAAGAACCGTTTAAATCCCATACACCCACGCCCGCGATCCAAATCGGCCGATCTGCAAGGCAGATCGGCGCGGGGCATCCTCCTGCACGCTAAAAATACGAGCGGGCAAGCGCACGCTACGCCACTTATTGACTTGCAAAAAAGATGACAACAGGGGTCAGACGACCGTTTCCCCGGGCTCCATCGCAACCATCACCCGGTCACGGCCCGCAGCCTTGGCGGCGTAGAGCGCCTTGTCCGCCCGGGCCAGCAGATCTTCCAGCACGCTTTCGCCGTACTCCACTTTCTGGCGTACCTCGGCCACCCCGATGCTCACGGTGGGATGCAGGACATGGCCATCGACCAGACAAGGCGTTTCAGCCAAAAGCTGGCGCAGCCGTTCAGCCAAATCGGCCCCTTCCAGACTGCCGGCCCCGGTCAGGAGCACGGCGAATTCCTCGCCGCCGTACCGCGTGACCAGATCGGATTTGCGCACGCCCCGGGTCAGGACGCCAGCCAGATGGCGCAGGACATGGTCGCCAACAGCATGGCCGTAGGTGTCGTTGACCACCTTGAAATGATCCACGTCGAGCATAAGGCAGGCACAGGGGCGGTTGGCCCGCTTGGCCGCCTCCAAGAGCTTGACCCCGCCGGCGAACAAGAAACGTCGGTTGTACAGGCCGGTCAGATGATCCTGGATACTGAGCCGCTCCGTGGCCTCGATATGTTCGCGCACCTCGCGGGCCATATCGCAAAATGCTTCGAACAACTCCCGCATTTCAAACGGCATGCCCTCGGCAACCTGCACCGGGCAGGTCTGATCATACCGCTTGGAACGCAACTCCCTGGCATACAACGACAGCGCCCCCAGCGGACGTTCCAGACTGCGGCAAAGCCGCAACAGCAACGGCGTGACCAGCAACATCGTTACGGCCGCGCCGGCCGCCACCCAAAGCGTCAGCCGCCGGTAGCCGGCCACAACCACCTCCGTCGGCATATCCCGCACCAGACGCCATCCCGGCATATCGAGCGACACCGAGGCCCCGAGCATTTCCCGGCCATCGGCAGTCGTATAAATCCCACCGTGTTCCCCGGCCGCCAGCAACTGGGGCGAAACACGCGGCCACTGGTCGATGTCCGCCGGCAGGGCCTGGGCCGGGGCCAGGATGCGGCCGGAATCGTCAACCAAAAACACGCCGCCCGGCCGGCCGAACGTCGCTTCGCCAAGCAACAGGGCCAGGGACGTCATTTCCACGGGCATAAAGATCACCCCGGCGAAGCGCCCCTCCTGATCGGTCACCGGGGACGAAACAATGCAAAGCGGCGTTCCCGAAGCCCGGTTGTTCAGCACGCCGGTGATGGCATTGCGCCCGGCCCGGGCTTCCTTGAAATACTCCCGGTCCCCCACATAGACGCCGATCCGCTGACTGGGATCGACCACAATGGAGCCGTCGGCCGTGGCGTAAACCACGGAGGTCACATAGCGATGGGTGTGGATGTAGTGGACAAAAATACGCTTAAGCGCTTCCCGGTCGTCCTGACGGGCCGCATCCAGCCCGGCGATAAAGGCGACATCGCCAACGCCCGCATCCAGCCAGGAATTGGCCACGGACTGCTCGTAGTGCAACGTCTCGACGAGCTGTTCGAGTTCCCCGCGCAAAAGGCGTTCACGGCCAAAAAATGAAAAAAACACCACCGCCAGAACGACCGGCAAAACGACCAGCAAGATGGCATAAAACCGCAGCAATCCCCGTAAGGTGTCGAGTCCCAAAAGGCGTTTGAACTGCATGGCAGCCTTCCCCATCGACCGGATTGCCATTCGCGGTACAGCCGGGTGCGGGCAACACGTCCGTTTTCAAAGCGTGAATTGCGTCAGTTTTCACAGTCATACCCGGACCCATGCCTGTCGGCAACAACAGGCGGGCTAAGCCGCGGACAGAACTGTCGGCACCGGGCCGTCGCCACCTGAAACTTTGCAAAAAAACGGCCATTCTCCGCCGTATGCCGCCAACCAACAGCCTCGACGCCGGCAGTGTCAAAAAAATGAATGTCCTTCCCGACCGGGCTTCCGGAGCGGCTTGCGCAAATACCGTTTTTAGACCATTGCTCAACAAGATGGATTGCACATCGACACACGCATGCCGCCCCCAAAAATAACCGATCCCCTGTCCCTCCTTGCCGCTTCGTCGCCGCCGTCTGCGGGCGCGGAAACGGCCGGGGAATCACCCGACGCTCATGACGTCGCGGCCTACGTGGCCGCCCTGCTCGCCTCCGAACGCCTGGGACGGCTCGTAGTCCACCACCGGATCTTTCCGGCCGCGCCGGCCGCCTACGCCGATCCGATCCGGCCGTTTCCGCGGCCGATCAACGACCTGCTGGCCGCACGCGGCATCACCCGGCTGTATTCCCATCAGGTCCGGGCCATTGACCTGACCCGGGCCGGCCGCCACGTGGCTGTGGCCACGCCGACAGCCAGCGGCAAGACCATGACCTACCTGCTGCCCGTTCTTGAGGAAATCATCCGGAATCCGGATTCCCGGGCAATTTTTCTCTACCCCCTCAAGGCCCTGGCCCAGGACCAGCTCAAGGCCATAAACGAGCTGACCGCCAGTCTGCCGGCCTCAAGTCGCCCGACAGCCGCCATTTTCGACGGCGACACCAGCCCGCATTTTCGCCGCAAGATCCGCGACAATCCGCCGCAGATTCTCATCACCAATCCCGAGATGCTCCATCTGTCGCTTTTGCCCAACAACGAGGCCTGGAGCACGCTCTTTGCCGGACTGACCCATGTGGTCGCCGACGAAATGCACACCTACCGGGGGGTGATGGGATCGCATATGGCCCATGTGTTCCGCCGGCTGTTGCGGGTCTGCGGTCGGTTCGGCGCCCGCCCGTCCTTCGTCTTTTCCTCGGCCACTATTGGCAATCCGGGTGAACTGGCCACGGCCCTGACCGGGCTTCCCGTCGAAACCGTCACCGCTTCGGGCGCGCCGACCGGCCCCCGCCATTTCCTCTTTCTCAATCCCGAACAAAGCGCCGCCACCACGGCCGTCATGCTGCTGGCCGCCGCCCTCAAACGGGGTCTGCGCACCATTGTCTACACCCAGTCCCGCAAAATGACGGAACTTATCAGTCTGTGGATCAGTGAGCGGGCCGGGCCGTACGCCTCGCGGGTCTCGGCCTACCGTTCCGGTTTTTTGCCGGAAGAACGCCGATCCATCGAAGCGGCCATGACCTCGGGCGACCTGCTGGCCGTAGTCTCCACCTCGGCCCTGGAGCTTGGTATCGACATCGGCGGCCTTGATCTGTGTATTTTGTGCGGCTATCCCGGCTCGGTCATGTCGGCCTGGCAGCGCGGCGGCCGGGTCGGCCGGGCTCTGCGCGAATCGGCCGTGGCCCTGATCGCCGGCGAGGACGCCCTGGATCAGTATTTCATGCGCCATCCGGCCGACTTCTTCGACCGTCCGCCGGAATCCGCCGTCATCAATCCCGACAATCCGGCCATTGCCGCCCGCCACCTGGAATGCGCCGCCGCCGAACTGCCGTTGACCAATGAGGAGACGCAGGCGGCCTCGGAGGCCATTCGCCGCGAAACCGCCCGGCTCGAAGCAAAAGGCCTGTTGCTGCGGGACAAGGATGGCGGGCGCCTGTTCGCTGCCCGCAAACGCCCCCACCGCGACGTCAATCTGCGGGGCTCGGGCGGCCAGTTCGTCATCGAAGCCGACGGCGCGGTCATCGGTCAGATCGACGAAATGCGCGCCTATAAGGAAACGCATCCCGGAGCGGTCTATATCCACCGGGGCGTCTCGTATTGCGTCGAAGCCCTGGAAATCCCCGAACGCCGGGTCCGGGTCGCGCCGGGCAAGGTGGACTACTACACGCGGGCCCGGGGGCAAAAGACCACGGAAATTCTCGAAGTCCTCGACCAGACGACCGTCCGGGGCACGCCGGTCTTCCTCGGCCGGCTCAAGGTCACCGAGACCGTCACCGGCTATGAACGACGGCGGACCCGGGGCGGCCAGCTCCTTTCCATCGTGCCCCTCGACCTGCCGCCCATGGTCTTTGAGACCGAAGGGTTTTGGTGGGTCATCCCCCAGACAGTGCAAGCCGAACTTGATCGGCGGCTCTTCCACTTCATGGGGGCCATCCACGCCATGGAACACGCCATGATCGGCATTTTGCCGCTGCTTGTGCTGACCGACCGCAACGACCTTGGCGGCATCTCGACGCCGCTGCATGCCCAGGTCGGCCGGGCCTGCGTCTTTGTGTACGACGGTGCGCCGGGGGGCGTGGGGCTGTCGCGGCTGGCCTTCGCCAAAGCCGACGAGGCGCTTGACCGAACCCTGGCCGCCGTGGCCGGCTGCCCCTGTGAAACGGGCTGCCCGTCCTGTGTCCATTCCCCAAAATGCGGTTCGGGCAACCGGCCCATCGACAAGGTTGCCTGCCGTTTTCTTCTGGAGTTGCTCGTGTCTGGAAAAATGCCCGAACAGGCCGATTGCCGTCCCGAGTGCAGCCCCCAGCAACAACTGCTCCCAACCATCACCAGCCCGGAGGCAAACAGCGTCAAACCTGCCCCACCGGCCCGGTTCGGCGTGCTTGACGTCGAGACCCGCCGCGCCGCCGCCGACGTCGGGGGCTGGGGCAACGCCCACAAGATGGGCGTGTCCGTCGCCGTGCTCTACGACTCGGGCCTGGACGACTTTCTGGTTTACCGCCAGGAGGAATTGCCCCAGCTCTATAGCGCCCTGACCGCCTGTGAACTGGTGGTCGGCTTCAACATCAGCGGCTTTGATTACAAGGTGCTGGCCGGCGCGTCGCCCTTTGACCTCCACGCCCTGCCGACCCTCGACATGCTGGAACGGGTCCATGCCCGTCTGGGCTACCGGCTGTCCCTGGACACGCTGGCCAAAGCCACCCTGGGCGCGCAAAAATCCGCCTCGGGCCTTGAGGCGCTGGCTTGGTGGAAGGAAGGCCGCATGGACGAAATCATCGCCTATTGCAAACAGGACGTGGCCGTCACCCGCGACCTGTATCTGTTCGGCCGGGAAAACGGCTACCTGCTCTTCTCCAACAAGGCCGGCAAAATCGTGCGCCTGCCCGTTGCCTGGTAACGCCTCTCCCGTTGCAGGGGGTCCGGGGGGAATGATTCCCCCCGGCGGGGACCGGGGCAGCGCCCCGGCTGCCCAATGCGCCTCGGTTGCCCAATGCGCCTCGGTTGATCAATGCACTCCGGTTGCTCAACGTACTCTGATTGGCCAACGTACTCCGGCTTCTTGTCCACCGCCTTCCTTCCCCTTTCTTGACAGACCACTATTCGGTTTTACCCTTCGACACTGGAAGAGGATGCCGTGTTCTTCTGCAACAGGCCCAAAAATCGGTTTCCCCCGGCTGCAACACGGGCAGCGTTCGTTTGGTCCGGCTGCGGCGGGCATGTTTTGACGGCGAAAGAGTGCTTCGACCGAACGACGGCACGGTCGCCCTCTGGCCGAGACATCCCCGGATTGCCAAAAGCGGCGAAAATACTTATTGCCCAGGCATCAAACCGGGATGCTTTGATCCTGAAATAGCTCATTTTTATGGCCTGAAAGCACCCATTTTTATTTTTCGCTTTACGGTGTCCTCTTTTGTCACTATGAAAGAACCCCCCTTTAATTGATACAGTCTATTCGGAGTAGCCCATGTGCCGCTTATTCGCCCTCAGCAGCCGGGATCCCGTGTCCCCCATGCGCGCCATTGAGGCGCTCAACGTCATGAAGGAAGGGCACGACGGATCCGGCGTAGGCCTTTTCCTCACCGATCTTGGCGGCCCCTTTGGGGAAATGAAGCATGCCCCGATCCTTTCCGGCATCTTCACCGACGAAGGTCTCAAGCGCCTGGACACCTATATGGATGAACGGGGCTTCGTCACCAAGTCGACCTTGGTTCTCGAACCGCGAACCAAGACCCCGAAAGGCACCCCCACCCGGGGAACCTATCTGGCCCGCGCCTATGACATCCCGGCCGATCTCAAGGCCAAACCCCAGGCCGACCGCGAATTGGCCTACATGCTCATGCGCGTGGAACTGCGCAACATGGGCGAGGCCGTGGACGACATCCGGGTCTTCTCCTTCTGGCCCGACACCATCATGGTCAAGGAAGTGGGCGATCCCATGGCCATCGGCGAATATCTCGGCCTCGACCGGCCCGAGCTGTTTTGCCGCCGCATGCTGGCCCAGGGACGGCAGAACACCAACTACGCCATCAATCTTTACGCCTGCCATCCCTTTTTCCTGCAGGGCGTCTGCACCATGACCAATGGCGAAAATACGGCCTTTATTCCCATCAAGGAATATCTGCTGTCGCGCGGCTTCCCCGGGTATGTCGGCTACCAGTCCGACTCCGAGGTCTTTGCGCACATCATGCATTTTATGCTGAACAAGCTGCACCTCGGCATCGAATACTACAAGCACATCATCACGCCGCTCTCCGACGCCGAGAGGGAAGGGCACCCCGATCGCGAGATGCTCGCCCGCATCAAGCAGACCTGCCGCAAGCTCATTATCGACGGTCCCAACTGCGTCATCGGCTGTCTGCCCGACAAGACCATGTTCATGGTCCAGGATCGCAAGAAGTTTCGTCCCGGCGTGGTTGGCGGCAAGCCCGGCATCTTCGCCTTCTCTTCGGAAATCTGCGGCCTCGACGCGGCCATCCCCGACCGCGACCAACACGCCGATTTTCAACCCATGCACCTGGATACGGCCATCGTGCGCCCCGAATGCCAAGAGGTCACCATATGCAATCAGCTTCAGTCCTTACCCCATCCACGCTAAGCGTCAACGATCTGCCCTGGCAGATCGAATGGGACAAAAACACCTGCACCCTGTGCGGGCGCTGCACGTCCGTTTGCCCGGTCAATGCTATTGAACTCGGGGTATTCCGCAAGCGCACGATCGAAGCCCTTCCCGGCCTGGCCAAAAAGCCGACCAGCAGCTACTCCATTTATCACGGCATCCGCCAGCGCACGGACCCGGCCTATCGTTGCATCGGCTGCGCCATGTGCAACATGGTCTGCCCCAACAATTCCATCACCCCGCGCCTGCGCCCCGAAGCCACCACGCTCAAGTTCCACAACAACCGTGGCGGCGCAGCCCGGACGCGCGGCGGTCGGCGCAATGATCCGGGCAGCCTGCTCGACCAGATCAAGTTCATCCGCATTTCCATGCTGACCGACCCGGCCCTGGATGCCGGGCGACATGAATTCGATCTGCGCACGCTTCTGGGCCGCGTTTTGCCCCCTGAAGACGGACTCAACGCCCTGGCCGAACATGGCTGGGTGCCGCCCGTTCGGGAAATCTACCCGCTCATGATCGGCTCCATGTCCTTCGGCGCGCTTTCCCCCAGCATGTGGGAAGGCCTCGTCATGGGCGTGACCTACTTAAACGAGGAGCTGGGCATGCCGGTGCGCATGTGCACGGGCGAAGGCGGCTGCCCGCCGCGCCTGCTGCGCTCCCGCTTCCTCAAATACATCGTTTTGCAGATCGCCAGCGGATACTTCGGGTGGGACGAAATCATAAAAGCCCTGCCGGACATGAAGGAAGACCCCTGCGCCATCGAAATCAAGTACGGCCAGGGTGCCAAACCCGGCGACGGCGGCCTGCTTATGTGGTACAAGGTCAATAAGCTCATCGCCGCCATTCGCGGCGTGCCCCAGGGCGTGTCCCTGCCGAGCCCCCCGACCCACCAGACCCAGTATTCCATCGAGGAATCCGTGGCCAAGATGATCCAGTCCATGTCCATGGCCTGGGGATTCCGCGTGCCGGTCTATCCGAAGATCTCCGGCACAACCAGCGCCACGGCCGTGCTCAATAACCTGGTGCGCAATCCCTATGCGGCCGGACTGGCCATCGACGGCGAGGACGGCGGCACCGGCGCAGCCTACAACGTCTCCATGAACCACATGGGACACCCCATCGCCACCAACCTGCGCGACTGCTACGATGCCCTCGTGACCGCCGGCAAACAAAACGAAATTCCGTTGATCGCCGGAGGTGGCATCGGCAAGAACGGCAACCTCGCCGCCAACGCCGCCGCCCTGATCATGCTCGGCGCCAGCGCCGTCCAGTCCGGCAAGTATATCATGCAGGCCGCCGCCGGCTGCCTCGGTTCCGAACGTGACCGTTGCAACGTCTGCAACATCGGCGTGTGCCCCAAAGGCATCACCTCCCAGGACCCCCGCCTTTACCGTCGTCTGGACCCGGAAAAGGTCGCCGAACGCCTGGTCGATGTGTTCCTGTCCTTCGACACGGAACTGCGCAAGATCGTCGCCCCGCTTGGGCGCTCCACGTCGCTGCCCATCGGCATGTCCGATGCCCTCGGCATCAGCGACTATCACGCAGCCGAGAAGCTCAAGATCAAATACGTGGTCTAAGGCCCGGGGCATCGAAATCCACTGCAGCAGCAAGGCAAGCACATGGCACAAGAATCCGTCATCATACATGGCATTGAAAACGGGCACCGGGTCGATTCCCGCATCCTGGAGGAACGCGTCCAACAGGCCGTGAACCAGGGCGCGCGCGAACTGACCATCGAGTCCTACGGCCAACACGGCCTCGGCGGCCGCCTCTGGGTCTCCCGCAATGAACCCGTCACCGTGCGCATCACCGGGTCCCCCGGTCAGCGCACCGGCTCCCTGGGCTTCCCCGGCACCAAGATCATCGTCGAAACGGCCGCTTCCGACGACATAGGCTGGCTCAACGCCGGAGCCGAAATCACCGTGCTCGGCAACGCCGGCAACGGCGCGGCCAACGCCATGGGCCAAGGCAAGATCATGATCGGGGGCAACATCGGCTCCCGTGGCATGACCATGACCAAGCAAAACCCGAAGTACGCCGAGCCGGAGATGTTCATCCTCGGCAGCGTCGGTGACTATTTCGCCGAATTTATGGCCGGCGGTACGGCCGTCATCTGTGGTTTCGAACCCCAGAATCAAGACAATGTCCTCGGGTATCGGCCCTGCGTCGGCATGGTCGGCGGCCGCATCTTCTTCCGGGGAGCCCACAAGGGCTTTTCCCTGGCCGATGCCAAGCTCGCGCCCATTGACGACGCGTCCTTCGCCTGGTTGACCGAAAACCTGCGCTCCTTCCTGGCCGCCATCGGCCGGCCCGGGCTTTTCGACACCCTGGCGGTGCGCAACGAATGGCAGCTTCTCGTCGCCCGTCCGCCCCACGAGAAAAAAGGCAAAGTCCGTCGGGCCATGTCCGACTTCCACGCCAATGTCTGGGATGCGGAACTCGGCCGGGGCGGCCTGATCGGCGACCTCGACGACAGCGACCGCAGCCCCATCGGCCTCATCGTCACCGGCGCGCTGCGCCGGTTCGTGCCGGTCTGGGAAAACCGCAAATATCTCGCGCCCTGTCAGGCCAGTTGCCCGACCGGCATTCCGGTCCAGCAGCGCTGGCAGCTCGTGCGCGACGGCCTGATGGACGAGGCCATGGATCTGGCCCTGGCCTACACGCCCTTCCCGGCCACCGTCTGCGGCTACCTGTGCCCGAATCTGTGCATGCAGGGTTGCACCCGCAATATCGGCAATATGAAGCCGCTCGACACCACCTTGCTCGGCAAGGCCAATGTCAAAGCCGGCCATATGCCGAAACTGCCGCCCCTGTCCGGCAAACGCGTCGCCGTCATCGGCGGCGGCCCGGCCGGCATGTCCCTGGCCTGGCAACTCCGGTTGGCCGGCCATGAAGCCGTGATCTACGACCCCGAGGAAAAACTCGGCGGCAAAATCACCTCGGCCATCCCCTCCAGCCGTATTCCGGCCGATGTCCTTGACGCCGAAATCAAACGCGCCCAGGAAATCCTGCCGCATATCCAGCTCAAAAAGCCGCTGTCCAAGGACGAATTCGGCCAGATCGTGGCCGACTACGACTTCACCGTCCTGGCCGTCGGCGCCAACAAGCCCCGTATGCTGCCGGTTCCGGGCAAGGAACTGGCCACGCCGGCCCTGACCTTCCTCAAGGCCGCCAAAAAGAACGAAACCACCGTCGGCAAAACCGTGGTCATCATCGGCGCCGGCAACGTGGGCTGCGACGTGGCCACCGAAGCCTCCCGCCTCGGTGCGACGTCCATCACCCTGATCGACATCCAGACCCCTGCCTCCTTCGGCAAGGAACGCAAGGATGCCGAAGCCGTGGGCGCCATCTTCAAATGGCCCTGCTTCACCAAGGAAATCACGGCCAAGGGCGTCCTGCTCCAAAGCGGCGAACTGCTGCCGGCCGACTCGGTCTTCCTGTCCGTTGGCGACGTGCCGGATGTGGAGTTCTTAGACGACACCATCGCCACTGCCCGCGGTCACGTGACGGTCAGCGACATCTATCAGACGACCAACCCCAAGGTGTTCGCCATCGGCGACATCGTCAAACCGGGGTTGCTCACCCAGGCCATCGGCATGGGACGCGACGCGGCCCAGGCCATTGTCGAAATCTTCGCCGGCAAGCGGCCCTGCCCCGATAGCCGGACGATGATCGACTACAAGCGGGCCAAACTCGAATACTTCGACCCGCGCATCATGGAATTCAGTGACCTGAATTCCTGCGCCAGCCAGTGCTCGTCCTGCGGCGCCTGCCGGGATTGCGGACTGTGCGAAACGATCTGCCCGGTAGGGGCCATTTCGCGCAATCAGCTTGAAGGGAACAAGTTCGAGATGGTCTCCGATCCGGACAAGTGCATCGGCTGCGGTTTCTGCGCCAATGCCTGCCCCTGCGGCGTCTGGAGCTACGTTGCGAATACGCCATTGGAATAAAAGGGGACGGTGTTGCCGCGGCCGCGGGCGCTGCGGCGCCGGCGCGCGGGGGCCGGGCCGGCGGCGCCGTCCCTCCGCCACACGCGGCGGCGGCGCG
>Ga0183100_1000243_pt1 | contig 59292 bp, 39 predicted proteins | sample Biomet2_FD_127789 | JGI IMG/M metagenome (GOLD analysis project Ga0183100, IMG submission 127789) | Microbial communities from bioreactor (seeded with anoxic lake sediment) at LBNL, California, USA - Biofuel metagenome 2 | ecosystem: Engineered > Bioreactor > Anaerobic > Unclassified ...
AATGACAATTTGTAAAAGTCAAGGTATCACAGGATTTTATAAGAAGGGAAAATGAAACAGTTGTTTATAGTCAACTTATATCAGAATTATTAATATTTGAGTCAAGTATTTTTAGGACGATACACTCCTAAGAATTTTTGAAAACACGTGTCACGTGTCAATTTTGGTTCTTAACTCTTTATGGGAGAATTATTTACAGCAGTGACACCACAGTGAAGCCAGTGACACGTAGCGCGTTAAATTTTGTAAACTGAAATCCAAAATATCATTTAATCTGCTGTGAATGTGTATGTTAAACGTTTCTTCGATGGTCTGCACTTTTTGGCCATTTTCGCCTTTTTTTGACAAAAATGCAATTTGTCCGTGGACGAAACCCTCAAAAAACACCAATTTTGAACCAATTTGTGCATTTGTATTGAATTTAACATGCACTTTTTGCCCGTTTTTTGCGAAAAATGGCACATTTATGCAGCAGCATCAAGCGTCGGTTTCATCGTTGGACAGCAAAAAGTTTGATTTTCGCAGCAACATCAAAAAGTTATTGATACTTGGGTTCGAGATAAGAATTCAAGTATCTCTTACCTTTCATTCTACTTTTCTTTTCCATAAAATGAAAGCCCTATCGTTCTCAGACAACCAATAAAGTTGGAAAAGACTTTATGTAAAAACATACCTGACCATAGACAGAGATCACCTCAAACTATTGGGTTAAAACAAAAAATACAAGTAGAAATTATCCGTTCTGATACTACTTCTATTTAAAAGAGATGACATCTCAAAATCAAGCCGGCCATGACAATAGAAATCATACTCATCAGTTTTATCAAAATATTCAGACTAGGACCGGATGTATCTTTAAACGGGTCGCCAACAGTGTCGCCAACAATAGTGGCTTTATGGGTTTCGCTGCCCTTACCTCCAAAATGCCCCTCTTCAACAAACTTCTTCGCGTTATCCCACGCTCCACCGGCGTTAGCCATAAAAATAGCGAGAACAAAGCCACTACTTAATGCTCCGACCAACAAGCCAAGTACACCCGAAACACCCAAAATAAGTCCGGTAACAATCGGAGCCAAAATAGCCAGTAAAGAAGGCACAACCATTTCACGTTGGGCACCCTTGGTAGAAATCATAACACATTTGTCATATTCGGGAGTGGCATTGCCTTCGAGAATACCTGTGATGTCACGAAACTGACGGCGCACCTCCTCCACCATTTTCTGAGCAACACGGCCAACAGCCGTCATTGTCAAACCGCAAAATAAGAACGTAAGCATAACGCCAATAAACAGACCAGAAAGCACACGTGGGTTCATCACCGTTGCATCAAAATAACTCATAAAGTCAGCAAAAGTGGCTTTGGCTGTATCAACAACGACATTTCCATTCAAATGCAATTCAACAATATGATTTCGAATCAAGCCAATGCGAATTTCTTCTACATAAGAAGCCAGCAAAGCCAAACCCGTTAAAGCAGCAGAACCAATGGCAAAGCCTTTTCCTGTTGCGGCTGTGGTATTCCCCAATGAATCCAAGGCATCCGTACGATGTCTCACCTCTTCACCCAAGCCTGCCATTTCAGCATTTCCACCTGCATTATCCGCAATCGGGCCATAAGCATCCGTAGCCAGCGTAATACCCAAAGTGGACAACATTCCAACAGAAGCCATACTGATACCATACAGTCCGACAGAAATCTGTGAGAAATCAAAATTAGTAGCAAAGCCAAAGGACAAAATAACGGCAATTACAACAGCTATAACGGGAATTGTCGTGGAAAGCATTCCCAAACCGAGACCCGAAATGATAACAGTAGCAGCACCGGTTTGTCCGCTGGCACTCAACTTCCGTGTTGGAGCATAACTTTGGGACGTAAAGTATTCGGAAGAACGTCCAATAATAATACCTACAATTAAACCAACCGTAACGCTGAGTCCCAAATGCCACCAATTGCCTATACCCAACAGCCAAAGAATAAAAAAGGCAAAAATGATTATTGACATCGATGCGACTTTCATTCCTTTCTCCAACGAATTAATAAGATTTTTTATCGTGGCATTTTCTTTTGTGCAAACAACAAAAATGCCCAGAATGGAAAGCAATACCCCCACAGCGCCAATCAACATGGGAGCAATCACAGCCTTGAACTGTACCTCAACAGTCTGAGTCGCAAAGGCAGCCGCCCCTAAGGACGCCGTGGCCAAAATACTGCCACAATAAGATTCATAGAGATCAGCACCCATACCTGCCACATCACCAACATTATCACCCACATTATCGGCAATTGTTGCTGGATTTCGCGGGTCGTCTTCAGGAATATCTTTTTCCAACTTACCGACAAGGTCAGCACCTACATCGGCAGCTTTCGTATAGATGCCACCACCAACACGAGCAAACAAAGCCTGCGTACTGGCTCCCATACCGAAAGTCAACATGGTTGTTGTAATGGTACAAAGTTTTGCAGATGGCGACAATACATTATCTGGCGTGAAATAATTCAGCACCGCATACCAGATAGAAATGTCCAGCAGACCAAAGCCGACAACAACCAATCCCATCACAGCACCACTTCGAAAAGCAATTTTCAAGGCACGGTCAATGCTTTGACGCGCTGCATTCGCTGTACGAGCAGAGGCATAAGTAGCCGTCTTCATTCCTAAAAATCCTGCTAAACCAGAGAAAAAACCACCTGTTAAGAACGCAAATGGTACCCAGCCATTTTGAATGTTAAAAACATACGCCATCATAAGAAAAATGAAGAAAAGAGCAATAAAAACGAAACCAACAACCTTATATTGTTGACGTAAATAAGAGATGGCACCTTCTCGAACATTAATTGCAATGCGAATCATGTCAGACGTCCCTTCATTCTCCTTCTTCATTTTTCTATAAAAGTACAAAGCAAAGCCTAACGCAACAAGCGAGGCAAAAGGCACAAGGCAAAATAAAGACCAATTCATAGTGTTCTTTTAAAAGTCCTGTCAAAATTAGAGATTTTTCTAGAATACAGCCCAATAGAAACTAGAAAAATATAGTATAAAACGCAGGAAATAAATAAAGTAACAACATCCTTGTATGGCCAATTGGTACAACAATGTAGAAAAAGCAGAAATTCATTCATTTAACGTCATTGCAGCCACCCTCTATGACGATATACCCAATTTTTATAACAATAGATCTTCTAATGCAATGGCTGAGTCTTTCAATGCTAAAATCAAATTATTACAATGATTTTACCAACACATTTGGCATATTAGCCAATTCTTCAGAACAAACCTCAGAGGAGTAGCTGATACTAAGTTCTTTCTCTTCAGACTTGCTAATCTTTTGCTTATCCCCACTAATTTTCTACTGAGCCGTTTTTAGGTACACTTTCATTCAAGACCAACAATGCCTCAGGTCCCATATTAAAAAGCAAATCTACAATACTCAAATTAGGAATAAACCCATACTTTTGTTCAAAGACCTGATAATATGGCGCCGGATTGAAAATCTGGTCTACAGTTACAGATTTCGGACTGATTATATTCCTATAATCATCCCCTTCATTTGATTGAAGATAATGATCGGTCAAATTTATCTGCGTCTGAATATCTATCAATTCACTTATTTTTTCTCTCAAGGTCTCATTAAAATCCAAAAGATATTTCCAACTCTTTTCATAAAAAGGATAGATGTCATCAACATAATACTCAAAATAAGGACTATTCTCATATGCTGTCAAGATGGCCTGCCAATGCTGATGAGCCCAATTACTGTGATCACTGATTTCAATATCCCGAATTTCAGAATGGGAAGAGTCATTCCGCACAATCGGAATGGTCAGAACCTGTGTTCCACCAGGAGCAGCAATTATACAGCGATTACGATAAGTTTGCTTTAAATAATGTTCATGCTGTTCAATAAGCACTTCGGAATAGCTCATGAGTTTACAATAGTAACTCACGGGAGCAAGATATGCCGTAGAAAGAATTATTTTCATTCTATCAATACGCAAAAAAGAAAGTATTATTATATTCGTCGATTATTTATTTCAAAAAGACTTAATGATGACTTAAATCATCGGGCTCATCAGGCGAATGAATGTAATATCCTTTTTCATATGCTTTGCCATTCACTTTTTCACCCATTGAGCGAGAAATACTTTTCTCAGCTTCCACTCTATCTTTATATATTTCTTCATAATCAGGGGTATTCTCAGAAGGAGGAACAACGTTAACATCAAAAATAAAAGTAACCATACCTTGAGGCTTTACATTCGCAAAGATTCTTATAGTATGGTGGACATAGCCAATATTTTTCCCACTATAAAAAACAAAATGTAAAAGCAAGGATTTTCGGGGTAAAATGATTTTTTCGTTTTTTTTGTCTTCAATGATACAACCACAGGAAGGCTGAATATCTGTTATTACCAACGGAAAAACACCCGTGTTTGTCACTTTATAATCAAGTTCCAAATTGTCACCAAGCACCATTGGATAATAATGACGTATGGAATCCTCCACCTTGACCGTTGTTGGCCCTACTTTCTTTGAACAAGAAAAAAAGCCCAACAAACAAATTAAAAATAACAGTATTGATTTCATGCTTATTTTTTTAATAATTCGACCTCATCAACTGCAATCTTATTGTTTGACGCGATTAAAACCAATCGAAGTGGATATTTGGATTCAATACGCTTCAATTCTAGATTAACCTCAAGGCGTTGAAAAGGACTCTCATCTTTCAATTGAGGTCTTATTTCTGATATTTTTTTACCTTTTTGCCAAACGGACACACTTTGCGGGATACTCATATGCCACTTGGGAGCATACAACAATCCAAGTCTTAGAACACCGTGAGAAACATCCATCGCACGAAACTCAACGGATAAGCTGTCGGCAGAGACAATCAGCCATTCTGTATGGTAATCATATGGAATACCCCTATAACCATCCGTCAAAATTGAAATAGGCTTAGAACCCTCATCAAGTTGAGAAGAATTCTTAAGAATCTGTCCCAAAAGCATATTTCTTTTTTCTCGAACATGGAAAGTTTTATATTTTTGGACGTAATTAATATACTCATCCAGATTTCCATTTGCTTCTCGATAATTCGACATGTCGGTAAATACACTATGTCCTTTCAAGTTTTCTAAAAAAACAGGAATTTCTTCATCGTTGTCGCCCTTGGCTTGAGGTATACGCGTTAACTCCAATCGCGTAAAGTTTAAAGCCGTCAGTAAACGATTGATTCGCTTACGCTCTTCTCCTGTTACTTGTTTGGAGGCTTTATCGAGCTCTTTACAAAAACGCACAAACTCTTCGGGCACAAGGAACTCATTCATAGCATCTTCAATCCCTCCATATATTTGTAAAGGAATTTTTCGTTCCTGACATCTTTGTTCTATCGTTCCATAATATGAGGTAAGCAAATTTCCACACTCCGGATAAAAAGTAGAAAAGAATCGGCTGAAACTTTTCTTTACGTCTATATTGGGGTTAATCAGCAAATCAGAAAGAACATACGTTTGCATATCATCAAAAGACGCGTAATCACTGCCACTGCCATTAAAAATGACACCTTTTACGCCACATTTTTGATAAAACAGTAATCGTTCACGAGCTATTTCCAAAAAGGGGAACGGCGTAAAATAGTCGTCAAAATTACGACAATAATCCCACACATAAACACGAGAACACAACTGATTCCATTTCATAAACAAATTTGCAAAAAGCTGGCCTTTCTTACTCCCTTCAAATCCCGAAACAATCGGTAAATCCATGGTACTGATCAGCACGCCAACATTGTGACCTAGCTTGTGAATAGGTAAGGAGGCTGTGGTTTGATAATAAGAAGTAAAAAACAAAAAGTCCGGGAAACGTTTTGCAAGTTTTTCAATAAATGCCGTCACAGCTGGCGTTGCTGAAACAGCTGTATTTCCTATGGCTCTGCACGAAGGGCACTGACAAACAAGATTGTTATCATTTGGCATAATAACAAAACGAACGGTTTTTCCGTCTTTACTCCGCTCTCCATAATTAGAAATAATATATTTTTCTACCTCATTATAAAGGTTTGCAGATGAGAAACAATATTGATCACGATTTTCACTACCATGAATAATAGCATAAATCCCTGAGGTATTTTGATCTAATATCTTATGCAAATTATGCCCCCAAATAGCCCAATCATAATCGACGTTACCAACTCCACTAATTGGAAAGTATTCAGGATTATTGTTTGAAGGTGAATAAATACTTCTGTATTCAAAAGCAACATTTCCATCTCCATCTTGCCCAAAGTTCCAAACAGATGGAGGCAAATCTGAAACATCGAAACGAGAATCCTTTAAGCCCAACAAATCCATAAATTGGTAAATCAGCCAAAGCATTTGCTCATCATTACGAGCACTGAGGGTTACCTCTTGTTCTTTATATTTAATGCTGTAATCTTTCGGCAACAATGAATCCTCATTGATCACAATTCGAAAAAGTTGCTTTTGTCCCATTGTCCCTTTATCTGACAATCTAACAGCCTCAGACTCAGAGCAACGATTATCCAGATGTTCATACAAATAAGAAGCCCATCTAGTATCCGAAGAATTATTTTTATCTGCAACAATAATGCTATAAAAACTAGTTGCTTCCTTTTTGGGCAAGACCAATGCACAACTAATCAGCATAACAAACCCTATCAACAACACAATAAATCTAACTTTTTTCATCTTTAAACTAGAATGAGATGTTAAGTTGAACATAAAGATTAAACATGTTTTTATAACGCATGCTTGCACTTTCTTGATATACTTTCTCGTTTCCGATTACTTTATTACTTTGGTTGTAAAAAGTATTCCACGTTCCCATGAGCATAGCAGATAGATTTGAAGTAAGCATTAAATTACCACCCAAACCAACCATCGTATTCAAACGATTGAAAGAACCAGGTAGGCCATTGTCTAAAATAGAAGCCTCCGGTGCTGTTCCGACGCTAGCCTGAGCTACAAGACTCGTTATATGATCTTCTAAAAGAAAATATTTGGTCTGGACAGATGAAGTGAAATAAGTTTGTCCAGAGGAAGCCAATACATCTAATTTTCCGGTAAAAGAAAATGGCCACAAATCTTTTGCAACTCCCATACCTATATTGTATAAGTTACTATAATTCGTCGCCCATTTATCAAACTTCCAGCTGTATTCATAATTAGAAGAACCGCTAACCTGTGTTGAATCCAGCCGATAATATTGCGAATTCAATTCAACCTTGCGATAACCAGCATGAAGATCTACAGTCCAATCGTTTTTCAAATAGCGTTGAATTTTTAAACCTGCCTGCCATTTTGGAAAATAACGATTACTCCACCCTAAAGAACACATTCCACTCCATAAAGAAGAAAACTCATGTTCCCACTCCCCCATAACTTGTATACCTGTACCTCCCTCAGAATAGGAGTCTTGAGTCGTTGTATCAATATAATCATCTCGGCCAGCATAGTTAACAAAACCTTTGTAGGTGTTTTTTTGTAATTTACGAGTATAAGAAATCGAAGACAGTCCTCGAATAATGTCATTTTCTCCAAAACGGGATTGTAAATAATCTACGCTGATTTCATTCTGATGACCTTTATAAGCCAAATCATTCAGATGACGTTTTAAACCAGCTACTTCCATTAATGAGGGTTGATAAAACTTTTGATAAAACTGAGCCGAATCATATTGACAAAGAGCTTCAAAAGCCAGTCCTTTACCGTAAAGCAGCATGCGGTTTTTTGAGTCAAAAACCAATGCAGAATCAATTATATTGAGAGCCGCCTGATCTTCGTGATTTTTAAGCAAATACATGGCTTGATAATTGCAACTTTCACTATAAGCACCAATCAGAAGACTATCGCCCATTAAAGAATCCAAAGATGGACGCAATAGTTCAATCGAATGCTTATATTCTTTATGACCATTATACAATGTAGCCTGCTTGACACTAAATAGTACCTCATCGGGATAATATTCCCGCGCGCGCTTAACATCCGTCTCAAAATCGGTTGTTTTTCCTAATAATTGAGACGTATTAATGGCATACAACAATCCATATTTTGAATTCGGATAAACTTCCAATAAAGAATTAGCCGCTTGGAATGCTTTCAGCGTAGCACCTCGAGCAATTAACGACTTTATATAAGGAATGGCCATTTCTTCATAGTCTTCTGCAAAATGATGGTACTCATTTTCAAGAGAAATATTATTTTTCTCTTTTAATGCCATAATTCTTAATAGATTCAAAGCCTCATCGATTTGGCCCAATTTCTGTAATAAGAAGGCCTTTCTAGAAGTCCAATCATCATTATTCCTTTCATTAATCAGGACGCTGTCAACAAAATTCATAGCAAGATTATATTTCCGATCTTCAACCAAACAAACATATTTCTTGTTTAAGGCTGGATTTAGAAATTCGGTATCTTGATTGTTTCGAATAATAAAATCCAAATGAGGTAAAGCCTCTGCATAAAGTTTTGTAGACATTAAATCCGTCGCCTGAACCAAATGATATTGGATCAGTTCTCCTATGACTTCACTGTTTTTAGGTTGTAAGGAATATGTTTTTTCAAGTATAGGTATAGCTTTCTTCATATTCCCCATCCTTTTATAAACAATGTATTCCTTATACATTAGATTGGGATTATTATGATTGTACTTTTTAGCTTCTGCTATGTAGTAAAGCGCATCTTCATTATATTCCCTTGAAATGGATGTATTTAGCAAATATGTTAGTACCTCTTTACTATGTTGTTTTTCATACATTTTTCCAAATTGAACATACGGATCATTTCGCAAGGCATCATAGGCCGCCTCTTCTTCCATCTGATTTTGCAAACGAGTTAATTCTCCGTTTGCATGTTTTTTGGAATATTCTTTTAAAAAAGAAATAGCCTCTGGATAGCGATGCTCCTCTGCAAGAAGTCCTACCTTTTTCCTGATTAACTCCATGTTGCCTTGGAATTTAAAAATTCCGCGATTTGCCACAGCTAAGGCTTCATCCTTTTCACCTTGCTGTATGAGCAAATTACACAACTCATTGAAATAAGAAACATTAGCTTGGTCAACATTCAGCATGTCTTTCATCTGTTGCACAGCCTGTGTTAAATCAGAATTCTTCTTGTCCTTTTCAAATATCTCCTCCATCCGATCTAAATATGTTTTCTTTAAAAATTTGTCATTCGGATAAATTTGATACAAGCGTTTCAACAGCCTGTCAGCTTCCAAAATATTTCCTTGTTGCCGAAACAAGTTAATCTTTTTCAACCATAAGCCTTTCCAATATGGATTGATCTCTAAAAGTTCATTCACGTAGCAAATAGCACTGGAATAGTTTTTGGTTTCTTCCTCCACTTTTACAAGCATTTGTCTCGCCTCCAAATTACTATTGTCAAAATTTATCGACTTGATCAAAAAGAACCTGGCCTTATCATAATCTTTCTGATTTTCATAATACGCTCCCATCAATTCATTCAGTCCCGTCGTTTCGGAAAAATTCTTCATTCCTTCATCCAAAAGTTTTTTCCCTTCATACCATTGTCCCTCTTTAAACATAGAACGCACATTATACTCAAAGTAATCAGAGGTTTTCGAAACTTTATTCCACATAGACGAAGACCCTGAAATTATCAACATCATTAAAGGGCATAAGCTCCATAATAATATGGATTTTGCATTAATTTTTTTTTGTAACTGCATTTTCATCTTTAATGGGTATTTTATTGCCTTCGATTTCAGCAAAACCTTTACGGGTCATCTTGCCCCATGAAGACTGTGTATTAAATAGATATTTCATATAACCTATCAGAGAAAAAAACGTAATAAATGGATGATAAAAAAGAGGCTCAAATATAGCAGCTATAAATACTCTAAAATAATTACTCTTTTTATCAAAAGTACTGCCAGCAACATAATCATAACTCATAACCACCATGGAAAGCGTTAAGCCAAAAGTATACAACATCGTAAATATTATGTATGCAACAGACCAGTTTATACCACCCGTAAAGGCCAAATAAACAAATACGCAAAAACCCGAAAATTCAATCAGAGGAGCCAATAATTCAAAAAATAAGATATATGGCAATGTGATCATTCCCATGATGCAGTATTTTGGATTCAATACCATATGGCCATGTCGCACAAACGTTTGTATGAGTCCCCGGCCCCAACGCACACGTTGTCGGTACAAAATTCTAAGGTTTGATGGAGCCTCTGTCCAACAACAAGTGACTGGAATTTGAACTACTTTATATGGACGGTTAAAAATACAGCAATAACGTTCAGCATCCAACAACATTTCCATATCTTCAGCAAAAGAATCCCCTCTATATCCACCTGCAGAAATAATTACTTCACGATTAAACATACCATAACCTCCAGAAACATTCGGCATTCCATTAATGACAGACCATGCCATTTTCCCCACAAAGAAAGAACGCATGTATTCCAAGACTTGAAACAGTGGAATAGGAGAAATGGGAGCCCGATGATTTTTAAGACTTCCATCTACAACGTTACAACCATTAGACATCGTCATTGCTCCACTCACAGCTATCACATCTCGATTTTTTAAAATAGGAGCAATGCACTGATAAATAGCATCTTGAGCCAATATACAGTCTACATCGGTATTGATGAAATAGGGAAAACTTGCTGCATTAATTCCTGCATTAATAGCATCTGCTTTTGTGCCTCCATTTTCCTTGTCTACTACTAACAACTGCGAATACTCATTATCGGTTGATTTCAACACTCGTTTGAAAGGCCGCGTATAAATTTTCTGCACATAATCAAATGGAACTTCTATTAAATGAAAGTGTTCAATCATTTTTTCCAAGGTAGAATCTTTACTACCGTCGTTTACGATAACAACTTCAAACAACGGGTATTCCTGTCCCAATAATGATTTTACATTATCAACAATTGTCTTCTCTTCATTATAGGCACCAGCTATTATTGACACCCCTGGCGTATAGGGACTTTTAGAAATTAGTTCTCTGTCATAACTTCTCAACTGAGACTTTCGGCTTTTAAAAACACTGCGACCAGCAAGAATAATCATGATTATATAAGAGCTTATAAGCCCCATAGAATAAAAAAAAACTACATTTCCAAAGAATGTAAACAGGAATTCTTTCATCGTTGTTTTAACATTGCATTGTTAATAATTGGATCTTCTACATGCCGGAAAATTCTCCTCTCTTCATTTGAGGCTTCTTTTTCCATCTCATAAAAGTATCTTTTCCCTTTTTCACTGTAGTTCAATAAGCAATATAATGCTACACGCATGGAAAATGTAGATTCTGCAGTCTTACAGGCCATCCTTAAAAACTCTTCAGCCTTCCCAGAGTTGATTTTCAATAAAGCTATTAGAATTTTACGTTGCGTCTCTTCTTTTTCATCCTTATAATGCTTCATCATAATCTCTTCAGAAGGTTCATATTTGTAATATCCCATACATTCATATGCGGCCTCCCTACACTGTATATTCTTTGAGTCAAAGAAATTCATCACTTCTTTCACCTCTTCTTCCTGTCCCCAATAGCCAACTTCCCTAATTAAAAAACTTTTGATGGAGGGAATCTTGGTATCTTTAATAAGAGGAATGAATGATGGCATCTTTCTATGCCTCTTTATAAAAAATTCTGCCGTATCATGGAATTCCATTTGATCCCAAACATGAAAATTCTCATTAAAAAAATCTTCATCAAAAACTACATACGGATTTTCGGGATTTGTTTCACAATAATACATTCTGGATTGTTTAAGAAGTCGTTCATTATTATCATTGATTAACCTCGACAACAATCCAGGAGGCAGAGGTAAATATAATTGCCTTACAGATTGCAACAAACGTATTTTTTCTTTTACCTTTCCTCTTGAAAGTTCTTCACTTGCATATTTCATCATGCCGATAACTTCTGCCGCATTTATCGAATTATTAACCGAAATGCTATTTTCAAATTCCACATGAATAGCCCTGAATAATTTAAACCATAACTTATACGTTACATTTAAAAAAGATGTTCTTTCCAAATTTAGCATTTTATTTACCGTAACCATGGATAAGTCTTCTTCTGCAGTCATCACTTTTTTTAAATTTTCATAATAAAGCCCACGTAGCTTTATATAAATACGTCGACGAACAAATTTTTTGTACACATAAACAGCCAAACTTGTAAAAGCAATCAACCAAAGAATTATAACAACAGTTACCACACACAATGATGCTTTTACAACCCAAGGATACCCTGAAAATTTGTTTTCAAAAAAATAAATATAATATTGCCAAGATTCAAAACCGTTAAAGTCTCGATATTGTGTTCCAGGCATTACATATCCGATGTTGTCATCCGTATTTCCGGATAACAAAAACTTATATACTAACCAGATTATCAACAACAATGCAATAATCAGGTACGTTATTCTTTTATTCCTTTTTATATACTCTTTATACATAACAGCTTCATTAGGCTATTACACGTATTAATAATACTGTGTTACGTTTTTCATTCTTATTAGGATTCAGATAATAACTTAAAGACATCTTATTCTTTTCACAAAAAAGCCGACATCCCAAAACTCTAGATTCCAGTTTTCAAATTGAACATTTCACCAAATCATTTTAAAAAAATTCAAAACAAACAGAAAACATTTGCCTGAAAAACTTTTCGAACCAAGAACCGTAGAAGTTTTATAAGGACAAACATAATCATTTTTTCGTAAATTACTATATCTATGTGGAAAAAATCTTACCCTTAAAAATAATTTTATTATGATTTAAACAAAATTACACCGAAATACAGCCAGTTTTATCTTCTCATTAATACATCAAAACTAAAACTTTTGTCCTATCATATAGGATTCTTAACTCTTGATAAAATTTCGAGTAACAGTAATATAAAAAGCAAGAGCTGCAACTTTAAAAGAAAAGCTACAGCTCTTAAATTATTACAATCCAGTATTCAAATCACACCAGCCAATCTTTACTTTATCGGCTCAATGGTCATACAATCAATATTGGGCATCCAACCTGTAGGATTACTCAAACGAATCGTATTATCTCCTTTTTTCAATGTAACTTTAACATTAACATTGTCCCACTGATTTAGGAAATCGCCTGAATTCAAACCCGTAAACTGATGTGATTGTCCATTATTCACAGTCATTGACATATCACGAGGCTCACCAGAAGCATAACGAATAGACAAATTGTATTCACCGCCCTTATAGCTGTAAACATTACGCCATTCCATATAATTGTCGGCATCGTTTCCGATTGAACCGACATAAGCCCCTTGATCAGCTGTAGCTGTTTCTTGAAACAGTCCTGTATGCCAATCCTTGATTTCCTGATAAGCTTTTAACCAAGCTTCTTCAGCCTGATATACTTTCTTTTCAATACGCTTGCCTGTCATGTAATATGCCGCAGAACCATGAGCAGGAACAGTTACGCTTAGTGTTCCCGTTGCACTTCCCGTGTTTTGGTGTGCGAAGCAGTCATAAACTTTTACTTGTCCTGTAAATCCAACAGCATCCATTGAAACAGAAATAGTCTTACTTTCGTCTGACAAGTTAGAAACAACCACCGCCCGCATTGGACCTTGAAGTTTTTTCATATCCTTTGCAAAAACATAAACATCGCCTTCACGCTGAACAACAGGAGCTCCAATGCCTAACTTATCTTGATTCATAGCAACAAGGTCCTTATTTTTCAGTAAATTCAAACTGTACTCAGGTATTTTGGTCATATCGCAACCTATCAACATCGGAGCACTGGTAATGCACCAATAGGCCATGTGCGTATTTTCTTCATCGCGTGTCAAAGTACGACCTATTTCCAACATATCAGGGTCATTATAATGACCACCACCGATAAAAGCTTGTAAATAAAGGTTCTCTTTGACAATACCGCGAAGTGATCCCCAGGAACAATTGATATCACCCGTCGTTCTCCAAGAATCTGCTATGTCAGATATCCACGTTCCAGGATACGCCCAACGACAAACATTGAAAGCAACTCCCTTTTTGCCGCAATTCTTAATGGCATTGCTGATTTTTGTATATTGAGTCCGTTCATCAAGACCCATATGGCTTCCACCACAATAATCCACCTTAATAAAATCAAAATCCCAATCAATAAAATAGGTATGGCAATCCGTATCTTCGTGTCCCGCAAGACCTACACCTAAACCCCATGCATTCTGATTTCCTGAACCACATGTATTATCTCCTGCATCTGAATAAATGCCGCCCTTTAAACCCTTTTTATGAATATAATCCACCAACGAACGCATTCCAGAGGGAAACAAGTTCATATTTAACCGTACTTTTCCGTCACTTCCACGTCCATCCCAATAGCCATCATCAATATTAATAAACTTATACCCGGCCTTAGAAAGCCCTGTTGCCACCATAGCATCTGCTTGACTTTTGATAACTTGTTCGTTAATGTTCAAAGCAAATGTATTCCAGGAACTCCACCCCATTGTTGGGGGATTAAAAGCTAAACTTGGAAGGGCTACAACGCATGCTGCAGCCAACATCTCTAATTTGTGTCTTTTCATAACTAATATGGTTTTTAATAAATTATATCATTTCACTTTAAGCTTACAAAGATAAAAAATCCACATGACATTATAGCATTAAATGCAAAAAAACATTTTTTATATTCGCAATCTTATTCTAGAGTCAACCAAGATGTGTAAAACCAATAGAAATTAATATCACGGATTTATCTTTGGAGAGAGTGATCTAGCTCAATTATTCATAACATCTGCACAATTATATCTGATTGATCGCCAAAATTTCAGGGAAACGTATTTAGATATAAATCACATTCGTGCGATAGCCTTCTACCAATGATACCTCTATAACAATCTGTGGATACTCAAATAAGAATAGGATCTTTTGTACCTATTTTTTAAGTACGTTTACTTACAGCATTGATTTAGAGTTCATTGTTTAATTTAAAAATAAGATGCCGATTATTCGAGAGGTTTCGATTTTTTTGTATGATTTGTCTAAGCTACTTGATGGCTAATATTCCTTATCTCTACATTCCTTGCAGTGCTTTTCTTTATTCTTCAACACGGTTTTACGCTTTCATTTTGAATCGTCCGAAAAGTTTTTTGCCATCATTACCTGAGTTCATTACATCCATTCTCAAAAAAGAGGGCCCTTCTTCGAGAGCCCTCCTAATTTTATCAATTTTTATAAATCAAATCCAGACCTTAGTCTTTTAGTTTTGCCTTAATAAAGTTACGGTTCAGACGTGCAATGTTTGCAATTGCCTCATTTTTCGGACAAACAGCCTCGCATGCACGAGTATTTGTACAATTACCAAAACCCAATTCATCCATTTTGGCGACCATTGCCTTAGCACGCTTAGCAGCCTCGGGACGTCCTTGAGGTAACAAAGCAAATTGACTTACCTTGGACGAAACAAAAAGCATCGCAGAGCCATTTTTACATGCAGCAACACAAGCACCACAGCCAATACATGTTGCACAATCCATAGCTTCATCTGCAGCTTCTTTAGGTATCAGAATCGCATTGGCATCCTGAGGTGCACCAGTGCGAACAGAAACATAACCTCCGGCTTGCTGAATCTTATCGAAAGCCGAACGATCGACCATACAATCCTTTATCACTGGAAATCCTGCTGAACGCCACGGCTCTACCGTTATCGTCTCTCCATCCTTAAAACGGCGCATATACAACTGACACGTAGTTGCTCCACGCTCAGTCTTACCATGAGGCGTACCGTTAATATAAAGAGAACACATTCCACAAATGCCTTCGCGGCAATCATGATCAAACACAAACGGTTCCTGTTTTTCCTCTATCAATTGTTCATTCAGGATATCGAGCATCTCAAGAAATGAGGTATCGCCAGGAATATCCTTCATCTCGCGCTCATCAAAATGGCCTTTATCTTTCGGTCCATTCTGGCGCCAGTAACGTAATGTAAAACTTATATTCTTGTCCATTATTGTCAATTTTTAAAAAGATATTCTACTATACTTTGTAGTTTCTCGTCTTAACCTCAATAGCTTCATATTTTAGTGGTTCCTTGTACATGACAGGAGCTACTTCATCACTTTCCTGGAATTCCCAGCAACTTACATAGAAACAGTTTTGGTCGTCACGTTTCGCTTCACCCTCTTCCGTCTGATATTCTTCACGGAAGTGTCCTCCACAACTTTCATTACGATTGAGTGCATCGAAAGCTATTAATTCACCCATCAAAATAAAATCATACAAGCGTACAGCCTTATCAAGTTCCAGATTCATAGCGCCCTCATCTCCAGGTACAAAAACATGTTCCAGAAACTCTTTACGCAATGCTTTCAACAAGTTGAGTGCTTTTTCCAGACCTTCTTTCGTTCGAGCCATACCAACATATTCCCACATGATATGGCCTAATTTTTTATGAATAAAATCAACAGATTCGTCTCCTTGAACTTTCATGATACGGTCCATATGAGCCTGAACAGCGTTTTCCGCCTCATCAAACTCAGCTCTATCTGTCTTAAAACGAGGAATAGTAATTTGATCACTTAAATAATTCTGAATGGTATAGGGCAACACAAAATAGCCATCAGCCAACCCCTGCATCAAAGCAGAGGCTCCAAGGCGGTTTGCACCGTGATCAGAAAAATTGCACTCTCCGATGGCAAACAATCCAGGGATAGACGTCTGCAATTCATAATCTACCCAAAGACCACCCATCGTATAGTGTATGGCAGGATAAATCATCATCGGGTTCTCATAGGGATTCTCATTGGTGATTTCTTCATACATATCGAAAAGGTTTCCGTAACGCTGCTCAACAACATCACGCCCAAGACGGTTAATAACTTCAGAAAAATCAAGGAAAACTGCTAAGCCGGTATTATTCACACCAAAACCTTTATCACAACGTTCTTTGGCAGCACGACTCGCCACGTCACGGGGTACAAGGTTACCAAATGCAGGATAGCGACGTTCCAAGTAATAATCACGGTCTTCTTCGGGAATATCACGTCCCTTCAGTTCTCCTTTCTGCAATTTCTGAGCATCTTCCAAATTCTTGGGAACCCAAATGCGTCCATCGTTACGTAAAGACTCTGACATCAACGTCAATTTCGACTGTTTGTCTCCATGAACAGGTATACATGTCGGATGAATTTGAACAAATGCTGGGTTTGCAAAATAAGCACCCTTCCGATAAGCAGCAATGGCAGCTGTACAATTACAACCCATGGCATTAGTTGAGAGGAAATATGCATTTCCATAACCACCTGTTGCCAACACTACCGTATGAGCAGAAAAGCGTTCCAGTTTACCCGTTACAATATTTTTAGCAATAATTCCACGAGCACGACCTTCGATAATAACGACGTCCTCCATTTCATAACGTGTAAATAATTCCACGTTACCTTCATGAACCTGACGCATCAAGGCGCTATATGCTCCCAGCAATAATTGCTGTCCTGTCTGACCTTTGGCATAAAACGTACGACTAACCTGCACACCACCAAAAGAGCGGTTTGCTAATAAACCACCGTACTCACGAGCAAACGGAACTCCTTGTGCCACGCACTGGTCTATAATATTAGCGCTCACTTCAGCCAAACGGTATACATTAGCTTCACGTGCACGGTAGTCGCCCCCCTTCACCGTGTCATAAAACAGACGATATACAGAGTCACCATCGTTCTGATAATTTTTAGCAGCATTAATTCCTCCTTGAGCAGCAATGGAGTGTGCACGACGGGGAGAATCCTGGATACAGAAATTCTTGACCTTGAATCCCATCTCACCCAATGACGCAGCAGCAGATGCACCGGCTAAGCCAGTACCTACGACAATAATGTCGAGTTTCCGCTTATTAGCAGGATTCACTAACTTCTGATGTGCTTTAAAGTTGGTCCATTTCTCAGAAACAGAACCCTCTGGTATTTTAGAATCTATTGTAGGCATATCTTTAATTTGAATAAATACGTTAATTACACTTTATCTAATTCTAACAGCTACCGCCGCAGAAAGCAAACTTAAGAACAACAACGACAAAAACAAGCATGATGATGGTCACATAAACAATGCCGATCATCTTCCAACGGTTAAACCAAGTTTTACCATTGACACCCAATGTTTGAATGGAACTCCAAAAACCATGACTCAGATGGAACCAAATAGCCCCAAACCAGATGATGTAAAGAACAGCCATCACCGGATTACCAAATGTATGGCGCATTAGTTCTGTACCATCAGAAGGATCTACTCCGGCTCCCGTAGAAATTCCAGTGAGCTCGGCAAACATCATGTTGTAAAAGAAACCATAAAAGTGAAGAGCCAGCCCCAAAATGATAATAAGACCTAGCACAAACATGTTTTGCGAAGCCCATTCAACCTTTTCAGGCTTTTCGGTCACAGCATAACTGCTGTTGCCTCGAGCTCTACGGTTCTGCAATGTCAGGATAATAGCAAATGCAAAATGAAGCATTGCCAAAGCTCCCAGACACAACGTACCGACAACAGCATACCAATTTGCACCAAGCATTCCGCAAACATCGTTGTAAGCATCTCCGCTAAAGAGCGCTACAGCATTCATGCAAGCATGAAATGTAAGGAAAAGAATCAGGCATATTCCTGTCACGGACATTATTACCTTCTTTCCAATCGATGAATTAATTAACCACATAAAATAATTGAATTGATTTAGTTGATATTTATTTTTAAGTTTTTACGTTGTATGGTCATAATCTCTATCTACCAACAGTCTCTTCTGGTGCTTTCCCACGAGAAGTAAGACTCATTGCTTAAATTAGTTGCAAATGTACTTTTTTCTCGTCTCTTAACAAAACTATTTTATGTTTAAACGCAAAAGATTTTTTTAAAATCAGTGATTCAAGGAACGTTTCCCGTGGAACAATTAAGCACAAGCAATTTATAATCAGAACCTTATAGAACTATCATTTTTTGTATCTATCACAGACTTATCTCTTTTACTGGATAAAAACATTGATACTTGAGCTCGGGATAAGAAATTAGAAAAACGAAGGTTGATTTGTTTTCAGGACTTCATATCCGAAGAGAGCTTGTGGCTTATTATCAAAGAAACAGTAGGCAGTAATAACGGAAACGAGATTGATGATGAATTTGTTGATAGAACGGTGCCTGGAATGTACGAGCTGAGCTATATTTTTGAGCCTACCACTCATAGATTCAATGATCTATCTTTTGCAAAACCTGATTTTATCCCAAAGCGGGATCAGTTTGTTTTTCAAGAATGTTATGGCATATAGGAACATCGTACTGTCCACGCAGGTTATACCCGTACAGTGACCCAAGGCATGCATATTCAGAAAAAACATAAATTTGAAAAATACGTGACTTTGTATTTCTACAAACCCATTATAGGAAACCACATGTGGAAAATCGTGACGTAGATGGATATAAATTTGATGGAGATAGCAGTGTTTCAAATCTCTACAGTGACTAAAATGGACTCAGTCGGTAAAGTTGGGGATTTAACAAATTGTTTCTTTTTGAATGATCTATCAAATATTACTTTTGCTTCATGCAAAGAAAACCAATCAACGATAAGGATATTCTGTCCACGTTCCTACCTAAAGGCATGCTTGATTATTTTGATTTTACTGACGATTCAGGGCTCAGGCCGTAAAATAAACTCGTTGCTTTCAAAGAATTGATTCGATCGTGTTTTTCAAATTTTTACTTGCTCCATAAAAGTTGATGACGCAGTGCGTCACAAAAAAAACGCAGTGCGTCATGAAAAAAACGCGTCGTGTCACAAAGGAAACGCACCGCGTCACATAGAATGAGAAGTAACATTTTATTTGGAACACTGTATTCTGATAAAATTTCAGCCAAATATGAAATAATACTCTTTCTGTGTTGGATTCTACTTTAGTTATCTTGAACTAAGTGATTAACTCCGACAGAAGCATTAAATGAGCGATTTCTAATAACCGCAATTTGTTAAATCCCCAACTTTAACGACTGGGCCCTAAAATGGAACAAAACTAGAATCGTCATGACTTCACGCTCCGAGAGAACGCCCTTTCTGTTTCTCCTTCACTTTCCGGAGGAAGAGATCAAGGCTTAATTAGACATTTTTCTCAAAATTCTGATTAAATACATCTATTATAACACAGAAAATTTCCGTAATTTTGACTTCGGATATCATTATTCTATTTTTTCTATCTTTTTGATTATCAGAAATAAAGCTATAAAAATATCTTGTGATAACCCATTTTTTAAATACCTTTTTTACTTTTTTTCTAATCTCGAACTCAAGTATAAAGCTCTATTTACCATCATTTAATCCCAAGAACTTAAGAACATTTTAACGTTTTGGCTTGCATAAAATGAAGAAGAAGCATAAAACAATCGTCATTGATTAAAAACAAACGTAACAAGACAAAATATGGTAAAAATGGCGTAATTTTGCAACGTAAATCATTCAGATGGAAACAACATTTAAATTTGATGTGTTAGTCATCGGCGCCGGTCACGCAGGGTGCGAGGCCGCTCACGCAGCAGCCACTATGGGTGCAAAGACCTGTCTCATCACAATGGATATGGAAAAAATAGCTCAAATGAGCTGTAATCCTGCAGTAGGAGGAATTGCCAAAGGTCAGATAGTAAGGGAAATCGACGCCCTCGGCGGCATGATGGGAATAGTCACAGACCAGAACGCCATTCAATTTCGAATGCTCAACCGTTCTAAGGGGCCCGCTATGTGGAGCCCACGGGCGCAATGCGATCGAATGAAATTCAGCGCTTCGTGGAGGGAAATTCTTGAAAATACACCCAATCTGCAAATTTGGCAAGATCAGGGCAAAGAATTATTGGAGGAAAATGGATGCGTACGAGGCATTCGCACAATTTGGGATGTCACGTTTCTAGCTCGCTGCGTTATCATCACCACAGGCACTTTCTTAAACGGACTGATGCACGTAGGACGGAATATCATTCAAGGAGGAAGAATTTCAGAACCAGCATCCCATCACCTTTCAGACTCTATTACAACTCACGGGATTCGCGTAGCCCGAATGAAAACAGGAACCCCTGTCAGAATCGATGGGAGAAGCATCCATTTTGATCAATTGGAAGAACAAAAAGGAGAAAACGACTTCCACAAATTCTCTTTTTTTTCAGACACCCCCCAACTTCCCCAACTACCTTGCTGGCTATGCAATACGAACGAAGAGGTTCACGAAATATTAAGAAGCGGTTTGGAGGATTCGCCCCTTTACAACGGACAAATAAAATCAATAGGTCCAAGATATTGTCCGAGTATTGAGACAAAACTTCACACATTTCCAGATAAAGATCATCATCCCTTATTTTTGGAACCGGAAGGAACAAACACGAATGAATATTATCTGAATGGATTCTCTTCAAGCCTACCTCTAGATATTCAATTAAAAGCCATACGCAAAATCAACGCCTTTAAAGATGCCATTATATACCGGCCAGGATACGCGATAGAATATGATTTCTTTGATCCGACACAACTTTACCCTTCACTGGAATCAAAAAAACTAGATGGACTCTATTTTGCAGGACAAGTAAACGGAACGACTGGATATGAAGAAGCCGGGGGACAAGGAATCGTAGCTGGAATAAATGCAGCTCTAAAGTGCGCAAAGTCCGAACCTTTTATGATGAAACGAGATGAATCCTATATAGGAGTACTGATCGATGATTTAATAACAAAGGGCGTTGATGAACCCTACCGAATGTTCACATCACGCGCAGAACACAGAATTTTATTACGGCAAGACAATGCAGATCACAGACTGACGCCTTATGGAATTAAATTCGGATTGATCGATAGAAAAAAAGCAAAGCAATTTAATGAGAAACAAAAGGAGATCGATTCAATCCTTCAATTTTGTCAAAATCTTTCGATAAAGCCGGCAGAAATAAATGATCAATTAGAAAATATAAACAGTACCCCACTACGCGAGGGATGCAAATTAATAGATCTGATAGGACGTCCCGAAATAAATTTTAAAATTATCAGTAAAATGATACCTCAATTTCAAGAGGAAATCGATCTAATTAAAACACAGAAAGAAGAAGTTCTTGAAAATTCCGAAATAGAAATAAAATATAGCGGTTACATCGAAAGAGAAAGACAACAAGCAGAAAAAATGCATCGATTAGAAACCATAAAGATCAAAGGACGTTTCAATTATAATGAACTACATCAATTATCGACAGAAGCACGTCAGAAATTGACAAAGATCAATCCCGAGACATTGGCACAAGCAGGAAGAATACCTGGGATATCACCAAGCGACATTAATGTCCTGCTCGTTTTATTGCACCGCTAGTCATGTTTCACGTGAAACAAATAGTTTATAACTCAAACTTTATGAGGCAACTATATTAATTTGGCAAACGTTAATTGGAAGCAAGTATGAAGGAAGAAAACGAACAGCGATTGAACCGTCTAAAACAAATCGTACTCAGTTTACCGGAGAAACCTGGCAGCTACCAATATTATGATGAAAATAAAAAAATCATCTACGTCGGCAAAGCAAAAAATCTAAAACGACGCGTAAGTTCATACTTCAACAAAGAACATCAAAGTTATAAAACAGCGGTTCTTGTAAGCAAAATACAAAGCATTTCTTACACTGTTGTAAACACAGAAGAAGATGCTCTTCTGCTAGAAAACAATTTAATCAAAAAATATAAGCCCAAATACAATGTTCTACTGAAGGATGATAAAACATATCCATCCATCTGCATAACGAAAGAAGATTATCCCAGAATATACAAAACTCGTCATATAGATTTAAAACAAGGCCAATACTTCGGTCCATATTCACATGTAGGTACAATGTATGCTCTCCTTGATTTAATGAAAAGTTTATATTTTCCCAGACCCTGTATGAAACCGATGAAAGAAGAGGAAGTAAAAAAAGGGCGGTACGAAATCTGTCTCAATTTTCAAATAGGCAAATGTAAAGCGCCATGCGTAGGAAAACAAACAAAAGAAGATTATCAGGAAAATATAGAAGATTGCAGACAGATTTTAAAAGGGAATACCGAAGACGTAATGAAAAAAATGCGAATTCGAATGGATAAGCTTGCATCAGAAATGAAATTTGAACAAGCACAAGAAATCAAAGAAAAATACATCTTACTGGACCAATTTCAAGCAAAAAGCGAAATTGTAAATCCCAGCAATACAAATCTGGACGTATTTAACATCGAAGCAGACGATAAAACAGCGTATATCAACTATTTGCATATTATCAAGGGAAGTATTACTCAGGCATTCACCTTTGAATACAAAAAGAAACTCGATGAAAGCCTAGAAGACCTTTTGACATTGGGAATCGTCGAAATGAGAGAAAGGTTTAGATCTGAATCAAAAGAAATTGTTGTTCCATTTGATTTGGATTTACCACTAAAAGATATCATAATAACCATTCCTCAAAGAGGCGATAAAAAGAAATTATTGGATCTATCAGGATTGAATGTAAAACAATATAAATTCGACCGCCTCAAACAAGCAGAAAAGCTCAATCCAGAACAAAAAAGCGTGCGATTAATGAATGAAATCAAGAATCATTTACATTTGACAAAGTTACCAATGCAAATAGAACTCTATGATAATTCAAACATTCAGGGAAGCGACCCCGTAGCCGCATGTGTCGTGTTCAGACAACTAAAACCTTCCAAAAAAGAATATCGGAAATATAACATTAAAGAAGTAACGGGGCCGAATGACTATGCATCCATGCAAGAAGTCGTAAAACGTAGATATAAACACCTACTAGAAGAAGGAGAGCCTCTACCCGACCTGATTCTTACAGATGGAGGAAAAGGGCAAATGGAATGTGTAAGAAAAATTATAGAAGACGAATTAAAGCTACAAATCCCGATTGCAGGACTTGCAAAAAACAACCACCACAGAACAAACGAATTACTCTATGGTTTTCCGCCGGTCGTTATTGGTATGAAGCAAAATAGTGAGCTTTTCCATTTACTCACGCAAATGCAAGATGAAGTACACCGCTTCGCTATAACTTTTCACAGAAAAAGAAGAACAAAAAGTCAAACACATTCTGCTTTAGATGATATCAAAGGAATTGGAGATACAACTAAATCACTTTTAATCAAGCAATTTAAAAGCTACAAACGTATCACTCAAGCCAATCAGACCGATTTGGAAAAATTGTTAGGAGAAAAACGAGGAAAAAAACTTTATGGTGTCTTACACCCTTATACAGAAATAAAATAGACTTCATTATATGAGAATAGTCATACAAAGAGTAAAACATGCGTCAGTAGAGATAAACGGAACCATAAAATCCAAAATAGGACAAGGATTATTGATTCTAATTGGGATAGAACAAACAGATACAGAGGAAGATGTAAAATGGCTTGTCCACAAAATTGAAGGACTTAGGATTTTTGATGACAGCCAAGGAATCATGAATCTTTCAGTAAAAGATATAAATGGAGACGCCCTTTTAGTAAGTCAATTTACATTAATGGCCTCATATAAAAAGGGAAATCGTCCATCATGGATACGCGCAGCAACACATGACATCGCCATACCTCTCTATGAAAATTTTTGTGCGAAACTTACAGACGCATTAGGAAAAACAGTAGGCACGGGGACTTTTGGAGCAAATATGAAAGTAGAATTGCTCAATGACGGTCCAGTAACAATCTGTATGGACTCAAAAAATAAAGAATGATCTTCGTTCATTCTCATTCAAAAAAAGTAAATTTGCAAAAAATGGAAGAAATCACTCTAAAAGAAGCCCAAAAGCTTGTTGATAAATGGATTAATGAATATGGAGTACGCTATTTCAGCGAGCTAACAAATATGGCTTGCCTAACAGAGGAAGTCGGAGAATTGGCAAGAATTATTGCCCGTAAATACGGAGATCAAAGCTTTAAAGAAGGAGAAGAGACAGATCCAGCAGAAGAAATAGCAGATATTCTTTGGGTGCTCATATGCCTGGCAAATCAAACAGGTGTAGACCTTACAAAAGCATTTAAAGACAGCATAAAAAAGAAAACAAAAAGAGATGGCACAAGACATAAAAACAATCCAAAATTGAAAGTAAAATGACAGAACAAGAAAATCATCACAAGCACGAACATGAGCATGTACAAAATGTTGCAGAAACAATGTCAAAATACAAACAAATGTTCCAATTATATGATTTACACCTGCACAACGAATTGGAACAAGAAGCTACTAAAAAAATACTGAAAGAAAAGAAAGAAGCAAATGATACAGAAGAAGTCAAAAAATTTCTGTTTAGCACACTAGAGCTCACTTCACTTCGCGTCACAGACAATGAAGACACAATTCTTAAACTTACAGAAAAAGTTAATAAATTTTCAGATGCAAATCCAAACTTTCCACATTTGGCAGGAATATGTGTTTATCCCAGGTTTGCATCCATAGTCAGCAATTCTTTAGAAGTAGATGGGATAGAAATAGCATGCGTATGTGGAGGTTTCCCCTCCTCACAGACCTTTCCTGAAATAAAGACGATAGAAACTGCACTAGCTCTCAAAGATGGTGCGACAGAGATAGATACCGTTCTTCCCGTGGGGTTCTTTCTCATAGGAGACTATGAGCAGATTAGTGATGAAATCAACGAAATAAAGGAAACATGCGGAGATGAAACCACGCTGAAAGTTATTCTTGAAACTGGCGCACTGCAAACCGCAGAAAACATTAAAAAAGCAGCTTTAATAGCTATGTACTGTGGAGCAGACTTTATTAAAACATCTACAGGAAAAATTGAACCGGGAGCAACACCCGCAGCTACATACACCATGTGCCAGACGATCAAAGAATATTACGATAAAACAGGCAGAAAGGTAGGAATAAAAGTTGCAGGAGGCATTCATTCGACTCAAGACGCATTAAGCTACTACACCATCGTTAAAGAAGTCCTGGGAGAAGAATGGTTATCACCAAATTGGTTTAGAATTGGAGCTAGTAGTTTAGCAAATGATCTGCTATCAGACATTAAAAACACTCCAACAAACGTTTTCTAAAATCAGACAAACGTTTCAATAATAAAGTCCTGCTCAAGAAATAAAATGAGCAGGACTTTATTATTGAAGCGTTTACGCTAACAAAAAAATTATTTTGCGCGTTGAGTTACAAAATTTACATAAGACATCAACGATGAACGAATATCTTCATGCTTAAAATCAGAAATCAGATTTAAAGCCCTCTGAGAAAAACTATTCATACACTTTTCGGCATACTTAATACCTCCGTTTGATTTTGTAAAATCAATCAAAGTTGAAATATCCTTCTTATCAGCAATACCTTGCTTAATTTTTGAAGCTAAAGACAACATGTCTTCATCTTGAACTGTTCGAAGCGCATACAAAGCAGGAAGCGTCAGCTTGCCTTCCAACATATCGTTGCCCGTTGGTTTGCCAATTTTAGAATTATCATAATAATCAAAAATGTCATCGCGGATCTGAAAGCAAATGCCCAAGTTATCACCAAAATCATACATGCGCTTCACATCTAATTCAGAAGCACCAACTGAAATGGCTGCAACTTCTGCAGTTGATGCAAAGAGAACTGCTGTCTTCAATCTAATAACATCATAATATGACTCTTCACTTAATTCATTTTTCTTCGAATTGGAAAGCTGAAGAATCTCACCTGAAGAAAGCTGCTTCCCAAGATTGGAAATATGGTCAACAATACGAAAATTCTTAGTTTGTGAAGCTTTTTCCAACGAAGAAGACAATAAATAATCTCCAACAAGAACTGCTTCTTTATTTCCATAAATGGCATTCACTGAAGCTTGACCACGACGTTCATCACTTTCATCAACAATGTCATCATGCACCAAACTCGCAGTATGCAATAATTCCAGCATTACGGCAGAAAGATAAGTAGCCTCCACAGGAACACCGAATTCTCGTGCAATTAAAAATAAAAGCGTTGGACGCATCAATTTTCCTCTCCTATTGCGGATGTGCTTAAAAACAACATTCAACAAAGGATTAGAATGATGTAAAGTCTCATCAAAAATCTGATTAAAACGTTTCAGATCTTCAAGAATAGGCTGTTTAATTTGCTCTAATTGGTCCACACATTCAATATTTAAAAACAAAAGTACGAATTAAATCATCCAAAACACATATATTTTTCCTATTTTTACAGTAAAAATCTGAAAAGACATGGAAAAACTATTTTTGCTCGACGCTTACGCACTCATCTATCGGGCCTATTACGCGCTCATCAGAACGCCAAGAATAAATTCAAAAGGTTTCAACACATCAGCAATTTTCGGATTTGTAAACACCTTGGAAGAACTTCTCAACAAAGAAAATCCCAGTCACATTGGCGTGGCCTTCGACCCTACAGGACCAACATTTCGTCATCAGGTTTTTCCACAATATAAGGCACAACGAGAATCGACGCCAGAAGATATTCGTAAATCCGTTCCTATTATAAAAGACATTATCCGTGCTTACGACATTCCCATTCTGGAAGTCCCTGGATATGAAGCTGACGACGTAATAGGTACAATAGCTAACATCGCCAATGAAAAAGGGATAAAAACGTTTATGGTTACCCCTGACAAAGATTATGGACAACTTATCACAGAAAATGTTATTCAATATCGACCAGGAAAAAATGGATTTGAAAAAATAGGAATAAACGAAATTCTCGAAAAATATGGGATCAAAGCTCCCGAACAAATCATAGACATTTTAGGCCTTATGGGTGACGCCGTTGATAATATCCCCGGTTGTCCCAGTGTAGGAGAAAAAACCGCGGGAACCCTAATCAAAACTTACGGTTCCATTGAGGATATTTACAAAAATATCGAAAACATTAAAGGGAAGCTCAAAGAAAAATTAATTGAGAATAAAGAACAAGTCTTGTTTTCAAAATATCTTGTAACCATTAAAAAAGACGTACCTATTTCTTTTAATCCAGAGGAGCTAAAAAGAAATTCTTGTAATCATACAGAGTTACGGAAAATTTTTGAACAACTAGAATTTAGAAGTTTCATTCACAAAATCTGTGATGAACATCCAAAAGTTCCCAATCAACAAATAAATCAACTCGATCTATTTGACACAGAAGCGGACGTTACACCAGATAAAATAATTTGCGAGAATTTCACACCGGAAAATTACGAGTCAAACATATATAAATCCATTGATAATCAAATAGAAATCGATGTTTTTTTTGACAAAATCCTGACAAAACAGGAAGTCGCTTTTAGCTTATCAACAGACACACAGAACGCCATCGACGCAAAACTCATTGGAATTTCCATAGCTATTGAACCTAACAAAGCATTTATGATCTCTTGTGAGATGAATCGAACAAACGTAGAAAAAATAGTCTCCCGATTTAAAGAAATTTTTGAATCAACTAAAATCACTAAAATTGGACATGATTTAAAATTTGCTCAAATAGTTCTGTCCAAATATCACATCAAACTTCAAGGTCATTTGTTCGACACAATGATTGCACATTATTTGATTCAACCAGAACTTAGTCATCGCCTCGGATACATTTCGGAAATTTATCTGCACCATATCGGCATATCTCTTGAAACCTATTTTGGAACAAAATGGAATGAAGAAAGAAATATGAGTTTGCTACCAGAAGAAGTTCAAACCCAATTCGAATGTCAACAGGCCGATAATATTTTAAGACTCAAACCAAGATTAAAAAGCGAATTAGAAAACTACAATGAGCATAACTTGTTCTCAAATATCGAAATGCCCCTTGTTAGTGTCTTAGCAGAAATGGAAGAAGGAGGTGTACTCATTGACCCTGAAAACCTCAAAGAAACTTCAAAGCTTTTCACCAATCGCATGAATAAATATGAACAGAAAGTTTTTGATCTCGCCAAAGAACAATTTAATCTTTCTTCCCCAAAACAAGTTGGAGAAATCTTTTTTGGAAAAATGCAATTGATTGAAAAGCCCAAAAAGACAAAAAGCGGTCAATATGTTACTTCGGAGCCTATTCTTGAAGAACTACGTTATAAATTCCCAATAGTAGATTATCTATTAAAATACCGTGGTATGAAAAAGCTCGTCAGCACTTACCTGGATGCTCTTCCAAATCTGGTAAATATCCACACCGGACATATCCATACCAGCTTTAATCAAGCCGTAACATCTACAGGGCGCCTCAGTTCGAGTAATCCAAATCTTCAAAACATCCCGATACGTGGCGAAGACGGAAAGGAAATCCGCAAAGCTTTTATTCCTGAATCGGGTTGTGAATTTTTTTCTGCCGACTATTCTCAAATCGAATTACGTATCATGGCCCATCTCAGTCAAGACCCACACCTTATTGACGCTTTCCTCCAAGGTTTTGACATTCACGCAGCAACAGCTGCAAAAGTCTATCATAAAAATATTGAAAGCATTACACCTGATGAACGACGCAAAGCCAAAACAGCTAACTTCGGCATTATTTACGGAATCACCGTATTCGGACTCGCTCAACGCATCGGAATCTCGCGGACAGAAGCAAAAGCACTTATAGACAATTATTTCTCCACATTTCCTGGGGTTCGTAATTATATGGATAATAGCATCACCCTTGCGCGCAGTCGTGGATATGTCGAAACCATTTTTCATCGCCGACGCTATCTGCCTGACATTACTTCAGGTAACGCAACTGTTCGGGGGTACGCAGAACGAAATGCGATCAACGCCCCCATTCAAGGTAGTGCAGCAGACATCATCAAAGTTGCAATGATAAACATCTCTAGAAGTTTTCATCAGAAAAATTTACGTTCAAAGATGATTTTACAAGTTCATGATGAACTTAATTTCAGTGTTTTTCCAGAAGAAAAACAACAGGTTAAGGAAATCGTCACCTATGAAATGGAGCATGCCTACCAAATGAGAGTACCTCTTGTTGCAGATTGTGGATGGGGCAAAAACTGGCTTGAAGCACATTAATAATAACTACTTAAATATCCTATTACATGAAAAAAAAATTTGTAATTCTCTTCTTCGTGACGTCTCTCTTCATTCCTAGCGTAGCCCAAACAATATCAAAAATGGGCTCAAAACCTATTAATATTGAAAATTGGATTTCATCTTATTTCGGTCATGGCAAAATACCACCCTTCTCTTTCAAATATAGAGACAAAAACTCTGCGGATTTTATTAAACAGTGGAAATACTCCATGGCCAAACTCACAACTGCAGAAGTAAATCAACAAAAATATTTAGTTACCTATCAAGACCCTGAAACAGGACTTCGCGTTGAATGCAACATCTCGGGATATAGTGATTTCGGAGTTGTGGAATGGGTTATTCATTTCACTAATGAAGGGTCTGTGAACACTCCTCAAATTTCACATGTTTGTACCAGCGATATTTCTTTTCAATATCCTCAAAAAGGTAAATTCATTCTCCATTATGCAAAAGGAAGTAATGCTGGGCGTGATGATTTTTCACCTAGCGAGAAAGACCTTTTCCCTGGAGACAGTCTTAGGATGAGGCCCTCTAGAGGACGTTCTTCAGACTCAGCATTTCCTTTTTTCAACATTGAATCTCCAGCACAACAGGGTGTCTTGGTTTCCATCGGATGGACAGGAACCTGGTACAGTAATATTCACTGTCTAGACAATCAAAGTATCAGTCTCACTTCTGGTATTGACAGACTTGACACCTATTTAACCCCACATGAAAGCATCCGCACTTCAAGCATTTGCCTTCTCTTTTGGAACGGTGCAGATCGCATGGTGGGACACAACAAATTCCGCCGTTTCCTCCTTGCTCACCATTCACGGCACATTGACGGAAAACCTGTTTATTATCCCATGTCAGGGGGATTTAATTGGGGGGATCCTGAACCCTGCAACGAATTCTCCTGTCTCACCACAGAATATGCCATTGCTCTCATTCAACGCACCAAGCTTTTTAAAATTGTACCTGAAGTATTCTGGCTTGACGCTGGCTGGTATAAGCAGTCTGCCGATTATTTTGATAATAAAAACTGGGGAAATACGGTTGGAAACTGGGTTGTTGATTCCGTGCGTTTTGAAAAGGGACTCCGGCCCATTTCGGATGCCGCACACAAAATCGGATCCAAATTCATGGTTTGGTTTGAACCCGAAAGGGTTTATCCGGGAACACTTTGGGCGACAGAACATCCAGAGTGGCTATTGAAGACAGGGGATGAAAATCTGCTCTTTAATCTAGGCAATCCCGATGCCCTCAAATGGATTTGCAAGACTATTGGAAACTTTCTCGAAGACAATGGAATAGATTATTACCGCCAAGATTTCAATATCGCACCTGAAAGCACATGGAGCGCTGCGGACCAACCAAAACGCGAAGGCATGACGGAAGTTAAATATATTGAAGGTCTTTACGCCTATTGGGATTATTTACTCCAGCGCTTCCCGAACTTGCTCATCGACAACTGTGCCAGCGGGGGACGCCGACTTGATTACGAAACTATTTTGCGAAGTGCCCCTATGTGGCGCACAGATTACCAATACAGTGAACCAATTGGTTATCAGTGCCATACTTACGGACTTGAATTTTATCTTCCACAGCACGGCACCGGAGCTTATTTCGTAAATCGCTTTGATTTTCGTTCATCTCTGAGCAGTGCCGTTGTATACAACTGGAAACTTACTCAGCAAGGACAATCATATCTTGAAATGCAGAAATGCATACAGGAATTTAAAGAAGTACGTCCCTATTTTTATGAAGATTTTTATCCACTTAGTGGTATAGACGACATTACGAAAAATGATATTTGGTTGGCTTATCAACTTCACAAACCTAGCGATGAAACAGGCTACATTATTGCTTTTAGACGCGACCAAAATCTCCAACGCACCTATCAGGTTCATCTTTCCGGTCTGAATGCAGATAAAATTTATTTACTCCAAAACAAAGATTCTGGGGAAACACTCAAAAAAACCGGGCGTGAACTTAGTGAAGGTCTTACGCTTACACTCGACAATCCTCGTTCCAGTCTGCTTATAAAATATTCACCCGCTATAACATCAAAATAATTACAGAAATGAACATGATTCTTATTCTGTAATCCACTTCCAGATTATATGTTGTCATACCATAAAAAAGACCTTATTTAGATTTATCTCAAATTGACAAGGTCTTTTTTAGGCTTGACAACTTTTTTATTATTGACATTTTTTGTAACTCTGCACTCGAAAAAATGTTCAACGTGTCAAAAACAAAGATATTTATAGAGGATAAATCCTTAAAAAGAGGCGCCAAAGAGTTGCTGCGTCGTTATACAAGTTTCGTCATCGCGCTGTTTATCATTGCGTTTGGAACATCGTTATCCATTCGCGCAAACTTGGGGAGTTCTCCTATTTCCTGTCCGCCATACGTACTTAGTTTAGTCCCGAGCAGGCCCTATTCCATGGGTATTTACGTTATTTTTATGCACATTTTCTTCATTCTTTTACAGGTGCTCCTACTCAAACGTAACTATCAAATCATTCAATTACTCCAAATTGTGGTCAGTTTCCTTTTTGGCTTTTACACAGACATCACCATGTGGATGACCTCTTATCTGCAAATTCTAAGTAATACGCCTGCAGCTTATATGGCTCGTTTTGGAGAACTTCTTTTGGGAGGAGGGCTCCTAGCTTACGGCATCGCAGCAGAAGTTCATTGTGATGTTCTGATGCTGGCAGGTGAAGGATTACCTCTAGCCATTTCTAAAGTTATCCACAAAGATTTTGGAAAAGTTAAAATGTTTAGTGACACCGGATTAGTTCTCATAGGTATCATTTTCATGTTCCTTATTTTCGATAAATGGCATTGGGATATGATTGGTTTTGGAACTCTTTTTTCGATGTTTTACGTTGGATTTATGGTTCGCCGTTTCAGTCCACATTTCAGTTGGCTCGAATCATTTTTTAGAACCTCACATACACCTCAAAAAATACCTGTTAAATCAACGCTTCCCCTTTCAGTGCCATTTGTCATTACTATTTCGCGTGAATATGGTAGTGGCGGCCATATTGTCGGAGAGGCTCTTTCAAAAGCTCTCCACGTACCCCTCTATGATCGGGAACTTATCGACCATACAGCTCATGAACTTGGCTACTCTCCCGATTTCGTGGCTGCCAAAGAACAAAACATTTCGACTTCAAAGCTTTGGGAACTCATTTTTACAGATAAAAGTATTCCAGACTCCATGAATTCTTCAAAAGACGATGCCATCTTCGTTTCTCAGAGCCGTACCATCATGAATCTCGTCACCATCCAACCCTGTGTCATTATTGGGCGCTGCGCAAACTGGATACTTCGCAACAACACAAATACCCTGCGTGTGTTTATTTGTTCCAACATAGACTTTGCCTCCCATCATATCATGATTAAGGACCATCTAACCGAAACCGCAGCAAAACACAAAATAGAAACAGTCAATAAAGCCCGCGCTAACCACTATTACCAATATACCAAAGGAAATTGGACAGACTGCCGCAATTATGATTTAGTTGTCAATACCTCAAAACTTGGCATTGACGGAGCCGTAAAGCTCATTCAATATTCTTTACAAAAACCGCTCAATCCTTTTCCATAGTGTATCTATGAATCTCTTTTTTTTATACTTCAAAATAATGTCAATATTGATATTTCGAGTTATCCTATAAAAAGTCCATTCATTCTCCCCTCTTATACAGAAAAAATCTGTAATTTCGTAGCTGCATTCTTTTTGCTAAATTTTACTCAAATTCATATGAAAAAGACTCTTAAATTATTCTTGGCCTTATTACTGTTTTCAGGCAGTTCTGCTATGGCCAATGTAAACATCGTACCGCTTCCTACAAAAGTTGTAGAAGGCACGGGTACATTCACTCTTAAAAACGGTCAGGTTATTGGCGTTGGTAACCCCGCACTCAACAATGCCGCCAATTATTTAAAACGTATCCTAACGCGCGCAACCGGGTTCAATATCAAAACCAAAAGTGGTGTGGGACAAATAGCACTCATTTTGCAAACTCCACGCAATGAACAAGATGAAAGCTATAACCTCACAGTAACGTCCAAAAAAGTTACCATCAAGGCTCATAGTTATCGTGGCGTAATTAATGGTATAGCCTCTTTACGTCAGCTTTTACCCGATGATATTGAAAAGAATGAAGTGGTCAGTGGGGTTCATTGGACCGTTCCAGTTTTAGAAATTTACGACAAGCCTAATTTTGCTTGGCGCGGAATGATGTTAGACCCTGTACGCCATTTCTACACCGTAGAAGAAACCGAACGTTTCCTGGATCAAATGGCTCTTTATAAATTTAACAAATTTCATTGGCACCTCACCGACGGACAAGGTTGGCGTATTGAAATCAAAAAATATCCTCTTCTCACACAGAAGGGAGCTTGGCGCAAGCTACTTCCAGACATTGACCTAGGTTGCATCACACGTGCTAAAAATGAAAACAACCCTACCCTGCTCATTCCAAAAAAGAATTTCAAAGTTGAAAACGGTGATTCTCTTTATGGGGGATTCTATACTCAGGATCAAATTCGCCAAGTCGTTCATTACGCGGCTATTCGCGGTATCGACGTTATTCCCGAAATAGACATGCCTGGTCATAACTGGATTGCAACGCAGTGCTATCCTTGGCTGTCCTGCCCTAACGATGGTAATGATCCACTTTGTTTAGGCAAAGAAACGACCCTAGAATATTGTAAAAACATTTATACTGAAATATTTAAACTTTTCCCTTACGAATATGTTCATATTGGCGGTGATGAGGTCAATCGTGATCGCTGGAAAACTTGTCCTGATTGCCAAAACCGCATCAAACAAGAAAACTTAAAAGACATCACCGAGCTCCAGTCTTGGTTTACTCGCTACATGGAGAAATTTTTTAACCAAAACAAACGCCATCTGATTGGTTGGGACGAAATTTTGGAAGGCGGCATTTCACCTACAGCTTCAGTTTGCTGGTGGCGTGGTGACCACACCGACGTTGTCAAAAATTCTACAGAACATGGTAATCAAGTTATTCTATGTCCTACCACATTCTGCTATTTCGATTATGGACAGGATGATAAGACGGTTCAACGCATCTATGAAGGCGCCATCGTACCGGCAGACCTCACTCCGGCTCAACTAAAATTGATCAAGGGTATTCAGGCCAATATCTGGGGAGAATGGATTCCATCTGAAGGCCGCATGCAGTTTATGGTTTTTCCAAGAGCTTTAGCTATGGCTGAAAAAGCATGGACTCCTACATCCAAACAAAACTGGCCAGATTTTCAACAACGCTTGAATGCTCAATTATCACGCCTTCAAGCTGCAGGGATCAACTATCGCCCTCTTCAAACAACCCAGCCATAACTTCAACTTGAATTTGCCTTTTCAGGGTTTTGATACCTTGAAAATCAAAGTATACCGAATCACTTAACAGCTAAGTGATTCGGTTCTTTTTATAAAACGTACAGGCCATATCGTTTCTATTCTTGTTTTATAATTTTTCATCTTTTGTGCCACCCTAGGAAAAAACAGGAACTACCATTGCAACACCTGGATTTCCAATCAGCATCTACAGTCTGTACACGACCCCTTCTAACAGTTTGTTGAACGTCGAATTTCGATGCTTTTGGAGGATATTTTCAGATGTTTGGATTCATAAAAACAACAAGGTCATTCGTTGAAAATACAACAAAGAAATTATGAAATACAACAAATATCTTTTTATAAAAGTGGAACTTTTTCATAGGTCATTTGAGTAAATAAAAGGTCGATAAAAAGCCCTATCGTCACCCCTACTACATTTCTTAAAAAAGGATGCCGACTCTATTTTATTTTCGCCATCCAATAAAAGTTTTGTCTTTTGGCATACTGCCAAAAACAACATTACATTTGCAATAATTAACACCCAAAATATCAACAGTAACTATTCAGCCAATAGAAGTTCGGTAGTTTACCACATCTTTTCATTCGTTGTTAAAGACCTCCTTTTCTTGTTTTTATCTCTACAATAGAGGTCGATTTGCTTGCGTATCTCAGATAATTTTACTACCTTTGTATCAATGAGTGAGCAGGTTTCGGATATGTTGGCTGCATTTGAAAGTCTTTCAAATGAGATATCGTCGATGAGAAAACAAGTCGATGACATGCATAGTACTATCTGTAATCAAAGCCGCACCATTCAAGCACAGAACAAGACTATTGCAAACTTACGCAAGAAGCTTTCAAAGTACGAGGATCCACCAAAGAATAGCGAAAACAGCAGTACTCCAGCAAGCAAAGAAAGTATTAAGGATGAAATTATTCGTCGCACTAAGACCATACGCAAGAAGAGTGGCAAACCAGTAGGAGGACAATTAGGACATAAGGGAACGAAACTCAACATGACGGAGATTGTGGACGAAGAGCAAGATATTGATCCAAACTATTGTACTCAATGCGGAGAGTCTCTTGAAGAGAGTGAGCGCATACTTCACTACACAACCCAAATCATATCTATTCGGGAACTCAAGGCTATTGTTCGAAATGTAAACCACTATATACGTATCTGTAGACATTGTGGAGCACGTGTACAATCTCATGAAAAAAGAAGACGTGGAGGTAATGATGTTGTGTATGATAATACAGTCAAATCACTTGTTGTATATCTGTCAGTTGTCGGATTCCTAAGCTTTGGTCGTATAGACAAATTCTTCCGCGAAGTGTTCGGTATGAAAATAAGCCAGGGATCCATGGTGAATTGGATAGAAGAAGCAAAGAGTAAGGCTCAGCCGGTCATTAACGAGATAATGGAAAGAATCAAAGACTGTACCATCGTAGGCTTTGACGAGTCTGGTTTATACTGCAATAAGAAGCTTAACTGGGCATGGATTGCACAGACCCTTTACTTTACCATTCTTTTCCGTGCAGACGGAAGAGGTGGTAAGGAATTAGAGAGCCGTTTCGGTGATTCTCTCAAGCGTATGATAGCAGTAACAGACCGTCATAGTGCATATTTTGCGCTTAACTTTCTAAATCATCAAGTTTGCATTGCACATCTACTTCGCAATCTTCAATATCTTGATGAGCTCGATAAAGAACAAACGTGGTCTGTGGAACTTGGTAAGATGCTCAAGGATTCAATACATCAGAGAAATGAACATCCAAGTCAATCCATAGACAAACAACCATGGCTAGATAAACTTGACAAATTGCTAAAGCAAAATATAGAGAAACTCAAAGATGAATATCGCATCATGCGTGACGGACTGATTAAGTGTCGTAACTACATGTTCAATTTTCTTGAGGACCCACATATTCCATCAGACAACAACGCAAGCGAGCGTGGCATAAGAAAACTCAAGATAAAAATGAAGAATGCTTGTACTTTTAGATCGGAATGGGGAGCCGATGCTTTCCTGCAACTTCACTCTATAGTTGAGACAGCGAAAAAACATACTCAGACATCATACAAAGCAATCCGTAGCCTTTTTGATGTCACCGATTGCCATGCATTTGGCTGAATAGTTACTATCAACAAATATAACAGCTATCACCTAACACTTTTTTGAATAAAAGAAACAGGACTTTGACCATCGTAGAAGAATAACAAAAATACCTTTCACACAGTCGAATCTATTCTGCAAATAAAAAAGGCCCTTTTCCAGGCCTTTTTATGGTTTTCGCATATGGGTTAAATCAGCTTGTAGTCACCAGCTTTTTCAGTAATCACCGCTTGAAGTTCTTCTCTGGAATAGATTTTATCAATGAATTTTACTTCTGCAAAACCTGTTTCCAAATTTACCGTAGCAATAACACCTTCAATGCTATTCAGTGCATTTTCTACATGTTTGCGACAATTTTGGCACATCATACCTTCTACTTTAAATGTTTTTTTCATTCTTTCTATTTTGTGTTCTTGGTTAATTATTTTTCTTTCAACTTCTGGGCTTTTGACCGGATCAAGACGTTTCCGTCCTAGGAGTAAACTGTTAGCCACCACGCTCACACTACTCAGCGCCATTGCGGCCCCTCCAATCATGGGATTAAGCACGAAACCGCACACCGGATAAAGTACCCCAGCAGCTATTGGTATTGCTATCACATTATAAATAAATGCCCAAAAAAGGTTCTGACGAATAGTGGATACCGTGAGCCTTGAAAGCATAACAACCACACCTATTTTCAGTAGATTATTTCCCAAAATCGTTACCATCGACGTATCCATCGCCATGTCACTTCCCTCTCCCATGGCAATGCTCAAATCAGCTTGAGCCAGAGCTGCACTATCATTGATTCCATCACCAACCATGGCTACTATTTTTCCTTCCTGTTGCAAATGCTTCACAAACTCGGCCTTATCAGCGGGCAGCACACCCGTCTCAAAATGAATAATCCCTAACTCTTTAGCCACAGCACGACCAGCAGCTTCATTGTCTCCTGTCAACATGTAGGTTTCTACTCCCATCTTTCCCCACTGATTCACAGCATTAAACGAAACGTCTCTTAACCGATCTGATACAGCCATCAAAGCCATAACACCCGATTCATTTCCAAACCATATCAATGTTTTAGCTTCACTTGCCCACTGCTGCGCCTTCATTTCCGCAATCTCGTTAAAAGCAACCCCGTTTTCTTTCATCCATTCCCAGTTCCCTACAAAATATTGTGCATTATTCGAAACGCCCGTAACACCACGTCCAGGAGTAGACATAATTTGCAAATCGGGCACAGTCGAAATTAGCTTATCTTTATGATTTCCCTCCAGAAATTTTACCACAGCCTCCGCCAGGGGATGTTCACTTCCTTTCTCTAGAGCCAATAAAATTCCTCTTGAAAGTTCAGAATCAACTACCCACAAAACATCTGTCACCACAGGTTTTCCTTCTGTCAATGTCCCAGTCTTATCCACCACTATCGCATTCATTTTTCCGGCGACCTCCAGCGCAGTAGCGTCTTTAACCAAAATGCCAGCTTCCGCACCCTTTCCCATACCAACCATCAAAGCTGTAGGTGTAGCCAGCCCCAAAGCACATGGACAAGCTATGATAAGCACGGTTGCCATTGCTATAATGCCTCGAGCCAAACCTTCTTGCGGAGCTAAAGCCACCCATAAAACAAATGCCAAGATAGATATCACGATAATCGTAGGTACAAAAATCGATGCCACTTTATCCACCAACCGTTGTACAGGAGGTTTGGAACCTTGTGCATCCTGAACAAGACGAATAATATGACTTAAAACCGTATCAGTTGAAACTTTGTCTGCTTTCATTCTAAAAGCACCTTTTTGATTAAGCGTTCCTGCAAAAACTCGATCACCTACCTCTTTCCAGACTGGAACAGATTCACCCGTCAACATACTTTCATCCACAAACGAACTGCCTTGCGACACATGCCCATCCACCGGCAAGCGTTCTCCGGGATGAACTAAAACTGTTTCCCCTTCTTTAAGATCTTTAATTTCCAAAATTTGGTTCCCCTCAGACCTTTCCACCGTCACCGTACGTGGCTGTAAACCCATTAGATGACGAATAGCAGCTCCTGTTCCCCGTGTCGCACGCTCTTCCAACAAGCGTCCCAACAGAATAAATGCAATTATGCTCCCTGAAGCCTCAAAATAAAGCTGAGGCATCATTCCTCTAGACAACCAGAAACCCGGCCACAGAAGGCTCCAAACACTAAAAAAATAAGAAATTGCCGTGCTCAGTGCCACAAGCGAATCCATGTTACAAGTCGCATGCACAGCCTGTCGCCATGCATTGATATAAAACCTCCGTCCCAATCCGAAAACAACAACAGTGGCCATTGCCCAAACAACCCATGGCCCCCAAGAAACATTCACAAAGCCCAAAACATGAAGGAGAATAGCCAAAACAAAAGCCGAAAAAGTCATTTGCTTTAACGTTTTGTATTTCCTCGTACGCTCTCCTTCCAGAGCATCTTCATCTGTATGAACCATTAATTCGTAACCTACAGCTCTCACTACTGTTTGAAGCATAAACGGTGTACATTTACTTTCATCAAAATCAACACTCGCTTCTCTACTGGCATAATTCACATCTGCCTTCTTCACGCCTTCCTGATTACGCAAAGCTTTCTGAACATGCATTGCACAACTGGCACAACTCATACCTAAAACTGGAAATATCTCATGTTTCATCCTTTTTGTTTCCATTTGTGTTATTATGCAAAGTTAATACCTTCCAGATAATATTTCACTATCCAGATGATTCGAAATTTCATTCATTATCCTCAAAACAGCTTCATTTTGAGGATTAAACAACTAACGCCAAACTTCAGATGTTAATCTTTCACAATAATTAAAATCTGGAAGCCCATTAATTGGCAAAACTTACATTTGTGTGAGCTCTTTGTTGCAAAATCCATCTTGACACAATCCCATTTTTGATCTATCTTTGCATGGACTTCAATTTCTAACTAAAAACTATTAAACTATGACAAAGAAAGTAGCTGTTCTCGCAGTTAACCCCGTAAACGGATTGGGACTGTTCTCTTATTTGGAAACTTTTTTTGAAAACAAAATCCCTTATAGGGTTTTTGCAGTGTATAATTCAATTGACATCAAAACGAACTGCGGACTAAAAATTAAGACAGATGACGTCATTGAAGATCTGGTTGGACATGCAGCTGACTACGATGCTCTGGTCTTCTCTTGTGGAGATGCGGTTCCGATTTTTGCACAAAATGCCCGCAAATCATATAACAAACAGCTCATTCAGGTCATTCAAGAATTTGCGACTGCCAATAAACTCCTAATAGGACATTGCGGAGCAGGTGTATTCTTTGACATTGCTGGCGTTGACAAATCTAAACAGATTGCCTGTCATCCATACGTAAAAAATAAGATCAAAAATGGAATCTACGCTTGTAAGTCCATAGTCATTGATGTTCCCTTTTTCACTGCAGCAGAAGAACACGATCTACCTTTGCTCCTGCCAGAGATTGTAAAGGCTCTGAAATAAAGCCACCCTCTCCAAGAAAAAACACTTGGGAAAACAGATCCTCAAGCGTTTTTCTTTGAATCTCAACTCAATTTCTCAACAAACGATAAACGCCACCCGGCAATAATTTAACCAAACCTTTCATTTCAAGCTCAAATAATGTTGCAGAAATTTCGTGAACAGGTCGAGCAAGCTGCTGTGAGATTACATTAACTTGCATTCCATCAGAATGAGCTAATAAATTTACAATTTGCTGTTCCAACTCCCTCAAATTCGGGAACAATTCTGTTTGCAAGGGTTTTTTAAGGGCCTCATTGCGTTGTTGTACAGTAATCCAGTTTAATGTATTCACAATATCATCTGCACTGAGAAGCACAGAAGCAATATTGTTGTGAACAAGTTCATTACAACCTTCTGAATATTCGTCCCCGACTCTGCCTGGACAGGCAAACACTTGACGGTTATAATCAAAAGCCAGGCGCGCTGTAATAATTGCTCCTCCTTTATGCGGGCTTTCCACTACGATACATGCATCCGAAAGACCGGCTACAATACGATTGCGACATACAAAATTACCTTTATCCGGATTCGTACCTGTCATATATTCCGTGAGTAAACCACCCTGCTCTATCATTTTTTTTGCTGTATCGCGATGCACATAAGGATAAACTTTGTCCAAGCCATGCGCCAACACCGCCACAGTCGACAGTCCCATCTCCAAGGCTCCACGATGAGAATAAATATCTATCCCATACGCTAATCCACTTACAACAATCGTATCGGGACAAAGACGTGCAAAATCCTTCGTTAACCGAAGGCAGAGGTCCTTCCCATATTCCGTGCAACGTCGTGTACCCACCATGCTTACCATGTGCACTGCGTTCAGGTCCGCATTACCTCTATAATAAAGCACTAACGGCGCATCATTGCATTCTCGCAAACGATTAGGATATTTTGAATCGTTCAAACACAAGATCTCTACGCCTTCCGAGTTACAAAATTCCAATTCTGCTGCAGCTCGACGAAGTGCATCTGAAAAACCGACATCCAATATTTCAAACAACTTGGAGTTAACCAAAGGTATTTTTTCTTTCAAGGTAGAAAGCCCATTAAAAACGTCAGTTGCATTACCTACAGCACGATAGAGAATCAGGGCGTTGTGCAAACTGAGACCTTTCACCTTGGTCAACGCCATTGTAAAAAGTCTTTCGTCGCTCATCTCGGTAAAAAGTATTTTTCAAATGCCTGATTTAATTCTTCGCAATCTGAAAGGCGACCTTGTACGAGACAAACCGTATCAACACGAGCTCGAACAACCAACTGACGGTCCGGCAAGCGATATATGTCCTGTTCGAACACATATTTTACACCTTCTTTCAACACATTTATGCAACTCAAAAAATGTTCATCACTATGCATTGGCGTTTTAAAAGCAATATTCACTCGAGCTACCACGCAATCTATTCCACGTTGGTGTAAGTCGATAAAACTAACGTGCTCAGTAAGCAGAAACTGGTGGCGCGTATGCTCCATATAATGTAAATAATTGGCATTATTCACGATTCCTTCAATATCGCATTCATAATCGCGAACAGCCATTTCAAGTTCAAAAATATAGTTTTTATTCATTGTTCTGGTTCTTGTAAAGTTGAGTAAATTTTTGTTTGTTTGAGGTATTCGCAACCGAAACTACACCTCAAACAATCCTTGCGGTCACAGTAACGATTTCTTAATTCTATAAGAGCCTGACTATCTGCAGCAGAACGGACAGTTAGCCCTAAATCTTTCCAAACACGGGTAATATGATTCTCTTCCAATTTCATTTGACTCAAAAAATCGAGAGCCCTCTTGCAGTAGTCCTCATGCAAACTGTGATGCCCATAAGCGTATAAAATAGGAACAACCGTATTGATGATAAGGGAATCCAAAGAATTCTGTCGCAGTGTTTTGCCAGATTCAGTACTCTGAGCTCCAAAGGAATAATGTGTTTGCCAATACGGTGTAACCTTAGTTTGTAAGAGATTTCGTACTTCCGGCAATGTGCCCGCTTCAATCAAACTCGAAAGACTAAAACGACGCAAGAAAAAAAGATTTGCCAACTGCACTAACCTGATATGCGGGAAGTTTTGGGGTCTTAAACGTAAAAAGCGCCAATGCAGACCATTCATCGGTTGAAGTGTAAATTTATGAGCGAGAAAACGATACTCACGCTGTATTTTCTGAAAATAACCTTCATACAACGCTTCTTCCCTATGAGCTAGTGGCAACATATCGTCCTCCAACAAACCGGCCTGGCCAAGAAAAAGGGCTTCCAACTGAAACAAATCATCACGATGTTTCCCTGCTGCCATTAACGGGATCTTAGATGCCCATTCTTCAAATGCATCACCGTTAATACCAAAGCCAAAACTTCTACCTAAAGTTATAAACAACACATCTTCCCAATCACCACCCAACGTTTTTGCCAACTCATTTATACGCTGAGTTTTCGTTTTCAAACGTTCGTCTGCCAATTTATTTAACCAACAACGCACCACTGCAAAAGGCAAATTCATCACATTTGAATAGCAAGGGGGATACTTTTCTGCACGAAGCAATTCATCATAATGTTCCCGTATATATTCAGGTACTTCTACAACAACCTGCGGCACCATACGTCCCGAAGATGTTACAACCGGACCATCTTCCTTTTCAACAACGTGTAGAATCACGTTATTATAGGCTGCGTCCGTCTCATGATGGTGGTGATACCAATCAGAGCTGACACTATGAATTTCAACATTTCCCACCCAGCAAACACCGCCAACTTTAATTTTTGCATCAAAAAAGTCTGGACCCGCATTCTCATTGTGCAAACCCGGGTCAATGACTTCAATAGGTTCACCTGCAATGGTTTTGAGAGAGCCAAAGGGATATTGCCTGTGTTGCCAAACATAATGCAGAAGTCGTTCCATTTTTATATTCCATTCCATGCAGTTCTATACTGCTTAATTGTTACAAAAGTAACAATTTTCTAAACAATTTGATGTCTCAAAAAAACAAAAATAAGAAGCATAGCTTTTTATTTTGCTTTTCTCTTAACTTACAGTATCTTTGCACTCAATAAATTACCATTAATATGAAGATAGCATTAATCGGATACGGCAAAATGGGGCACATGATTGAAGACGTTGCCATTCAAAGGGGTCACGAAATTGTTTGTATTATAGACATAGACAATTCTGAAGACTTTCAGAGTAAAGCATTTGGTATTGCAGACGTAGCTATTGAGTTCACAAATCCTACAGCGGCTTATGACAACATTTGCAGAGCTTTTCAAAGAGATGTCAAAGTAGTTACGGGTTCGACAGGCTGGCAGAAAGAACATTCGCAAGACATCCAACGGTTTTGTGAGCACCAAGGGCAAACACTTTTTTGGAGCAGCAACTTCAGCTTGGGTGTTTTCCTTTTCAATAAACTCAACGTCTTTTTGGCTCAATTGATGAACAAATACCCTGACTACGATGTAAAAATAGAAGAGACACACCATATTCATAAATTAGACGCACCCAGTGGGACTGCTATCACACTTGCTGAAAACATTTTGAACAATTTGGACCGCAAAATAGATTGGGTAAAAGGAGAGCTCCATGCTCCCGACGACACCATAAGCGGAAGCAGCATCGCAGAACCCGACAAACTCGTCATTAACAGTATCCGCCGTGACGAAGTTCCAGGAATTCATACAATTAAATATAACAGTACCTTTGATGAGATTTCTGTTACTCACGATGCCCATAATCGAGGCGGTTTTGCGCTTGGCGCAGTTCTTGCAGCCGAATTTACCGCCCAACATGAAGGACTTCTCACTATGGACGACTTATTTAAATAAAATCAAACTATTCCGATGGAAAAACAGCAACAGCAAAACGAGTACAAAAAGGCTACGTTTAAAAATTGGATTAAATTTATATTTTGGACCATCTTGTATCTCCTCTTTCTTGCTTGGCTGGAAAGTTGGTGGGCCGTGATATTCATTCCTTTTATCTTTGACGCCTACATTACAAAAAAAATTCCATGGGGATGGTGGCGCAATAGCAAAAACAAAACAACCCGACAAGTTATGAGTTGGGTAGATGCCATCGTTTTTGCTCTCGTTGCAGTCTACTTTGTAAACCTTTATTTTTTCCAAAATTACGTAATTCCCTCATCTTCCCTGGAAAAAAGTCTCCTTACGGGTGACTACCTATTTGTCAGTAAAATGAGCTATGGCCCACGTACTCCGAATACGCCGCTTCATATGCCGCTCACATCACATACAATCCCTATTCTCAACACAAAATCTTTTATTTCATGGCCACAGTGGGATTACCGCCGCATCAAAGGTTTTGGCAACATCAAACAAAATGATATTGTTGTTTTCAATTACCCTGCCGGCGACACCGTAGCGACCAAAATCCAAGATCAGGACTATTATACGATGTGTTATGAACTTGGTCAGCAACTTTATCCTTGCAATCTCTCGGGACTTTCACAACAGGCTCAAATGGAAGCCTTTCAAACTATTTATAATGTAGGCCGTAATTATATTCAGAGCAATCCAGATAAATTTGGCAAACTACAGGCTCGCCCCGTTGATATGCGTGAAAATTATGTAAAACGCTGTGTAGGGCTTCCCGGTCAGTGGCTGAGAATTAAAAACGGCCTTGTTTATACAAACGGTCAACTCAATAAGCAGCCTGATAATGTCCAATACAGCTATATTGTCACCCTGAAATATGATATCCCAGAAGACTTTTGCAAGGAATATGGCATCACAATGGAAGATCGCTCTGAAACAGCAAGCGAGAACAATTTCAATGTTCGCCGAATACCTCTCACCAAACGCGCTTACAACGCCCTTAAGAAGAGAACTGACATGGTCGTATCCATCACGCCCTCTCCTTCCACTGACGGCATCATGCTCTACCCACACTACAAAATAACGGGATGGAACTGCAACAATTATGGCCCAATTTGGATTCCCCAAAAAGGCAAAACGATGAAACTAAATCTGCAAAGTCTGCCACTTTATCTCCGCCCCATTCAAATCTACGAGCACAATAAAGTTGAAGTGCGTAATGGAAAGATTTACATTAACGATAAAGTTTCTAACAGCTACACTTTCAAAATGAATTACTATTGGATGATGGGTGACAATCGTGACAATTCTGCCGATTCCCGCTTCTGGGGTTTCGTTCCTGAAGATCACATTGTTGGCAAGCCTATTATGATTTGGCTTTCTCTCAATAAGGATTATGGTTGGTTTGATGGTAAAATTCGTTGGAATCGCCTCTTCCGGTTTGTTGATAACATCAAGTAATTTTCCTACTCATGAGGCCATGGATTAAAATGGTTTTCATTTTCCTGCTGGCCATTATATCAGTCTGGCTAGCTTGGAGTTTATTGATTTTCCAGGTCAACATATCCGTATCCGGAGAAGAGCCTGTATTTTTGGCTGGTGACCGCGTGATCGTCAGTCGGTTATCTTATGGCTTGAGACTTCCCGGAGAATATCTTTTCGGCCTTCAGAGAACCTCTGAGATTTTACCCGTCCGCGGCGACCGTGTAGCATTCAATGACCCATTGTCTCAATGTAAAAGCGTTTCTTCTCGTCCCATTTGCGTAGGCACCTGCATTGCTCTACCCGGAGACACCGTATGGATGAACTGGAGTCCAGAGAAAAGGTTTCAAAATAACATATGCTCACAAAAATACCCTTTCGTTGTACCAGGAGTAAAACACCCGGTACAAGTACATCCATGGAACATTACTTTATTGGCTAATATGCTCCATCTACATGAACACAGAAACGTTTGTTGGAACTGTGACAGCCTCCTTGTAGTTGACGGTGTACAACTACAAAAGGTAAATTTTTCGGAAGATTACGTGTGGATTTTCAATCAAAACAATCCTCATGCTTACGATTCCCGGATTTTCGGATTTCTACCCTATTCGCACCTTATCGGACGCTTGCTATGGATTACTTATTCCAAAGACCCCAAGCAGTCATTTTTTAGAGGTTATCGATACGAACGCTTTTTGCGTCCCGTTTCCTCTAAAAACGCTGAAAAGTAATGCGGACAATTTAAGTTTAAAGTCCGCATTACTCTTCATCTTATAAAGTTAGTCCAAACATGTTCTTCTTTCTCTGGAAGCCCATATTCCTGTTTGCCAAGTGCTATACTCTTCATAAGAAACGTCATGTTAAGCGCCAACGTACGCATGGTTTGCATGCCTTCCAAATCCTGCTTCACTTCCTCGGCTGAAGAACCATGCACCTCATTCCAATATTGACTGGTAGCTATCGGCATTCCACTGATGGAAAAATATTTATTGAGCACATCAAAACTGGCTACAGTACCAGCACGCCGCGCGGAGGTAATCGCAGCACCTACCTTCATAGTTTTATTAAACGAAGCACTGAAAAACAATCTGTCCAAAAAAGCCAGCAAGCCACCTGCAGGAGAGGCATAATAAACAGGCGATCCTAGTACCAATCCATCAGCATCCTTGAATTTAGGGGCCACTTCGTTAACAATATCATTAAACACACAATGACCCAATTCTACACATTTTCGGCAAGCAATGCAACCATGTATATCCAAATGGCCTACATGAATAACTTCTGTTTCTACTCCGTGTGTCTGAAACACGTATTCCATCTCTTTGAGAGCTGTAAACGTACAACCTGTAGCATGTGGACTGCCATTAATCAATAGTACTTTCATTTTTCTTCAATTTGATTAGGTTGCAATCTCATATTCTTTCTATTGCAGACCTCATTAAATAACGTAATTTTTGTCGAATTGTTATTTTAATAATCGCTAAAACTATTCCAAGTTTTTATAATACTCGTCTGAAACAGGCTCCAACCATTCACTCGTTGCACCCTCAAAAGGAACATTTAGAGCTATATGCTGAAACCAACTGTCCGTTGCTGCCCCATGCCAATGTTTTACTTCAGCACTAATATCAACCACGGCACCTTCTCGCAACTCACGTGCACGCTTACCCCATTCCTGATACCAACCTCTACCACTGACACAAATCAAAATCTGGCCACCCAAATGATGAATGTGCCAATTATTTCTACAACCAGGTTCAAAAGTTACATTTACGATCGGCAAAGTACCACCACCGTTTGCCAAAGATGCTAAATAGCTATTTCCAGTAAAGTATTTGGCATAAACCGTATTCGGATTTCCTATTGGCCAAATATTAAATTTTACAGGAATTTCTTCTGTTTGTGCCTCCCCAAAAACGGAGGCAATAGCAAGCCCTACCCGCCTTGATTCCAAATAACCAACAGCCTTTTTGAGTACGGATGGAATAGCACGAATTTCATCGTCTTTCAGCCCTATGTTGAGCGCACCCTTCACATGAGCAATTAATTGTGGCATCACGCCTTCCATAGCTGAAAGGGCCGAAACAGTTACCAGCTCACGGTCCACAAATGAAAGATTATCACGCGCAAAAATATCTCCAAAAAGATGGGCCTTCAAATAATAATCAATTGCCGGTGCAAATTTATAATTGAATGCTTCTCCACCAGTAAGTTGCATCTGAACTTTAGTACCCTCCTTCAACGAATCGAAATCCTTCAAAACGATGTCAGGCTCTTTGCCCAATTCAGTTTTTATTCCTTTCGTTTTGCGCTTTTTCAAAACTTCCTGCAACTTCTCCAATCCGTTCAGACTACGCGGAAATCCCGTGTAAGCATAAAGTTGCGAAAAAACTTCCTTAACTTCACTCACCGTCAAGTTTCCGTCCAATCCTTTCTCGATAGCATCTTGCAAGTTATTCAAGTCACCTTTAGCCTGAAAAGCTGAGATCACAATTAAATTCTTTTGCCTTTCTGTCAGTTCCATATATTTCTGTTTTCAATCTGCACTTTTTTATCTTTTGCAAAATTACAGAAAAGCCATTAAAACCCACTTACCTGATTTAATGAACGATTTACCTTTTTTGAGGTAAATATTTAAACGGTCGAAACAACTTTTATTTCAGACCTACACCCTTTTTAGAATGCACGATACTGTAAATTCCTACTGCAATCAAAGGAATACTCAGAACCTGTCCCATATTTAGTAGATAACCTTCCTCGAATGCTTCCTGATCAGCCTTAATAAATTCAATAAGAAAGCGGAACATAAAAATAAAAGTCAAACACAAACCAAAATATAAGCCCGTACCTACCTTTTTAGGGTAACGTCGATACACTAACAGAATAATACTGAAAATCAAAACATATGCTATTGATTCATAAAGTTGTCCCGGATGGCGGGCAAAAGTTTCCCCATTATTGGCAAAAATGAATCCCCATGGTTTCGTAGTAGGATTGCCAACTATTTCAGAATTCATCAGGTTTCCCAAACGAATAAAAGCTGCCGAAAGTGGGGTCAAAATTCCCATATTGTCTAATACATGAATAAAGCGAATACCCGTACGTCTAGAATACAACCAGATGGCAAAAATCATACCAAAAACGCCACCATGACTGGATAGTCCTTCGTAGCCTACAAGCTTCCAACCTGTATCAAAATGCCTGATTGGAAGCAACATCTCAATAGGGTGGGTGAAAAAATAACTAGGTTCATAAAACAAACAATGGCCCAAACGCGCACCTATCAACACACTGAAAAAACAATACATAAATATTTGTTCCAAATATTTTTCATCGATTTTTTGTTTCTTGTATAACCATTTCATGTTTAGATATCCTGAAAAAAGAGCAAGACACCAACACAATGAATACCAGCGTACTGGAAAACCAAAGACATGAAAAGCAACCACATCCGGGGCCCAATTAATAAAATCAAGCATGGCTAAAAAAGTTTATCAGTTATTGTACAATTAAACATTAAATCTGAAGTGCATGATGTCACCATCTTCTACAACATAATCCTTTCCTTCTACATAGAGTTTTCCAGCCTCACGTACGGCGACCTCACTACCATAATGTATATAATCCTCATATTTAATTACTTCTGCACGGATAAAGCCCTTTTCAAAGTCCGTATGAATAACACCTGCACACTGTGGGGCCTTCCAACCCTTATAATACGTCCAGGCTTTTACTTCCATTTCTCCCGCAGTAATAAAAGTTTCCAGATTTAACAGACTGTAAGCTGCTTTAATTAATCTATTACTGCCAGATTCGGTTAAGCCCAAATCTTGAAGAAACTCCTCACGTTCCTCATAGGTCTCCAATTCTGCAATATCCGCTTCCGTACGCGCAGCTACTACCAACAAATCCGCATGTTCGTCTTTTACAGCTTCGCGCAATCTATCCACATAAGCATTTCCATTCACAGCACTGCCTTCATCTACATTACAAACATAAAGTACCGGTTTTGCAGTTAACAAAAACAGATTCCGCGCGACTTGCTGCTCATCTTTACTTTCAAATGTTACGGTACGTGCAGACAAACCTTTATCCAAAGCCTCCTTATATGCCATCAGTACAACATATTCTAACTTTGCATTTTTATCTCCACCCATCAGAGCCACCTTTTCTACACGACGCAAACGGTTTTCCACCGTATCGAGATCTTTTATCTGAAGTTCAGTATCAATAATTTCCTTATCACGTATTGGATCGATACTCCCATCCACATGAACCACATTATCGTCATTGAAACAGCGGATAACATGAATAATGGCATCCGTTTCACGTATATTTGCCAAAAACTGATTACCCAAGCCTTCACCCTGACTTGCTCCTTTCACCAATCCTGCAATGTCCACAATCTCTACTGTAGTAGGAACTATGCGTCCAGGATGGACTATTTCGGCCAACTTGTTCAGTCTTTCATCCGGAACCGTAATAACACCAACATTTGGCTCTATCGTGCAAAATGGAAAATTGGCAGCCTGTGCCTTTGAACTGCTTAAACAATTGAAAAGTGTTGACTTACCTACATTCGGCAAACCTACAATACCGCACCGTAAACCCATTATTTATTATTATTTTTCAACCTTGCAAAGTTACACCTTTTTATTTGAAACATCTTATTGAGATTCACTAAAACCTCAGCTCTTTATGGGCTCAGTTGGGGATTTAACAAATTGTTCCTTTTTGAATGATCTATCAAAGATTACTTTTGCTTCATGCAAAGAAAACCAATCAACGATAAGGAAATGCTGTCCACGTTCCTACCAAAAGGCATGCTTGACTATTTTGATTTTATTGACTATTCAGGACTCAGGCCGTAAAATAAACTCGTTGCTTTCAAAGAATTGATTCGATCGTGTTTTTCAAATTTTTACTTGCTCCATAAAAGTTGATGACGCAGTGTGTCACAAAAGAAACGCAGTTCGTCATGAAAAAAACGCGTCGCGTCATGAAAGAAACACAGTGCGTCACATGGAATGAGAGGTAACATTTTATTTGGAACACTATATTCTGATAAAATTTCAGCCAAATAATGAAATAATACTCTTTCTGTGCTGGATTCTACTTTAGTTATCTTGAAATAAGTGATTAACTCCAACGGAAGCATTAAATGGGCGATTTCTAATAACCGCAATTTGTTAAATCCACAACTTTAACGACTGAACCTCTTTATGTCTATTGGATCTTTAGCACTGTAAAAAATTCTTACCATAAATTGATGTATAGTTAATGGTATCATATTCCATTCTTCCTAAAGCACTCTATTTACTGAAAAACACATCACATAAAGATTTATTATTATCTTAAAACCATCTAATCATAAATAACGGTTTTTTCAACTGAAATGAACCCTTTTAAATTCTTTTCCTTAAATTTGCGACGTCAAACCATCATAACCGACAGAAAGAGAATGTTCGTATTTGCATCTTTCAACCTTAACTAGAATTAACAATAAATGAAAAGGACACTGATTACACTTATTTCTATATTCGTTTTTTCCTTATGTATTCAAGCTCAAAAAACGTTTGAATTACCACTGTGGGAAGGGGCACAGGTCAAAGATGATGCCGCCGACGCACGGATCTATGTTTATTTGGCCGATAATCCAACAGGTCAAGCCATTGTCATCTGTCCTGGTGGAGCATACATGATGCTTGCCCTAGACATCGAAGGTTTTGATTTTGCCCCATGGTTTAATCATAATGGCATCTCACTTATTGTGCTGAAATATCGGTTACCCAAGCTACGTAATCTCATTCCCCTAACTGATGCAGAACAAGCTATGCGCATTGTACGGGATCATGCCAAAGAATGGAATATAAATCCGCAGAATGTAGGTATCATGGGTTCATCAGCTGGTGGCCATCTTGCTTCAACACTCGCTACACAATATTCTTCAAAAGAAACCCGCCCGGATTTCCAAATTTTACTTTATCCGGTCATTACAATGGACCCGACATTTACAAACTGGGGCACACACAACAATCTGATCGGTGAAAAACCATCAAACGAACTTGAAGAGAAATTCAGTAATGAAAAACACGTCACAGACAACACACCACGGGCTTTCATTGTAGTTTCATCAGGAGATGAAGGTGTTTTTGTAAAAAATTCACTCGTTTATACACAAGCTCTTATAGACCACAAGGTACCTGTTTCGCTCCACGTTTATCCCGGAGGTTTTCACGGCTTCGGGTTTAACAAAAACAACAATTTCAAAGATGCCGACATCTGGCATTCCGAGCTTTTGCGATGGCTCAAACGCAGTGGTAACTGATACACATCAAATTTTGTTTAAATAAACACACTAGTTATGAAAAAGACTTTCATTTTAATCGTAACCTTGCTCGCTTTTTCTTTTGCCGTCCAGGCTCAAAAAACATTTGAACTGCCACTGTGGGAAGGGTCACAGGTAAAAGACGATGCTGCCGATGCACGGATATATGTTCATTTGGCAAACAATCCTACAGGCCAAGCCATCATCATTTGTCCTGGCGGTGCATATGCTGGTCTGGCAATAGATAATGAAGGTCATGATTTTGCACCATGGTTCAATGATAATGGCATTTCTCTTATTGTATTGAAATACCGTCTACCTAAACAGCGCACCTTAATACCACTAACAGATGCCCAACAGGCAATTAGATTGGTACGCGCACACGCCAAAGAGTGGGGTATAGACCCAAACAATGTTGGCATTATGGGTTCTTCTGCAGGTGGTCATCTTGCTTCTACCGTGGCCACTCACTCTGACTCAAAAGAAACCCGTCCGGATTTCCAAATACTGCTTTATCCGGTCATCACAATGGATAAGACATTTACACACATAGGCTCTCACAACAACCTGTTAGGTGAAAATCCAACTCAAGCCTTAGAAGAAAAATACAGTAATGAAAAACAAGTGACAAACGACACACCTAGAGCATTTATTGTAGTTTCTGCTGCTGACGATATCGTTCCCGTTAAAAATTCACTTGTATATACACAGGCTCTGATAGATCATAAAGTACCAGTTTCCTTACATGTTTATCCGGGAGGTTATCATGGCTTTGGGTTTAATGCATCTTTTAAAGATGCAGATATCTGGCATCTTGAGCTGATCCGTTGGCTTAAACGCAACGGACAATAAAAAAGAATATCCATTTTTAAATACTTTTTCTGCAATATTTTTTCACAAATACTGCATTTTTTGTTCCACACATTTTGGGAAATAAAGTATAAAGATAAAAACATTTAAACTACTGAACAATTTTACACTTTTCTGATTATCTTTGCAAGTTCAAAATTGTTGACTAAAATTTTAATGGATATAATTCATATCGGTCTAGACATTGGTTCCACGACCATTAAAGCTGTTGTAACAGACGAAAATGAAAAAATTATTTTTTCGAAGTATGAGCGTCATAGCGCTCGTATTCGCGAAAAAGTACTTATTTTCTTGTCTGAAATAAAACAGCAAACTGGAGATATGGAAGCTTATACAACCATTACAGGTAGCATTGGTATGGGCATTGCTGAACGATACAATATTCCATTTATTCAGGAAGTCGTGAGCGCAACAGAATATATGCGTAATAAGCATTCAGACATTCATACGCTGATTGATATAGGCGGGGAAGATGCTAAAGTGGTTTTCTTCTACGATGGTCAAAGTCCAGATTTGCGCATGAACGGAAATTGCGCGGGTGGTACGGGATCTTTTATTGACCAAATGGCCATTTTACTAAATGTCAGTATACCTGAACTCAATGACATGGCACTACATGCATCACGCATTTATCCAATAGCTTCACGTTGCGGCGTATTTTGCAAAACGGATATCCAAAATCTTTTAGCCAAAAATGCCAACCGTAATGACATTGCTGCATCCATTTTTCATGCTGTGGCTGTACAAACAGTTGTTACGCTTTCACATGGCCAGGACATTATTCCCCCCATTCTTTTTTGTGGAGGTCCACTCACTTTTATTCCCGCATTGAGAAAGGCTTTTACAAATTATCTTCATTTGGACGAAGATCATATTGTGTTACCAGAAAAAAGCCATCTCATTCCAGCTTGGGGAGCTGCCATCGCTAGTAAACATCAAAAAGAAGGAGAAAAGCTTTCGGCCCTTATTCAACGTATTGCAAAACAAAATACTGTAAGTTATACGGGCAACAAACAACTTCAACCCTTATTCAACCATAAAGATGAACTTCATGCCTGGCAAGCAGAAAAATTACGCTATCAAATACAAAAAGCACCTCTTACTTCAGGAAATCAAGATGTTACTTTAGGCATTGATTCCGGATCAACCACAACAAAAATTGTAGTTTTGAATATGAAAGGACAACTTATTTATTCTTTTTATTCTTCTAACAACGGAAATCCCATTGAGACCGTTCGCACAGGTTTGCAAAAGCTTTTGCAAACCTGTGCGAAATCTCAAACTGTACTGAATGTAAAAGGAAGTTTTTCCACAGGATATGGTGAAGATCTCATAAAAGCGGCTTTCGGACTTGGTGGTGGGATTATAGAAACCATAGCTCATTATCTGGCAGCCAAAAATATTAACCCCCATGTAAGTTTTATCCTTGACATTGGAGGACAAGATATGAAAGCCATTTTTGTAGAAAATGGTGTAATTAATCACATTGAAATCAATGAAGCTTGTTCTTCAGGTTGCGGTACTTTTATTGAAACTTTTGCCAAGTCAATGAATTTCTCAGTACAGGACTTTGCGGCAGAAGCTTGTATGGGTAAACAACCTTGCGATTTAGGCACTCGTTGTACTGTTTTCATGAACAGTAAAGTTAAACAAGTACTTCGCGAAGGCGCTACAATCGGTGATATTGCATCAGGCCTTTCTTATTCTGTTATTAACAACTGCTTACATAAGGTTCTTAAAATAAAAAATATCTTAGAATTGGGTGAGCACATTGTAGTTCAAGGTGGTACAATGCATAATGATAGTGTCGTACGCGCGTTAGAACGCCTCATTGATCACAAGGTTTTTCGTAGTGATCGACCTGAATTAATGGGCGCTTATGGTTGCGCTCTTTATGCACTAGAACATCAAAATCAAAACCAATCTGTTACGGAGATGATTGGACTAGCCCAGTTTGAAACACGTCAACAGCAATGCCAGGGTTGTGAAAACAACTGTTTTGTCAATAAATACACTTTTCAAGGAGGAAATACTTATTTTTCGGGAAATAAATGCGAACGCATTTTTACAAATCGGTCAAAAAGTCAACGTACAGGAATCAATATGTATGCTGAAAAGCTTCATATGCTTTTTGATAGACCGACTCCTAATGTTGCTAAAGGAACTCTAAACATCGGTATTCCACGGGCACTAAACCAATTTGAAGAATATCCTTTTTGGCATACGCTATTTTCAGCTTGTGGTATTGGTGTTACCCTTAGTGATCCATCCACCTATCCAGAATATGAACTTGGGGTTAAATCCGTCATGTCAGATAATATCTGCTTCCCTGCGAAACTAACTCACAGCCATATTCTTAATTTACAACAAAAGGGTGTTGATAGAATTTTCTTTCCTTATGTAATTTATGAAAAACAGGAAGAAGGTCAAAATAGCTTCAATTGTCCTATTGTATCCGGTTACTCAGATGTCATTCGCAGCGCCATGAAACTCGTTGTACCGATCGACTCACCAACTATAACTTTTAAAAATAAAAAAGCACTCCAACAACAAGTTACAGATTACCTCAAAGGTTTTGGGATAAATAAAAAAGTAATCGAGAAAGCTTTTATAAAGGCTATACAGGCCCAAAATGATTATGAAACAGAAATTGCAGCTGCAAATTTAAAAGTTTTTGAACAAAGTCGTAAAAAAGGAAATTTGGTTATTCTTTTAGGAGGGCGACCCTATCACAGCGATCCATTGATTCAACATAAAGTGTCAGAAATGATTGCAGCCCTTGGCGCAGATTGCGTCACTTCTGACATTGTTCGTCATCTTAATGTTGATACCAGCGATGTACATTTTGTTTCTCAGTGGGCTTATCCACAACAAATACTTAAGGCTGCCATGTGGACTGCCATGCAAGATTCCAATGTTCAATTTATTGAACTGACGAGCTTTGGATGCGGACCTGATGCTTTTATGCTCGATGAAATTCATTCCTTGCTTCATCGTTATGGAAAAGCTTTGACACAACTAAAAATTGATGATATTACCAATATAGGTTCTCTAAAATTACGTGTTCGCTCCATTGTTGATAGTTTAAAACTTAATTATTGTAAATCAGAAAACAATCAGGAAGTAATTCCTTTTATAACAACACCTATTTATACAGAACAGGAACGTCAACAAAAACACAAAATTATTATTCCATATTTTACAAGCTTTATTACACCACTCATTCCTTCTTTTATGCGTCTAGCAGGATATGAAGCCGATGTATTGCCTATGAGTAATCATGAATCCGATAACCTAGGCTTAAGATATGCAAATAATGAAATTTGTTATCCTGCCACATTAATTGTAGGTGATATCATTAAAGCTTTTAAAAATGGATCCTATGATCCACAAAGAACAACTGTTTTGATAACTCAAACAGGTGGACAATGTCGTGCAAGCAACTATATTTCACTCATTAAAAAAGCTCTTGTAGAAGCAGGATTTAAAGAAGTTCCTGTTATTTCTCTTTCCATGACAAAAAATATTTTAAACAACCAACCAGGCTTTAAAATAAAATTTAAAAAACTAATTCCTATTGCACTTACTAGCATATTATATACAGATGCTATTGCCAAAATGTATTATTCAGCAGCACCACGTGAAAAAGAATATGGAATGGCTGCAAAATTGCGTGACAAATATTTAGATATTGCATGTTCTTCTGTTGAACGTAATCAATCAAAAGAACTACTTAATTATCTTCAAATTGCTGCGCATGATTTCAATCGTATCACTTTAGATAAAGAATGTCCACGCATTGGAATCGTAGGAGAAATTTACTTGAAATTCAACTCTTATGCACAGAGAGGAATTACACAATGGATTACAAAGCATGAAATAGAAGTTGAGCCACCAATCTTATGTGATTTCTTTTTACAAACTTTTGTAAATCAAGATGTAAAAAGAAAAACTTTAGTCGAATCTCCTAGATTACCAAAATTTATTGTTCATGCCATTTACTTATTAATCAAAAATCGTATTCATCAAGTAAATAAGATTTGTAGCGCATTTAGATATTTCAATCCATTTGATGATATTTATACACTATCAAAAAATGCACAGCAAATAGTTTCACTTTCTGCCCAATTTGGTGAAGGTTGGTTATTGCCAGGTGAAGTTGCCACAATGGTACATCATGGAATTAATCATGTCATTAGTTTACAACCTTTTGGATGTATTGCGAATCACGTTATTTCAAAAGGTATTGAAAAACAATTGCGTATACTTTATCCCCAACTTAATTTTTTAGGATTAGATTTTGATAGTGGTGTAAGTGACGTTAATGTTACAAATCGCTTACTTCTTTTTACAAATGATTTATTACAACAAGTCAAAAAAAATTAACTATATCTTTTTCTAAATCAATTACTTTTTATTGGTAACTTTGCGTCATTAAGTTATAAAATGATGCGAAAATTAAAAGTTACAGAATTAAATAGATTATCTGTCAATCAATTTAAAGAGTCTGGTAAATTACCTCTCATCATCGTACTTGATGATATTCGCAGCATGTATAATGTAGGTTCTATTTTTAGAACTGCAGACGCTTTTAGAATTGAAAAAATTATTCTCTGTGGTATTACAAGTTGTCCACCCACTCAAGAAATACATAAAACTGCTTTAGGTGCTGAAAATTCTGTTTCTTGGGAATATTACAAAGATGCTGCCATTGCTGTAAATAATTTAAAAGCTGCTCATTACTGTGTTTTTGCAGTTGAACAAGTTCAACATAGTATTAAATTAAATCAATTTGAACCTATTACAAATACATCTTACGCATTTGTAATGGGTAATGAAGTAAAAGGTGTACAACAGCGTGTTGTCGATTTATGTGATCAAAGTTTAGAAATTCCTCAGTTTGGCACTAAACATTCTCTTAATGTAGCAAACACTGCTTCTATTGTTATGTGGGAATTTTTACGTCACAATATACAACATATTAAATAATATTGCTGTCCGGTAAAACTTTTGTGTATTTGCAAAATTGCTATTTTTATGGTAAATTACTTTTCATTTAAGTCGACATAATGGATAAAATCATTCATTTTCACCATTTCGTTATCAATTTCACACAAGAAAAAAACAAGCCTCTTTTTTACAAAAGTGATTGACTATAAGTCAAAATACAGCTATAGCGTATATTTTTATCGGACAGCAATAATTCGTTTTAAAGAACTTTTAGCAACAACTAAATTTCGACAATAGTTTTATCGGACAGCAATAATTAAATAACTTTTTGTCCTATTTTTTACTCAAAAAACTTGTGCAAAACTTGTGCAAAAACAAATGTTTTCCTGTTTAAAACCGGTGGTAAACAATGTGCAAAAACAAGTAAAAAATTTTATTTAAAAATATATTTTTTCTCCACAAAAAAGACATTCTTTTCCCCTTCCTTTCCACCGAAAAAATCACATTATAAACAACTAAACAATCATTTTTTTTCTCCACTATTAATTTATCCACAACCTGTGAAAAACTCAAAGAAAATTAATATTAACATATTCTTTTACAAAACAATAAAGCTTATTACTACCTGTTTATTATTAGTGGATATCATACCTTAAAATGTTTATATCTGAATACACAAATATTTTACGTGTAAACTATAAACACTTTCCACCGACTATCATAATACACATTACTTTTATTAATTTGATCTACAAGAAATAAATACAAAAATAATCTTATATATTTAATGTATTGTGGAAAACTTACTTTATAGTTCTATTTAA